>Ga0325400_1007520_pt1 | contig 10424 bp, 7 predicted proteins | sample PopdelMetagenome_2_FD_205662 | JGI IMG/M metagenome (GOLD analysis project Ga0325400, IMG submission 205662) | Populus deltoides microbial communities from Bellville, Georgia, United States - Xylem-PdKOR-R1 | ecosystem: Host-associated > Plants > Phyllosphere > Stem > Wood/Secondary xylem...
GAAACAAAATCTTGCAACAAACAAAAATCTCATGTGCTGACCTCAAACCAAATAAATTTGAAGGAATCATCTGTTGCATAAATACCCTTCTTGTGTAATGCTGATGTAGCATCAACATCAATGACAATAGCACCACCAGCTTGCTGCTAAAGAATGATATTAGTAGAAAAAGGGACGGTGCAAATAACTCTTTCTTTACACAAATTTAAACTTTTCTGCATTTAGATTTACTTTGTAGCTCCACGATGCTTATTCTGTTCATTTTTTTCCTTCTCTTGTTGTGAAGGCCTTAACCCAAACAACTCATTCGAGTAATAGTAATACATTAACAATGAATTTACAAATGGAGAATGCAATACCTTATCTTGGGCATTCCTTGATCTTTCCCTTACCTCATTCATCGTATTATTGAAACCTTCAACATCAACCCGCAATCCTCTTTCCTCTGCCATCAGCTGGTATAACAGAATAATTAAGATGCATGTACATATGAGAACATGCAAAATAAAAGAACGAAGTCCAGAATGTACCTGAGTCAAATATAATGGGAAGCCATATATGTCCTACAAGACAATTGCATCCTGCAACAAACAGATCAACGAAGTTGAAGAGAAAACATGTAAAACAGGGTGAGTTCCTCTCCTTTCTTCATGTAAAATAGTGAAAGTTTACAAATTAGAATTATGTAAACAAGTACTTACCTGCCCACTCAACACATTTCCCTGAACCTCTTGATCAACCTTTTTAAATTTCTCAATACCCTAAAAATAAGATGAAGAGCAGTTAAAGTTTTTAAATAGACATGTGGCATTGCAAAGAAATAATCCAGGTTCCTTTAAAAGAGGTAGTATCACCAATAAAAGCATGAAAAGAAGAAAATGGGAACACATCGATAGCCAAAGACTAAGAAGAAAATGATGCAATGTTAAAGTAAACCCAACAATACTCTCATATTGATATATGTTGTATCTGCACTTTAAAACACTTTAAAACTTTTAGTTTATTAGTGATACTATTGATTTCTTAAAGGTAGGGAATGTAGCTAAGCATAAAATTTAAAAGTTACTAAAGATATAGAAAAATGTTCATACCAAATGTTTAATTAATAACAATGTTGCCCTAGAGAAAAAAAGAACTTTAATTTTTATAGCAATTTGAACACGCCAAAAAGTATTATTAGGACATAGGAGCTTTAATGATAGATAAAAGGTGACATTACTCATTGTAAGTATGTTCTTCCTAGCTCTTACTAGGCCTTAAGTCTCGTAAGCTTCCACCCACAACCTTTCAATGATGAGATTGACTTGGTTTCTCTAGTACAATTGCATAATTTACCTTGGAAGGGATTACCATGGTTTCATTACATAATTTACCTTGAAAGAGATTGACTTACTCACCCTTGTGCAATTGTATAACTCTTCAAGGAAGGGATATACACCACAACCTTTCAAGGATGAGATTAACTTAGTCTTCCTAGTGCGTTGTACCTTTTACATTGGAAGGGATCACCACGGGCTTTCTAGTGCGATTGCATAATTTACTTTGGAATGGATTGACTTGGTCATCCTAATACGATTGCACAATTCTCTAAAAATATGATAGACATCATAACCTTCCAAGTATGAGATTGATTTAGTTTCTCTAGTACAATTGCATAACCTTGGAAGTGATTGACTTAGTTATTCTAGTGCGACATGGGTCCGTCCCCTCCGCCCCTTAGAAGTTTTTCTAAGTATGAGCGTCACCATGGTTCCCCCCCATCTTCAAAGGATGGACCAGAGGTTTCCCTAGTGAAATAGTAACACCCTCCTCGAGTTCTCCTTAACCTCTTAGAAAATTTTCTAAGTATAAGGCTCACTTTTCTCAGGTTTCTTTCAATCTCTTATAATATTTTCTAAGTATAGACTTATCCTTCTTAAATTTGCCCTCCGCCTCTTAAAATCTTTTTTAAGTATGAGCATCGACATAAGTCTGTCCTCTCTGTCTCTTAGAAATTTTTATAAGTACAAACTCCTTCATGGGTTTCTACACCAATTAGAATTTTTTTTTTTCAGTATAGATTCCTCCATGATTCCCCTCTACTTATTTAGAAATTCTTTTTCAACCATGGTGTATACCCCTATATATGGGCCTTTTGGTATATTACTTGAGGTTTTCATCCTTCTTCTCATATGAAGAAAATTCAACAAACTCGTTGTACAATATTTTTACAAAGACTTAGGAGCTACCGATAACCCCAAATTTAATGAGCTTAAAAACTTTAAAAGCTCAAAACCCATGGTCTCAGGCGACATGCCTAGACAAAACTGCCCATGGTCTCAGACTTGGGGAAGAACCTAATGCTATGGGCTCAGCTAAGAGGAAGAGCCTTATTAAAACTATTAGGCAAAATTACACTCTAGCCTTTTATTTCCACAAAAGAACAAGACTAATAGACTATAAATACCCCATGAATCTTCAAGCTCCAGGTTCATAATATCTATTCTCTACTGCATGTGTATTTTTAAAGCATCTCTATCTAAAATATTATTGTCTTATTTCTCTAAAAATATACTTACTTAAGCATCTGAGGGTCTTCAAATCCATTAAAAAGGACCTTTTGTAGGTACCAGTCGCTAGTCAATTTGTCCTACCAGGTTCTGGCTACCAACCACCTTAACTAGAAAAAATAAATCGAATTGCTAGAATTAAGAGATTAACTGATTACCTAACATATATAAGCCTTATTACTAAATTACTTGGATTTTTGAGACATCTTCACACATTTTATATTTGAAATCAAATTTTACAATATATCTTCGAATTATACATAAACCACCTTGTTAGCAGACCATTAGAAAACTCAAACATAATTGACAAAGATGATACTCAAACTCGAGAATTCACCTCTAAAATAGAAGATAAGTAATTTGTGAGTCGAATTGATATATTTACAATTTTTTTTTCCTTACGGCCTTCTTTGCGGACTTTTCATAATAAAGAATTGTACCATAGCCTTATTAAATATTTTGTCAATAAACAAAGTGTAGGGTGGAGGAAAATCAGCAGACAAGGGTCTTAAAGATAGCAGAAAAAATAGAAAATATTATAAAAGAATATAATATGATGGAAATTATTTCATTAATATACTCTTTTTTGTTATTCGTCAACCATAATTTTAACCCAAAAAAATTTAAAAATCACACTCACACGTGTGTGCGCCTTGTATATGTATTTAAAAGAACATATAATTTTGTACACTATGATCCTCTATAATTTTATTTTTAGCTTTAGCTTCCATTCCCTTCATTTTTCACCATATTGGTGGCTAAGAAACTACTATGAATGCATGGGTTCTGACTTCTGAGTATAATATAAGCACCTTGAAGGATTTAGTCTTGACATCCACATGAAAATAAGGACTAAAACGTAAGTTGATAAAAGATAAAGGAGTAAATTACAGTTTCACTGAAGTATTGGGACTTGAAAAGTTATATAATTTTCAAGAGACAAAAAGTGTAATAAAACCCACACTCCCCACCCGACCCGTCTCCCCCCTACACTCTCTCTTAGCTGTCCAATGCCATCGAAGAACAAAATCAGATAAATTCTCACAGAGCTTCAACTCAAATCTCAATGAGTAAATTCAGTTTGATTATCTTCACTCTAGCTATCATAATCACACCATCATCGCCATCATCATCAACCGTTGATAGTGAATCAGACGGTGGAATCGGGCAATGGCGAATTCTCACCAAGCAAAATTTTTCTTCTCAGATAAGACTCCACCCTCATATCCTCCTCGTCGTCTCTGTTCCCTGTAAACTCCCCTCTCTCTGTCTCATTAAAGCAATACAGTTCTTAATGTTTAGACACGGTCACAAAATCCAATATGTTTTATTTATTTATTAGTTTTATTCTTTTGTACATGGACCCTTTTGTAGTTTTTTTTTTTTTGGATTTTCATGAGTTTTTCTTCGAGATCCTTTATGTTTTTTAGCTTAGAATTTGCGGTTTGTATGGTTTTGTAGAGACCCAGTATAGTTTTTAGCCTTTTTAAGATAAAATTCATGGTACACCAGAACCACAGAATTCAATGCAGTTTTATGTTTTTTTTTTTGGAATTATGAATCCCAATGTTGTTTTAGTGATTTACACTTGTTAAGAGTTCGTTACTCAGTTTATGGCCCGTGATTCGTGGGGAGGTAGTGGTGTAAGATAATGCTTAAGTTTTTAATGACAATACCTTCTTAATGTGTTTCCTGAGGTCACATTTGAGAGAATTATGCGTTTGTAAAGATACCCAATTTATTTTTTAGTATTTAATTTGAAGATTATGTCTTGAACTATATATTTCTTGTTGTTTGTTTTCAAATTATGGATAGTTATTGCCAAATATATATTTAGCAATTATTGAGATTTATATGTTTACATAGAGACTCAATATGTTGGAATTTAAATGTGTATCTGGACATGCTATATGGTTTTGTTAATTGATTTTAAAATTTAATGAACAGGGTCAGGTGAATCTCGGTCGCTAATGAAGGAAATAACGCATTTGGTTATTGATAAGAAAGAAGAATTCGGATCTTTAAAGTTGATGTATATGCACAAAAATAATGAAAAAATGTTAGCAGATGCTATTGGTGCTGTTGTTACAGATGAGATTACTCTCTTATACTACCATCATTCTTTGTATTACAAGTATAAAGGCAAATATCGGGCAAGGAATATTTTGTCTTCCATTTTTCCTTATTTTTCGCTCTTGCCTGAAGAAATGCCATTAAAAAGATTGAGTGGTGAAGGGGATTTGAAGATGTTTATTGAATCGGCGGATAAGGCTGTGCTTTTGCTAGAATTTTGTGGGTGGACAGAGAAATTGATTGCTAGAGAGAAGAATAATGGTAGCAAAACTGGTTTTGGTGTGCAAGGTGAGAAACCTTTGGCGGCAGTATTGATGCATGTGTGTGTGTGTTTAGACTTGAGTGTTTTTGGCATTCAATTGTGAATTACATAACAACTAATTTGTGCTGTAACAGGTTTTGATGGAGAGAGTAATGTAATTTCAACACCCAGAGGGAAGGAAAACCAGAAGGTGGCTGGTAGTTTTGAATTGCTCTCTGTTATTAGCTTGATATGATAACTGATATTACAAAGTAAACAGGGCAAGAAGTGGTTTTTATTAAAATTCTCAAACTTTTCTAGTTTCTAATGTTCTGGTTCCAGGGGACAGAAAATGGAGAGATGAAATGTGGAATGGAAAATGGGCTCAGAGGAATTCCTTGGCTTGGGGAGTTTGCCTCAGTAAATGATAGTGCTCCTCTCCAGGAAACTGATTCCCAGGACAGTGTGGATCTAAAGCGCAGTGCTGTATCTTGTTCCCTTGAAGAATTTCAGAAATTTGATTCTTTCTTCTCAAGTTTCATGACTGATGTAAGGGAGTTCTTCCTGCCTCCTGAAAAGCATAGATTTGGTCTGGTTTCGGAGAAATCAATGCTCTCTCCTCTTGGTGTTGGAGATTCTGGTTCTTGGTCAGTAATGCTTTATTATAATGGATGTCCAAGTTGTTCAAGTATTCTAAAAGAAGGGGATGACATGAAGAGAGTTCTACAAATGGAAAAGTCAATTGTCACAGAGGTGAGTAAATATGCTCTATCTCTGCCATTGTGTATTGCTCCATATGCTCTATTGGGTTTCTTCATCACTTCTTGTTTGCTTTTAGAATTATTATTCACCTTACTGTATTATGTATTATATTGATTGTTGACTGTTGTCTATTTGTTTCACTTCTCGTAGCTGGAAGGTGATGGACAAGATCTTGATTCCGCAATACCTTCAAACAAGCCATCAGTACTCTTGTTTGTGGACAGGTCATCTGACTTATCAGAAACAAGAAGAAAGAGTAAGGAAGGTCTTGATGTATTTAGAGAACTAGCGTTGCACTACCAAATATCAAATCAGATGGGTCAGCAGAGCAACGACAAGTCTGAAGCATCCTCTGTCCAAGCTTCAACTGAATACCAAAGTGTATCTGGACACCCGAAATTAAAGCTATCTCCAACAGCTCAAAACATTAAATCAAAGGACAAAATGTCTTTCATGATTGTAAATGATGGCAAACCTGTCTTGTTAAATAGTATGGCTTCAGGTTTGGAAGGCAGTTCCTTGCATGAAATCTTGACTTACCTTCTTCAGAAAAAGGAGGAAGCTAAATTGAGTTCAGTTGCAAAGGAGGCTGGTTTCCAACTTCTTTCTGATGATTTTAACGTTAAAGTAACAGATACATTACTGTCAGTAGCAGAGGTGGAGTCTGAACACATACCGCCTGATGAGAGCCTTGTTAGAACTAGTACTGATCTGGAAAAAGATTCTGCCTCTAATAACCGTGAAGGATCCCAGTCCACTACTTCTCAGGATGATGAAGAGAAGTCTACTTATTCTGATGCAAGTAGATGCCTACTATCTATAGAACCTGCTCAATACATGTCAGATCATAAACCACCTACTTCAGAAGATGCAAGGGCAGAAAAAAAGGGTTCTTTCCAGTCAGACAAGTTGGGGGAAGAACAACGCAACTTTCAAAATTTCAAGGGTTCTTTTTTCTTTTGTGATGGAAACTATCGATTACTAACAGCGTTGACTGGTGAGACCAGGATTCCATCCTTGGTAATAATTGATCCACTTTCACAGCAGCATTATGTCTTTACTAAACATACAAATCTCAGCTACTCTTCACTGGAGGATTTTCTTCATGGATTTCTTAATGGAAATCTTGTCCCATATCAACGCTCTGAGTCTGAACCTGAAAGCTCGAGAGAAGAAACTCGCCCACCATTTGTTAATATGGACTTCCATGAGGCAGATTCCATCTCTCAAGTTACAGCTCACACTTTCTCAGAACAGGTTCTTGGTTTTAATCAATCTGACAATGACTTTGCTGCAAATGCATGGAATGAGGATGTGCTGGTCCTTTTTAGCAATAGTTGGTGTGGATTTTGTCAGAGAATGGAATTAATTGTTCGTGAAGTGCATCGAGCCATCAAAGGATACATAAACATGTTGAAGACTGGATCTAGGACTGGGGAAACAGTGCTCACTGATGGTAAGTGCACTTTAAAGTATATTGGTTTAGTCCATGTTTAATTATTTTTTCTTTTTTTCCTTTTCAGAACATGCTTTCCAAGTGAATTCATATAAATTTCACATGGGAAAGCTTAAACTGGGGGGCTGGTTTTCCAGAATCTGTTTTAGACTAGGTCAGAAAGGTTGCAAATTAATTTCCAATTATGATCCAGGGTTAATTAACTGGTTCATAATTATGGAATGTTTTAGAGGTTCTAATTCTCAAGGAATTCATTCTGACTAGTAAAACCTGGCTGGTTTTGGCTCTCTTACCTGTTTGACATGGGAAAAGTCATTTGTTGTTGCATGGTTGCTTTCTATAATTTTTCTTAAGTAAAATCTACATTTTTGGCCAGACAAATGGTTTTTCTATATGAATTGGTATGAATTTGACAAATGAAATGTATTATGTGACAGATAACCTAAAGAAGCTTCCCAAAATCTTCTTAATGGATTGCACGATGAACGATTGCAGTTTGATTCTAAAATCAATGAATCAGGTATGCCTTACAGTAATGGTCCACGCTCCAATGTGTTTTTTTCTTACAGCTATACTGTGACACTTACTTTCTATTTTCTGGTGTATGTTGATGTGCAGAGGGAAGTTTATCCTACTCTGTTGTTATTTCCTGCAGAAAGTAAGAATACTGTCTGTTATGAAGGAGACATGGCTGTAGCTGATGTTATTGCTTTTTTAGCTGACCGTGGAAGTAATTCTCGACATCTCACCAGTGAAAATGGTAATTTTTTGACAAGAACATCTCATCCTTGGTAAATGACATTTGATGGAATAGTAGCTGAAGGAGATTGATAAGCATTTATGTTCTCCTAGTTCACACTTTTGCAAAGCTTAGTGTTTTTCAAAAAAAATCCACATCATGCCTCTATTTGGTTAGTTGTGATCAACTAACACCTCTGATTTTGGAATCTGCCAAATTTGGTTATGGCTGCTCTTTGCATGTAACGCATCAGATTCATAGTTAAATTTCGAGAATGTGTAGCAATTCCAATTCAACATGGAGGCATGATGTGGATTTTTTCAACAATTATAATGGCTAGCTAACAATGAAATCCCAGTTACACAAAGGTATTATCTTAAAAATAAAAGAAGAAAAAGAGCCAATACCTAAAGCAGAAATATAACAAAATTATAGGAATTTTTTAAAAAATTGTAGGACTTGTAGAGTAAATGTAATAAGCTCTATTGGTGTTCATGTTTCCTGTTGCTGTTATGCTTCAGCTAAACACTAGGAAATTGAACTTTTCCCGTTCTCAACTGTCATGTTGAAGCAAATGTGCATCTTATAGCACTGCTGTGACGCTTTGTTTGCATTTTTATTCAGAAGATTTTACTTGATGCATTATAGAATTCTTTTTTAATTCAATCTTATAGGAATTCTATGGACTGTTGCTGAAAAAAAGGGTGCCAATTCACTGAAGGATGCTTCGACTGCTGCAGAAGATAAATCCCATGAAGTCCTTTTAAAGGACCTAACTCCAAAGAGAAATGTGGAATATGGTCAGACCAAATCTCACACATCCAAAGGCTTGCATGATACGGTATCTCAGGTGGCAGTTGGCTCAATCCTGGTCGCTACTGAAAAGCTTAACACACAACCATTTGACAAGTCAAGGATTCTCATCGTCAAGTCTGATCAAAATACAGGATTTCAAGGTCTGATTTACAATAAGCATTTGAGATGGGACACTCTGCAAGAACTGGAAGAAGAGTCAAAACTGCTAAAAGAGGCTCCTCTATCGTTTGGTGGTCCACTTGTAACTCGCGGAATGCCTCTTGTTGCTCTGACTCGAAGAGCAGTCGGAGGTCAATACCCCGAAGTTGCACCGGGTACTTACTTTCTAGGCCAGTCAGCAACACTACATGAAATTGAAGAGGTCAGGTCAGGAAATCAATGCGTATCTGACTACTGGTTTTTCTTGGGGTTTTCGAGTTGGGGCTGGGAGCAGCTGTTCGATGAGATTGCTCAAGGAGCTTGGAATTTAAGCGAGCACAAGAAGGAACCTTTAGACTGGCCATAACTGTTTATTAATGTTCATCAAACTAGAGCGTTTGAAACTTCTCAAACGGGAACAGTAAAGAGCGATCCAGCACGGTAACTATATTAGAATTAGAAGAGGTGCATAAATTTTCTTCGTCTTAGCATCTAGAGATATTAAAAGATATAGTTGGTTGGATTTTGATTTGTAATTGTGTCCTATCCAATTTCTAATAATTTACAAAATATAAATCTGATTTTTTTTTTTACCCTAGTGAGTCGGATATATATGGTTGAGCTAGAATTTTTATGGATATCACAAATATATACGGTTTAAACATGTTAAACCTCTTATTCTTTTACTATTCCTCTTATTCTTTTACTATTCTAAAAAAATAAATATTGAGTAACAGTTGGAATTAGATAAGATTTCTAAAATAAAGCTATTATAATTTCCATATAAAAACTAAACAAAATAAAAATCATTGGAACATTTTATTAAACAATTAAGGTTTAATACGATACAACGACAAATTAATAGGAAAAGATTATGAAATGTTTTTAAATTTGTGATTTGACTAAGAAAATAGAAGTTTAATATAAATTATTGAAAATTACACGAAGTGCATTTGTTTTTTTCATGGTCTCTTGGTTGTCAAACATAACAAATTGAAATTGTAAAATATATTGTCATTTTATCATATCAAACTCAAAATAACTATAATTTTTGTGAAAATGGAGAATAAAAAGAAGGTAAAGAGATTAAGAGAACGAGAGGCGGCTTGTAAGTATGAAGGCCAGAAAGAGGAAAAAATAAAAAAAAAGAAGGAAGAATGTTATTCATACCATGAACTTGGATTACTTACAATGAGTTATATGAGTTGGGTCAGGTTGAGTGGGTTTTAAAAATCACAACTCGCACCCGGCTCGTGATTTTTATTTATTAGGTTTTTTAATCCACTATCATCCGTAATATCTATATTATATGATTTTGACGGATTTGGTTAGGTTAAATAATACAAATATTACAGATGAGCTAGTTTTTTTTCAACATCCCTGCTAGGATCTTCCTCTCGTAATGAAGCACTTTATTTGTTTGCAGAAGAGTTATTTGTAGGGCCTTTTTTTAATATTCTTTATCAACTATCAACTTACAAACTAAAAAGATTTGGGTTTTATGATAAAAGTTTACATTGATATAAATAGTGAAGCTTCTCATTATCTAATTAGATGTAATTAGGCTTGAAATTATGGTAAACATACTAAATTAAAAGACATAAATATATGGCTAACCCCATTTCACATCAATTTTTATTTTAGTTTCAA
>Ga0325400_1007521_pt1 | contig 10424 bp, 7 predicted proteins | sample PopdelMetagenome_2_FD_205662 | JGI IMG/M metagenome (GOLD analysis project Ga0325400, IMG submission 205662) | Populus deltoides microbial communities from Bellville, Georgia, United States - Xylem-PdKOR-R1 | ecosystem: Host-associated > Plants > Phyllosphere > Stem > Wood/Secondary xylem...
AAAGTGGTTCTGTTGCACAGGGTGTGAAAGAATTCATTCTGCTTTGCAGAAATTGGTTATTCGTGGGGAAGAGAAGCTTCCAGATTCTTCCCTGAATTTTATAAAGAAGCATGAAGAAAGGGCCTCGAAGAGTGGTTGCAGTGATGATGTAAGATGGAGGCTTCTTAGTAAGAAAACAGATTCTTCTGATGTCACTGAAGCCCTACTGTCCGACGCTGTCGCCATTTTCCATGTGAGTTCTGTGTTAAGAATATTGCTGGCTGTTCATAATTTTGCAAGAAACATTTTGCTCTTCACTTTGTTAACTTTCACATTGCACGTTCTTTTAATTTCTGTCGAATACTGCTTAAGGAGGTCTACAACTCCAGTTGCTGTTTTGATTCTGTACAGTTTGAAATACTCCTGTTCATTCTGTCATGAACAACGCATCATCGCTATTAAGCACCAACTGATTTTTTTTTTCTGGACTTTAGGAGTGCTTTGATCCAATAACTGTGGATAAATCCAAACGTAGACGTGATGACCATGACTTCATCCCATCCATGGTTAAAGGGTAAGCAGTTCTGCATACATTTGGGTACATATATTATATGCTGTATGGTTATTATTTTAAATGCTGGAACTCCAGTATTTTTGTGTGCTTATTGCTGTTTGTGCCAAATCATTCGCATGTGACTGACTAGAGTTAATTGTCTTGGCAGCGGGAACATGAAAGGGCAGGATCTAGGTGGCATGTATTGTGCTGTATTGCTGGTTAAGTAAGAATCTTTGATGAACATCTCCTATTATTCTGTAGAACATCTATTTTACACTGATAATTTTTACTTTTCATGCAGCCATGTGGTAGTGTCAGTGGCAGTTGTTAGAATTTTTGGCCAGGAATTGGCTGAGCTGCCTATAGTTGCAACTAGTAGCAGATGGCAAGGACAGGTAATATGCTGCGCTATTGACACTTTATTTTACCATAGATGTGTGGATTAATCATGAATTTATCTTTACTCTTGACATTTTCTTCGTTTGGCCCCTCTATTCTTTGTTGAATTTATACGGTCCTTCTACTCAAGAAAATTTACGTAATATGTTCCTGTGTCTAGTTTCTGTCAATTTTACTGTTAGTTTTGACTGGTGGCCTAATGTGTCAGGTAAAACATGACAAATAATTGATTGAACTTTTTTCTTTTAAAAAAAAAAAGAATCCAAAAGCAAAACAGAAAATGCCATCCTAAATAACCATTTTATCTTCTTTCATATGCTCCGCCACCATTCACATTCTTTTCACTCCTAGTATTTCCAGTCCTCTTGACCACAGCTGTTGCTGAACTCCCCGTTCCCTTCCCCTTTTAATTTGAAGATTTGCAGCAGCAGTTGGTGGTAATTAATCAAGGTGTATGTATTCGGTGTGGTGCTAGCTGTTGTATATGGAGCTATGAGTGATTTACTCGTTTGGGTCATGGAATGGCTTAGGTTAATTTGCTAGGCGTTGTGGGTTGGTTATGCTTCCTTTCTAGGTGGTTTCAAATAACGACATTCAATTGGCTTGCCATATCCCATATTGATTGCATTTTAGGTGTTTGTTGAAATGTTTGTGAGAGCCAGCTATGAATAAGTTGTTTAACTTGGCCTTTTTTGTTCTTAGGTGTAAGCAAATTTCCTTGGCCATGTTTTGTGCTTTATTTCAGCAATGAAAACGAACCATTTCAGCAATGAAAACCAACCATTTCACTTTAAAACCATCAGTTGGATTTCCATCCAAGAGCATTCTAGTAACTGAAGTGCCGTTAACACTGTAAAAAGCTAGTAGACATCATTATTACATCTCCTCCATGACAGTCACCATAAACACCATTCTCTCTCTCATCTCCCTCCACCACACTATCCCTTGCCTCACAGCTGCCAACAGCATCCCTAGCTATCACCACTAAAGCAACAGATGTCACAGCAGCCCAATCACTTCTGATATCACTACCGCTATCTCCATTCCTACCGGCCAACAGGCCTCTATACCAAAGACTGCCCCCACATCCTCTAGTTATTACTATTAGAGTAAATAAGAAATGATAAAATGGGAATTTATAAAGCATTTTCTTTCTTTTTAGATTTTTTTTTTCAATCATTTTTTTTTTTCTGAGGATTTTTCGTTTTTTTTTTTTTTGAAATGCAGCATGTTTAGCTGACATGCCAGTTCACTTGATGAAGGGGTCACATTAAGAAATTTTCTGAAATAGAAGGACCGTGTAAGTTTGAAAAGAATAGAGGAGCCACATCAAGAAAATGTATAGTAGAGGGACCAAAAATGTGATTAATCCTGGATGTGTTTATATTTTGTTTGTACCTCTGCAATTGTGGCCCAAGTAGTTTTTATACAAGAAGGAAGAGTACTTCTCTTAGTGAAGAGCAGATGAATATTTATGTCCTCTTTCTATCTGCAGGGTTATTTTCAGACCTTGTTTACTTGCATTGAGAAGCTACTTGGATTTCTCAATGTGAAGAATCTTGTACTTCCTGCAGCTGAAGAAGTCGGATCTATTTGGAAAAACAAATTCGGGTTTGGTGCGATAACTCAAGATGAGGTATGTGTGTTTGTGCGGAGCATCCACAGTTCTGTCGCGCTCATGATGCTCTTAATATATTGCTGACAAACGCTTATGATGTTGTGTTGCAGCTGATGGAATACAGGAGAAGGTATCAGATAATGGTGTTTCAAGGGGCATTAATGCTGCAAAAGCCAGTCCCCAAGTGCCGAATTGTAGGTAAATCAGAAGGCGGCTGAAAGCCAGATACTTTTTAATTGAAGAAGTGGGAAAGCAATTTTTTGGACAGCAGCCTTTTCCTTTGTGTACAGGAGGATCTTTATTAGGCATTTGTGTACAGTAAAACATCCTTTTCATGTTAATAGTTGGAGCCCACGGGCTGTTATAATTCTTTTTGTAGAATTGAAGGGAAAGAAAGGAGGATTTTAGACGGTTGATTAGATATACAAAAGTAGGGAGCAGCGGGGGTGCTCACGCATTAATCAATTAAGTGTTATTATATTAGAATTATACTAACTACTTAAAAAAACTGCTGAGGTTCTCGGTTTAACTTAGTATGGTTCTTCGGCTTTGTTTGTTTTTGTGTTACAAAAATATTTTTTTAAAAAATTAAATTTTATTTATTTATTTATTTATATTTTAAATTAGTATTTTTTTTATTTTTTTTATCATTTTAATATATTGATATTAAAAATTATTTTTAAAAAATAAAAAAATAGTTTTTTTAATGTTTTTCCTGAGTAAAAAGTTTTCTTGAAAAGTAATTGAACTATTTTTTCAAACATCATTTTGAGCATGATAAAAGTGTATATAGCCTGCAGGAAGTGTTTTAATTATTATGAAAAAAACAAAACATTACACCGAAAAAAAAGGCAAAGATCCAAAAACAAACTAAAGAAGTCCATCCATGGGTGCGGCCTTAGTCAGGGTTATGAGTCTGAACTATAATTTTTTTTCTACATTATTGTATGCTTTTTTTTTTCAATAAACACAAATGACAAGTTGCTCGTTGTGACAGATAACACATCTCTCGATTCTAAAAACCTAAATACCTAAATTTTGATTATCACCATGGTGGTGGTTAGCAAAATAAAGGGAGGGGATTTGGGATTAAAAATTTATTTATTAACTTATTTTTATCTAAAAACACTTTCTAAACACCTTAAAAACCTTCCCAGACTAGCTAATAACTCCCAGTAACCCAAAAACCACCCTAATAAATGAAAATCAACAAAAAAAATTGATATACCGAGACCAATTTTCTTTCTCATGGATGTTTAAGGACCAAAATCACCATAATCAAACACTTATTCGTGAATGGAACTCATTGAACCTAAGAATGGTGACTTTAGTAATTGAAAAATAGCTTAATTGATAACTTTCTCTATGATCATCGTTCTATAACAAGTTTCTCTCTCCTCTCTCTCACCTGAGGACTAAAAAATAAACAAAATAAACTTTTGTGTTAAAACAAGATTTGTCATGATGTAGTTAGCCCTATAGTTTTCTACTTTTTACTAAATCATATTTTATTCTTTACTAAAGCATCATACTCTTCAAACATAGCTCGATGTTATTTATGATCTTTGAGAGATTGGGTCAATGTTGTTGGTTCAAGGTCACTACCTCTGAATAATTGGGTGTTAAGATTTATTTTGGTAAGAGGTTTATGAATATCATTTTTTGCTTTAACGGTTATAGTATAGGTAGGTCATTGATGAGTCTTGGAGAGTTGAGATGTAGTGTTGGTTGTTGGGAAGTGAGGTTATTTGTAAGTTCATGTGAGTTTGATAAAGATGAGGTGTTAGCTAGGACTAGTGTTGAATAAGCTTCGCTAAAGAATTGGTAAATAACTCCCATTGTAAATGGAAGATTTAGTGGTGGTATTAAAGATGATTAGAGGATTTGAAATGGTGGAGGAATCCGAGTGGAAATGTTGTTGGATTAGCGACGAGGTGATTGAACAGACATATGAGAGAGATGAAACACATACTCTATAAATCTAACATGTCAGGAGGCATATATTTTGAATATTGATGGATCAAGACAGTATTAAGCACTCTATGTTAAAGAGTACCTAAGGAATACACAAGGTTTGGAATGATTATCTAGTTTGTTAGATGCATATGATCTAAGCCAGAGATAATAAAAACATCCAAAGACTTTGATTTCTGAATAATTAAGAGTTGTTCTAAAAATGCTTTCATAGGGATAAGAGAGGTTTAGTATGGGTATTGACATGTGATTTATTAAGAAAATAAGTGTGACAAATGTATAAATCTATTAACTCAAATGAAGAAAGGCATATGATAATAGTGTTAATCCAGTTTATAATGTGAAGATGTTTTTTTTCAGAAAAATTATTGTGTTCATGTATGTAAGGTGGTGTAATGAGATTAAAAAAAATATCATTGGTTGAAAGAGAAATGGGCAAGAGCTATCTACTCACCACTATTATCATAGTAAAGAGTTTTAATGGTATTGTTAAAATATTTTTAAACAATGGATTTAAATCTAACAAAAATAGCTTTGACTTATGGTTTTTGTTTTAAGGGATAAAGCCAAATATATTTTATAAAGTGATCAATAAAAAATATATAATATTTAAATCCGTCATATAATAGGATTGGGAAAGTCCAAACATCAAAAAAGATAATCTCAAGAGGCTGAGAAGAGATAATTGTTGGTTGAGATAAGGGTAATTTATGGCTTTTATTACAGAGACAATCATTACATGAAAAATCAGATGATAACAAGGAAGATAAACCTAGTTGATTTATGAAAATAATTTGTTTTAGAATTAGAAAAACTAGGTGTCGTAATCTTCTATGCCACTTAGATAAGGATATCTTTATACTAAAAAAAGCAAGTTATGATGGAGATATCAGCTACTCATAAACTCCATCTTTAGTTTGACCCTTTAGAAGTGTTGCTCTCATACGGAGTTTCTTAACAAGAAAAATAATTGCTAAGAATTTGATGGAAACATTATTTGAGATACAAGAATATGAGACTGAAATTAGATTCGTTTTCATATCAAGAACATAAAGGGCAATATTCAATTGAAAAGTGCTTCAAAAGATTTTAAAAGAGGTGGAACTGATATGTGTAATGGAGAGACCCGAGCCATCTTCGATCATGATGTCATTTGAGCCATTGTGTGGGGAAAAGAATTAAAGATTGTATGGATAAGATATAACATAGTGAGAAGCACCACTATCAAAGAGCCATAATGAATTGGTGGGAGTATTTGCAATATAATGAGCCCTTGAATGCCATGAAAGGCAAGATGATTGTTTGAAGCATTGGGGTTATTGTTGGATGTTTGAACTAGTACTAGCTAGAAAATGGACACCGTTTTATAGTATGACCTTGTATTTTGTAGATTTGACAGTAACCTAGGTATGATTAAGATGGATGCTTTTCTTAAGTGGTGGTTGGTCTGCTATTTGATGTTGTGGGATACCGGTTTTTATTATTGTTGGAGGGACATCATAAAGAATTGTTAGGGTTTGAGTTTGCATGTGGGTGCTGGGTTGGTGTATTCTAGCTTGTAGAGTTAGTAGTGGCAAGAAAGTGAGATGGTTCTAGCTTTGTTATGGGCAACGATGCTTTAAAATTGAGCAATTTTTCATATAATTCTTTAAAGATAATAGTCACGTCTCTAGCTTGGACATCACATGCTAATTTGTTATATTTATCTCTATGTCTATCAAGTATTTTCTTGGTGAGGTCTTTTGCATCAAATGGTGCTCCAAAAAGGAAAAGTTCACTTGCTCTTTCTTTTATAGCTTGCAAAAACTCCGTCGTATTGTCAAATTTTTCGATAAGTTTCTTTAGTTGACTCTTAACCTTTTTAATGAGTCCATGATTTTTTTTCATCTCTTAGTTTGCTATGATACCATGATAGATTAATAAAATGATATCTCATCAATTAATAAGCATACACACACAAGAAATAACAAAATAATATTGCAAATCCTATAAATTAGAGTTAGCTTAGATACAACTAAGAAAATTATAGTAGTGTTATAAGATAAATAAAGAATAAAACAAACAACACAAGTTGTTTTAATTACAAGAATCACATAAAAAAGAAAATTAATTGAAGTAGTGACCAAGTTTTGGACGGAAACGCAAAAAAATAATAAAAAAAGAATAAAATACTAAAATGGTTGTATTAACATGTTAGTATTTTTAGAATATTGTTTTCAACATTAATTCTGATAGAGATTACTATAATAAAAAGGTTGTATACTCTCTAATTTACCTATGAATCTTTTTTTTTATAAATTGAATTGCATTTGAAATTTAAATTAATATTCTTAAAAAACTTTCAAGCATAAAAATTTATTTAGAGCATTACGGGTCAACTATATATTTTTAAAATTTTTATTTTTTAAAAAAATTTAAATTATTTTTTATTGTTATTTATGATTTTAATATATTGATGTGAAAAATATATATATAAAAAATATTATTTTAATATATTTTCATAAAAAAAAAAATTTCCACTACGTCTAAAGCATACTAACCATTAAATTAAATTCAATTTTCACAGGTTTCAATATGCGCGTGTGAAGTCAACAAAGCTCTTGCAAGAACATCAAAGCAACCAACCAAGTAGCGAGTGCGGAAACCTCTTTACGGAGGGAGCAGCTCCTCTGTATCCCATCTAACCAAGCCGGCGCAGATCGACGGTACAACACAAACAACGCTTATTTAGGGTTTATTTGTTTTTTATTCTAAAAATTTTTATTGAAATTTTTTATTTATTTTAAATTAATATTTTTAAATTATTTTTATGTATTAATATTAAAAATAATTTTTTAAAATAAAAAAATATAATTTTAATAAATTTAAAAAATAAAATTTAAAAAACAATCAGCGATCTCAAATATTTTTTTTTATAATAATAACTCCAGTCTCCAGCTCTTACGGAACACAGACGAGGAGTATCTTTGGCCACCTGTTTCGAGTAGAATTTGCATTTGTGTGTAACAACGAGAATACAGTCTCCCAATCGTAAAGTATAAAGACATAAAAGTGGAAGTTCGGCATAAATTAATTAAGGTAAAAAGAAATTAATAAAGCAAGAAAAAATAAAAAAAGAGGAGAGTTCTAGCTGTATGTGGATGGAGGAAAGCGTTGGGCCGTTCCGTTCGTACGAGTGATTCCTTTTGATTTTTTTTTAAAATTATTTTACTTTAACTTAATTTAATAACTAGAATAGGAATTATAGGAAGAAAAAAATAGGATAAGAAAAAAGCGGGAGAAATAAAAATTCAAAATTCAAAAACACCTCCACGACTGAGTAAATATATATATTAAATTTCCGGTAACACCCCTAGATAAAATAAATAAATAAATAAATATAAATAAAAATAAATAAATCATCATTTTTGTCTCTCTTCTTATCGTTTCCCTTCCTTCGCTGGTACCACCACACCACATAACACAGCATTTTTTTCGTTTCTTGTTTTTTTCTTTTCTGCCGAAACTATTTTGATTTCTTTATATATATATAGATCGTGAAAACGGTGAAGTAATTTCTAGAAGCAAACAAAAAATGGGTCAGATCCAGTACTCCGAGAAGTATTTAGATGACACTTTTGAGTACAGGTACTTCTTCTTCTTCTTTTTATTGATTGATTGATAATTATTATTATCAAGTTCGGTTTGGATTGACAGATTTTTTTAAAAATCGTACAGGCATGTGGTGCTTCCTCCTGAAGTCGCTAAACTTCTCATTAAGAATCGCCTTCTCTCTGAAGTAAGTTCTTCCCCCCGGATTTTTAGGTTTTTTTTTTTTTTTTTTGTAATTGAAATCACTATTAAAAAAATAAAAATAAATGTTGTTATTTTATTATTTGTTGCTTGATAATGGCTACTGTAAGTTAATTGAAAGAATTACGGATGCGATTATGATAAATTTTATTTTTCGAGTAGAATGAGTGGCGAGCGATTGGAGTTCAGCAGAGCCGAGGGTGGGTCCATTATGCGATTCATCGCCCGGAGCCACACATCATGCTGTTCAGGAGGCCTTTGAATTATCAGCAGCAGCAGGATCAAGCTCTTGTCAAGTGATAAGTTTTGTATTATCTTATTATAATGACTGAAATGCTGAAAAGGAAGGAAATGCTTTGGTTTATGCCCTGCGTAAACGGTTATGGATTTTTAGTATTGTGTTGTAATTCTCTACTGTGGAGAATTTCGTGTTAGGTTTTTTTGTTTCTTTCATGTGTTGTTTGATGACATTATCAGCGTTGGGTAATTAGACGTTGATGAAAAACTAATGCTCAGTTGTTGCAGATATTCTTCGTTTTTTTTGTGGTTGCTATACCAAGGTTCTTAGGCTTTGTTTGTTTGTGCGGTGCAACGCACAAAGAAACACGCACTAAGTTTAGATATTTGTTTTTGTTTGTGTGTGTGGATATTTCTTATGAAATGTGATGTGTGTTTAAACTGTTGTTTTTTTACAACGATGTTTATCGTCGAAGGAAATTTTAGTATGATAAATCCTGGGGCGGGGTCTATTTGAAGATTGGCATGAGTAGTGGTAAATTTAGGGTATGGCTTGCTCTGTGAGTATGTTTTCATGTTATGTTTCTTACTGAGATTAAGATGTCTAGTGTTATGGTGGTGAACTTCATTTTATTGCCTTGTTGGAGGTGAAATTGTTAGCTTGTTATTGCAGATTGATCCTGGTGTTTTTGTCAGTCCTAGCTGCTGTGGATTAGGAACATATATATACAGTAGGACTCATCTTGACACTCCTTCACTATTGATTATGGGTGATGGATTCGATCGGTCTTTAGCATTTATTGGTAGCCACCTAGTTTTTGTTCAAAATGTGAATATCGTGGAGCTAATTTTGCTTTGCCTTGTATCTCTGTGATAGTTGTGTTTACTGTTATTAGCTTTCTATAAGCTTCTTCATTAGTCTAGGTTTACTGATGAGCCTTGACAATGCTTAAGTGTAATGCTTGATCTTTACCTCAGTCTGAATTGCCTTGAATATAACTCTGTTTCAACCGGAACAGAGTAGATCAAAGGAATGAATTCAGCATTGACACACCCTTCTCTTTGTTCGAGTTTTTTGTTTTTTTTTCCCTGATATTTGGGTAACCTAGTTAGTTATTGCTTTTCCATGGAATTAGTTGGGCTATTTCATGATGGATAATTACATGGTTGTGTTTAATAAGGATGCTTTGCTCCCTCTCAATATCCCCCACTTAGGTGTTTTCTGTATCCAGCTAGAGTAATAAGTGTGAAACACAGAACATTAATGGGCGAGCAAGTTTGCATTCTTGCTGTGCCTCTTTAAATCTGCTCGAGAGGGCTCATCAAATGTTTATTTTTTCGTGTGGTGATGTGAGCAATCTTTTTCCGAGTGGAGCTCGAGTTATTTCCGAGGATACACGACAGACAGGTGAATTATTGATTAGTGAATACTGAATACTAGCGAGGTACTGATTTGAATTAAGAATTTAAATCACATAAATTAACCCACCAGATTCAAACCCAATGGCAAAATGGCCATCACCATTCGCCCGCATGAACAGTATAAGTAACGTCACAATTATCAAGTGTTTGTGGCTGTCAACAGGAGGTCCCATGACAGTGAGGTTTTTTAACTCACAAATAGTGATAAAGATTTTGAACTTTCCCAAAATGGAGCTCTAAAGCTTGTGCAGTGAATGTGTTTTTTTTACGTTATGTTTACCATGAAGGAAAAGGAGGAATCTCTTTTCTTTTTGTTTGGCACACAACATCTAGAAGGGGAAAAAATTCTGAGTAGAACTTAACTCTAATACTTCATGAGTAGCGTTTGATTTATATTTTAGAATACACTAGCTTTTGTGCTAGCGTTTCGTTGTATTGTAGGGCTGA
>Ga0325400_1007525_pt1 | contig 10420 bp, 12 predicted proteins | sample PopdelMetagenome_2_FD_205662 | JGI IMG/M metagenome (GOLD analysis project Ga0325400, IMG submission 205662) | Populus deltoides microbial communities from Bellville, Georgia, United States - Xylem-PdKOR-R1 | ecosystem: Host-associated > Plants > Phyllosphere > Stem > Wood/Secondary xylem...
GCCGACGCCGTGGCTGATGAAGCTGACCGCGTCGAGCCGGCTCATGTCCTGCTGCTGGAGGAAATAGACCGCATAGGATTCGCGCTCGGAAAACAGCGCGACCAGCACATTGGCGCCGGTCACCTCGTCCCGGCCCGACGACTGGACGTGGAGGATCGCACGCTGAACGACCCGCTGGAAGCCGCTGGTGGGAGAGGGATCGGTCGCAGCATCGACCTTCAACGCGTCGAGTTCGGTGTCGAGGTAGTGGGCCACCGTCGCCTTGAGTTCGCCCAGGTCGACGTTGCACGCGGTCATCACCTTGGACGCATGGTCGTCATCGACCAGCGCCAGCAGCAGGTGTTCGAGCGTGGCGTATTCGTGGCGGCGCGAGGATGCGGCCTCAAGCGCCTTGTGCAGGGTGGTTTCGAGCGCGGGAGCAAAGGAAGGCATGGTTTAACTCCGTCGGGCCGCAGGCGCGGGCTCCGTCCCCCCACATGTCGGGATGGTGCCGTTCGCTATCAAGCGCTCAGGGTCCGCCGGCCGTTCCGCCGGCCCGGTCCCCACGCGTTCAGGATCTGAATAGCGCGTCAGCGCTTGCCCGGTGGTTAACGGCATGTTCAAGCTTGTTGCGGGTGCGCAGGATCTCGCCCTCCAGCACCGTCACCCGCGATTCCAACTCGGCGACCGACAGCGGGTCGAGGTCCTGCCGCACGAGCTGATCCAGCACGTCGTCGGGGCGCGAGGGTGCGTCGTCCAGCTCCATGGGACGCAGCGTTGACCGGTGCGGCGCCGCTGTCAATAACCGTATGCGAACAGGGGGACGCACACGGCATGACCAATCTGCCCGACACGATGACGGCGATCGACCCGGCGGCGCCGGGCGGGCCGGAGGTGCTGGTGCCTGTCGAACGCCCCGTGCCGCGGCCGGGACCGGGGGCCGTGCTGATCCGGGTGGCGGCGGCAGGGGTCAACCGGCCCGACGTGCTCCAGCGGCGCGGCGCCTATCCGCCCCCGCCCGGCGCGCCGTCGATCCCCGGGCTGGAGGTGGCGGGCGAGGTGGTGGCGCTGGGCGAGGGGACGGAGCCGGCGCTGCTGGGGCTGCCGGTCTGTGCGCTGCTGCCCGGCGGGGGCTATGCCGAATATGCGGTGGCGCCCGCGGGCGTGTGCCTGCCGGTGCCGCCCGCGCTGTCACTGACGGAGGCGGCGGCGATCCCGGAAACGCTCTACACCGTGTGGACCAACCTGTTCGAGCGCGCCTATGCGGTCGAGGGCGATACCGTGCTGGTCCATGGCGGCACGTCGGGGATCGGCACCATGGCGATCGCGCTGTGTCGGCTGTTCGGGGTCAGGATCATCGTCACCGCAGGGTCGGAGGCGAAGTGCCGGGCCGCGATCGACCTCGGCGCCGCGCACGCGATCAACTACGCGCAGGCGGACTTCGTCGACGAGGTGCTGGGGATGACGGGCGGTCGCGGCGTGCAGGCGGTGCTCGACATGGTGGGCGGCGACTACCTGCCGCGCAACCTCAAGTGCCTGGCGGAGGATGGCCGCCACGTCTCGATCGCGGTGCAGCGCGGGGCGGAGGCGACGATCCCCATCTGGGACGTGATGCGCCGCCGGCTGACGCTGACCGGATCGACGCTGCGGCCGCGCGATGCGGCGTTCAAGGAGCTGGTGACCGACGAGATCGCCCGCACCGTGTGGCCGCATGTCGAGGCCGGGCGGTTGCGGCCGGTGATCGACCGGACCTTCCCGCTGGCCGACGCCGCGGACGCGCACCGGCGGATGGAGGCGGGGGAGCATGTCGGGAAGATCGTGCTGATGACCGGAGGGTGAGGTCGATCCCTGGCCCTCTTCGTCACCCCCGCGACGGCGAGGGGCATCCGACTCCCGTGCAGAAGCGAGCCCCCCCCCGCCTGCGCGGTGGTGACGGGGGAGGAGGCGCTTGTCCCCTCCCCGCAGCCCTCAGTTGCTGTCCGAATCGTCGTCGCCGCCGTCGGTCGCGACCAGCACCACCGCGACCAGCGCGGCGAGGATACCGATGTTGATCAGCGTGGCGGTGCCGCCGGCGGCGATGTGGTTGCCCTTGGCGGGCGTGCCCGCGCGCGCGGCCTTGGCGACCGACAGCGAGGCAGCGGGGGAGGCGGGCGCGGCGGCGGCCAGCGTCGGCGACAGGGCGAGCGCGGCGGCGGCAATGGTGCCGGCCAGGCGCTGGAACGAGGTCATGGCGGAACTCCCTTGAAAGACGAAGCGGTGATGCGGGTGCGGGGCAGGGGCGTCAACGCGGGCCTTGCCCTCGCCGGCCGCATTGCCGCGCGAGTGTTGCAGCACGGTTACCCTCCGGCCCGCTCCACTTGCCGAACCGGTGGCGAGGCGGTACATCGGCATATTGGCGTGGCCGCTCCGGTGAGGGGCGGCCCTTATTGTATCCGACGGAGTCCGCCCCGTGGCCCAGCCGCTCATGCCCCATGCGACCGCTTCCTGGCTGGTCGACAACACCTCGCTTTCGTTCGACCAGATCGCCGCGTTCTGCGGCTTGCACATCCTGGAGGTGCAGGCGATCGCCGACGACACCGCGTCGGCCAAGCTGACCGGGCGTGACCCGGTGCGCGCGCACGAGCTGACCCAGGACGAGATCGACAAGGGTCAGGCCGACGCCAACTACGTCCTCAAGATGACCAAGGGCCCCGAGCAGGTCCGCCGTACCAAGGGGCCGCGCTACACCCCCGTCTCCAAGCGGCAGGACAAGCCGGACGGCATCGCCTGGATCATCCGCAATCATCCGGAGATCACCGACGGCGCGATCGGCAACCTGATCGGCACCACCCGCACCACCATTGCCGCGATCCGCGACCGTTCGCACTGGAACATCGCCAACATCACCCCCAAGGATCCGGTGACGCTGGGCCTGACCACCCAGCGCGAGCTGGACTCGGCGGTGGCCAAGGCGGCCAAGGCGGCTGGGACGGAGGCGCCCGCCACCGACACCCGGCTGGAGGGCGACCGCGAGGCGCTGCTCGCGTCGCTGCGGGCCGAGCGCGACGCGGCGTCGCGTGACGCGGACAGCTTCGGCGGGATCGAGGCGGAGGCGCGCGCGCTGTTCGGCGACCGCTGACCTTCTGTCGTCCCCGCGAAGGCGGGGACCCATCTCCGACCGGCGCGGCAGGGGCGGTCGCGGGAGATGGACTCCCGCCTTCGCGGGGGTAACGGATGATGGGGCGGGGTGACGGAGAAGGGTGACGCTATGTTGAGCTACCCCTTCGGCCCCGAACCGCCCCCCGCCGGCACTTTGGTCCCGGTCGCGCCCGGCATCGACTGGTGGAGCCTCCCCGTTCCCGGACCGCTCAGGCAGGTCAACGGCTATCTGCTCGACGATGGCGAGGCGCTGGTCGCGGTCGACACCGGCTTCCGCTCGGACGCGGCGCCCGCGCACTGGCGCGCGGTCCTGGGCGACCGGCGGGTCGGGCGGGTGATCCTGACCCATCACCATCCCGACCATTCGGGTATGGCGGGCTGGCTCGCGGCGGCGCACGATGCGCCGATCGCCGCCTCCGCGATCGAGTGGCTGACGCTGCGCCGCCTCGTCGCCGAGGCGCGGCCAGCGGTGCCGCCCGAACTGCCCGTCTTCTGGCGTTCGGCGGGGTGGAGCGCCGGGGAGGTCGCGCACGCTGCCGCACAGGGTTGGGATCGCTTCGCCGCGCTGGTCACGCCCCTGCCGTTCGCCTACCGGCGGTTGGACGAGGGCGACACGCTCGCGATCGGCGGCCAGTGCTGGCGGGTGTGGATCGGACAAGGACACAGCCCGGCGCATGTCTGCCTGCTCGACGAAAAGCGGGGGCTGCTGATCGCGGGCGACCAGCTGCTCCCCCGCATCAGTTCCAACGTCTCGCTGTCCGCCGGGGAACCCGCTGCCGATCCGCTGGGCAAGTGGCTCGCGTCGCTCGCAAGGCTGCGGACCTTGCCCGCCGACCTCACCGTCCTGCCCGGTCACGGCGCGCCGTTCTGCGGCCTGCATCCCCGTATCGATGCGATCGTCGCCGAGCATCGCGAGCGGCTGGATGCGCTCCACGCCTTGCTCGCCGAGCCGCGGAGCGCGCGCGACTGCTTTTCCGCCTTATTCCGCCGCGCGATCGGTCCGGACGCGCTGTGGCTCGCGACGGGCGAGGCGCTCGCCCATCTGCGCCGGCTGGAGGTGGAGGGACGCGCCATCCGCGTCGAGGCCGATGGCGTCTGGCGGTGGTCCGCCGCCTGAGTTAGCCTCTGCCCGAAACGGGAGAGGCTGCATGTGCGACGAATGGACCGCCGGGGATAACGACCGCCACCTGTCGGCCCGGCTTTCCCGGCGGCAGTTCGGGGCTGGCGCAGGCGCGGCGGGGCTGGTCGCGATGCTGCCCGTCCCTGCCGATGCGGCGCCGGTCACCGGTCGCGACGTGACCATCGCGACCCCGGACGGGCAGTGCGACGCGTACTTCGTCGCCCCCACCACCGGCCGGCATCCGGGCGTGCTGGTATGGCCCGACATCATGGGGCTGCGTCCCGCGTTCCGGCAGATGGCGGACAGGCTCGCCCAATCGGGATACGCGGTGCTGACGGTGAACCAGTTCTACCGCTCGGTGAAGGCGCCGTTCCTGCAACCCGGCGAGAGCTTCGACCAGCCGGCGGTGCGCCAGCGGATCGGGCCATGGCGGACCGCGCTGACCCCGGCGGCGACCACCCGCGACGCCGCCGCGTTCGTCACCTGGCTCGACGGGCAGAATGCGGTGGACACGCGACGGGGGCTTGCCTCGACGGGCTATTGCATGGGCGGGCCGATGACGATCCGCACCGCCGCGATCGCGCCCGCCCGCGTCCGCGCCGCCGCCTCGTTCCATGGCGCCGGGCTGGTGGGCGGCGGGCCGGACAGCCCGCACCGGCTCGTGGCGCGCACCCGCGCCGCCTACCTCGTCGCGGTCGCGGAGAACGACGACGCCCGTGCCCCCGGCGACAAGGACGCGCTGCGTGCCGCCTTGGCCGCCGCGAAGCGCCCGGCGGAGGTGGAGGTGTACGCCGGCGCCCAGCATGGCTGGTGCCCGCCCGACAGCCGGGTCTACAACGCCGCGCAGGCGGAGCGGGCCTGGGGGCGGATGCTCGACCTGTTCAAACGCTCGTTGTGAGGGGGACGCGATGACCGACCTGATCTTCTACACCAACCCGCAATCGCGCGGCCGCATCGTCCGCTGGATGCTGGAGGAGGTGGGGGCGCCCTACCAGACGGTGGCGCTCGACTACGCGAGCACGATGCGCGGCGACGCATATCGCGCGATCAATCCGATGCAGAAGGTGCCGGCGATCCGCCACGGCGACGTGGTGGTGACCGAGGGCGCGGCGATCTGCGCCTACCTCGCCGATGCGTTTCCCGCCGCCGGGCTCGCGCCGCCGCCGGCCGATCGCGCCGCCTATTACCGGTGGCTGTTCTTCGCGGCAGGCCCGATCGAGGCGGCCGCGACCAACAAGGCGTTCGGCGTAGAGCCGACCGAGCAGCAGACGCGGATGGCGGGATACGGCACGCTGGAGCGCGCTGCCGAGGTGCTCGACGCGGCGGTCGCGGCGGGGCCATGGGTCGCGGGCGAGCGCTTCACCGCCGCCGATGTCTATGTCGGGGCGCAGATCGGCTGGCTGACCCAGTTCAAGCTGCTGCCGCTGACGCCCGGCTTTGCCGACTATCTGTCCCGCCTCCACGCCCGCCCGGCCTATGCCCGTGCGAACGAGAAGGACGACGCGTTGGCGGCGGAGATGGCGACGGCGTGATCGATCGACGGGCGGTGGTCGCCGGCGGGCTCGTGCTCGGGGCGGGGCCGGCGATCGGCGCCCGCCCGACCGCCGATGCGAAGCGCCGCGCCATTGAGGCGGTTGTGCTCCCCGCCGGGTTCAATGGCACACTGGCGCATGGCCGCGACGGGGTGGTCGGGCATCTGCGCTGCGTCGGGCTGGCCGATATCGAGGCGGGTAGCCCGATTACATCGCAGACCCGGTTCCGCTGGGGCTCCGCGTCGAAATGGCTGGTCAGCGTCGCCATGCTGCGGCTGGCGGAGCAGGGGCGATTGTCGCTCGATGCGCCGGTCACCGCCTATCTGCCCGATTTCCGGCGCGACACCGGCGACCGGGTGCTGCTCAGCCACTTGCTGTCGAACACCAGCGGCATTCCCGACCTGATGAGCCGGCGGCTGCCGAACGAGCCGGGCTTGCGCACCTCCACCGCGATCGCCGCGGCGATCGTCGCGCGGTTCGGCGGCGGCGACCTGATGTTCGCGCCGGGACAGGGGTGGGACTATGCCGCGCTCAACTGGGCGATCGTCGCCGCGGTGGTCGAGCGGGTCGCGGGCGAGCCGCTGCCCGCACTGGTCGCGCGGATGGTCCTCCAACCGCTCGGGATGCACGAGACGGGGTTCGCGCAGGCCGGCCAGCCGCCGATGCCGATGCTCGCCGCTGCCTATGACGGCGCGACGCCGCCGGTGCGCAAGATGGCGCCGGTGCCGCCGTTCCTCGCCGCCAGCGGCACCGTCGCGGGGACGGTGGCGGACGCGGTCCGTGCGGCGCATGGTATCGTCCACGGCCAGCTATTGCACCCGGCCTCGCGGCAGGCGCTGACGACGGTCCGCTGGCCGGCGGAGGATTACGCGATGGGCGGGCGGGTGCGGGTGATCGACGGCGAGCCCTGGGCGTGGGAGACCGGCAGGATCGGCGGCTATCGCGCGCACATCGCGCACCGGCTGGCCCGGAACGAGACGATCGCGATCTTCAACACCACCGACCTCGACCAGTCGGTGATCGCCGGCTGGGTCGAGGCCATCGCGCGGGCGTAGAGGTTGATCCACGCACGTTGAACTGGGCTCTCCGTTGCCCCGCCTTCACGGGGGCCACGGTATTCGGGCCCGTGGAATGGCGGTGCATCCTCGCGGTCCATGTCACCCTTGATCGAGCCACCTTAGACACGACAACGCCGGACGCGCCGGTGGTCGCGCCCGGCGTCAACTGTCGTCCAGCGAAGGATCAGGCGGCGAGCGCGGCCTCGAAATGGCCGCACCAGTCGTTCGCCTCGACCTTGGGCCATACGCCCGCCTGGTCGCCCGACGGCTGGCTGATCGGCGGGTTGTAGCGGCACAAGCCGAGCTGTTCGCCGGTGGCTTCGGTGTCGAAGAACTTGCACTTCGCGCAGGCGGCGGCGCCGGCAGTGGTGAGGGCCATGGTGTCTACTCCTTGACTATTCGCCAGCGGCGCCGGCTTCGATGACATAACCGTGAGTAGTGGCGGCGAGTTCCCGAAAACAAGCAAAATCAACTCTTGCGATACACTCTCATTGTTGCTGACAACGGCTCGCAACTGGCGGCGTCTACTTGCAAGCGGCTCTTATCTAGCGAGGCCGAGATGCGATCTGTTCTCAACTGAGGCACCTCTACTTGCGAGTGACTATCGCTCGCGCCGAATCACCCTTGCCTGAGCGCGACGTCGTTCATGAAGCGGACGTCGTCCCCCGCGGCCAGCCACCCCGCCTCCGCCGCCACCGCGCCCAGCATGTCGGTGAGCGGGTCGAGCTCGGCCTTGGCGAAGGCGCCCAGCACATGCCCGGTTACCCGATCCTTGTGGCCCGGATGGCCGATGCCCAGCCGGACGCGCCGGAAATCGGGACCGAGATGCCTGTCGGTCGAGCGCAGGCCGTTGTGCCCCGCAGTGCCGCCGCCGGTCTTCACCTTGACCTTGAAGGGCGCCAGGTCGAGTTCGTCATGGAACACGGTCAGCGCGTCGACACCCAGCTTGTAGAATCGCAGGGCCTCGCCGATCGAGCGGCCGCTCTCGTTCATGAAGGTCGCGGGCTTGAGCAGCAGCACCTTGTGCGCGCCGATCCGGCCCTCCTGCGTCCAGCCGCCGAACTGCTTGCGAACCGGGCCGAAGCCGTGGGTCGCGGCGATCGCGTCGGCTGCCATGAACCCGACATTGTGCCGGTGCATCGCATATTGCGCGCCGGGATTGCCCAGCCCTGCCCAGATCTGCACGCTGCTGTCTCCTTCAACGAGAAAGGGCAGGGGAGCATCGCTGCCACCCTGCCCCTCTCGATAGGCCGTAACGGCCGCCGGTCACTCCGCGGTGGGAGCGACCCCCGCGTCCTGCGCGGCGAGCTCGGCGCCCGGCGTCTCGGCGCCGATGCCCTCGCTGCGCAGCGCCGACGGCGCGCCGATCGTCGCGACGGTGAAGTCGCGGTCCTCGATCGCCGACTTCGCGCCCTGGGGCAGCGTCACCGACGAGATGTGGATCGAGTCGTTGAGGTCGAAACCCTTGAGCGACACGGTGACCTCCGACGGGATGTCGGCGGCGTCGACCACCAGCTCCAGCTCGTGGCGGACGATGTTGAGCACGCCGCCCTTCTTGATGCCGGGCGACAGCTCCTCGTCGGCGAACACGACCGGGACCTGTACGGTGACGGTGGAATGCTCGGCGATGCGCAGGAAGTCGACATGGAGCGGCCGGTCGGTGACCGGGTGGAACGCCACGTCCTTGGGGACCGTGCGCTCGCCGGCGACCATGATGACCGAGTTGAAGAAGTGGCCGGTGCCCAGCGCCTTGACCAGTTCCTTCTCCTCCAGGTGGATGCCGGTCGGCGCCTGGTTCTGGCCGTAGATCACGGCGGGGACGCGGCCCTGGCGGCGCAGTTCACGGGAGGCTCCCTTGCCGGCCCGTGTCCGCGCCTCGGCCGCGAGCGTGATGGTGTCGCTCATGCGGGTATGCTCCGAAGTTCGTGTGTGTCCTTCCGCGCCACGCCTCCAGGGATGACCATGGCCGGAAGCGGGCGCGCATAGCGGGGCCGGCGGGAAAACGCAATGTCGGGCCTTGCCCGGCTCCCACCGTCACCCCGGCCTTGTGCCGGGGGCCAGGGTTCCGCGTCCCAACGGCCGCGGATCGCCCGGAACCCTGGACGCCGGGACGAGCCCGGCATGACGGGCGTGGTTCAGTACGCCACCCGCTCGCTCTTGACCTTGAGCTTCGCCAGTTGCGCCTGCACCGAGGCCGGGCCGGCGAGATGGCCGGCGCCGACCGCGACGAACACGGTGCCGGGCTTGGCCATCCGCGCCTTGATCCACTCCGCCCAGCGGACGTTGCGGTCGACGAGCAGCACCTTCTCGACCTCCGGCGATTCCTTCAGCGCGTCGTTCATGATCGTCGCGACCACGGCGGGGTCGCCGCGGCTCCACCCGTCCACCATGCGCCCCAGGGTCTCGCTGGTCTTGGGCAGCTCGTCCAACGTCGCGCCCAGGAACTGCATCTGCGCGCCCTGCGACAGCGAGCCGAAATAACCGATCTGCTGCGCCGGCGTCTCCAGCCCGATCACCGGCTTGCCGGCCGCCTTGGCCGCGGCGGCCAGCACCGTCTCGGGGCCCTGTTCGGGATCGTACCCCGCCTTCTGGATCGGGATCAGCGACAGCGTCATGCCCGCCAGCCACGGCTTCAGCCGATCGAATGCACCCGCGGGCAGGCCGTTGTCGGTAAGCGCCTTGATGTAGGCGGCGCGCTTGTCGGCGGGCAGCTGTTCGGTCAGCGTCGGGCCGGTGGGGTTCACCCCTTGCGTCATCACCAGCTGCTGCATTTCTGCATCGCTGGGCTTGACCATCTCCAGCACCAATTCGCCCGACCGGTCGAACGCGGTCTTCACCGCCTCGTCGAACCAGCTGAGGCCTGGCTTGAGCATGTGGATGGTGCCGAACAGGTATACGGTGGTGTCCTTGTCCTTGACTACCCAAAGCGCGGGATCGGCATCCTGCAACTGCGCGGCGGGGGCGGTCGCCTGGCCGCAGGCGGGCAGGGCGAGGAACAGGCCGATGGCCGAAAGCGTCGTCTTCACAAGCGTCTTCATGGTGTGTCTCCAGCGATAAGGGAAGCTCAGCGGCGCGACTTGCGCCAGAGATAGACGGCGACGGCGACGACCATCAGCAGGCCGATCAGCACCTCGTGGCTGGGTTCGGGCAGCCAGCCGCCCCGCCACAGGATGTACCAGGGCAGGTACACCAGCATCGTCACGCCGGCGCCGAACGTGCTGCCCCACAGATTGTCCTGCAATTCCAGCTCGTCCATCCGCGGCATCAGCGCCATCGTGCCCCAGATCATCGCGCCCGTGCTCAGCACCGCCAGCGCCATCGCCAGCCAGCGCGTCATCTCGGGCGAATAGGTGCCGGGGTGCAGGAACCAGCTCATTCCCAGCCCGCCGATCAGCGAGCCGGCGATCACCTGCAGCCCCAGCACGGTCCAGAAACCCCGGTCGCGACGCACCAGCCGTGCCTCGCCCGGGCCGACTTGCGCCTCCATCTGGCTGCTGCGGCGCCACAGCCATGCGCCGATCAGCGCCAGCACCACCGGCGGGATCGCCATTATCCCCAGCCGGATGCGTCCGCGCCACACCCGTTCGCCCGTG
>Ga0325400_1007528_pt1 | contig 10418 bp, 6 predicted proteins | sample PopdelMetagenome_2_FD_205662 | JGI IMG/M metagenome (GOLD analysis project Ga0325400, IMG submission 205662) | Populus deltoides microbial communities from Bellville, Georgia, United States - Xylem-PdKOR-R1 | ecosystem: Host-associated > Plants > Phyllosphere > Stem > Wood/Secondary xylem...
TACTATAAGGAATGTGCTGTCGAATTTTTTTTAATGATTGAATTGGTATAGATATTAGGTTGTATATATGATGTTGATGGAGATTATATGGATTGTGGATATTGTAAAGATTGCAGGTTTGAAAACTGTGGGTAGTCTCCAATATAGGGGGGTGCTACCGAATTTTTATTAATGATTGAATTCCTAATGATATTAAGTTGTATATATGATGTTGATGGAGATTGTATGGATTGTTGTTATTGTAAATATTGTAGGTTTGAAAACTGTGGATGGTCTCTAGTATAAGGGAGGTACTGCCGATTTTTTTTTAAATAATCAAAGTTAATTTATGCAATAATTCATATACATTTGTGTAGATGCGTCGAATGAAATCTACAGGACGTCGTCAGCGGACGGTTGCACATAGTTCTTCTAGCAGCGAGAAGGACATCTCCTTAGGTGCTGATCACGGCGATGCATCTACGCCACCATGTGATGCTTCCTCTTCTACCGCGGTTTCACAGCGCAGAAGCGGTGTGTCTTCACAGTGGGGTTAATTCACCCGCAAGTATCCACAATGGAAGGATGACCTCTCAATGTAAGTTTGTTTAGGTTTTAGTTTTTTTTTAATACTTATAACATAATTTATGAATAACTAATTAATTTTTTATTATTTAATTTCAGGTTCACAAACATTAAGGCTGCCATGACAATTACATTGGCGTTGAAATCGTCGATGGAGATTCCATTGTTTCAATGGAGTTAGGTCTCCAGACATCCTGAGTGGAGACCTAATATCGATGCCTGGTTTCGGCGATTTCAGGTAGGTGTTAATTTTTAATTTCTAGTTTATTTTTAATAAATAATTTTTGTAATTTTATATCTTCTACTATTTTTATTTTCAATGAATTATTTATATATTCAAAATAAATTTGAGTGGGATAGCATGGGACAACAATGTTGTCAGGAGAGTATGAGAGAATAACGCGGCAACTAGGTAACATCGAAAATAATATTTATTTTTGATTTATAATTTTATGTTCTAAATTGTAATTAGTTACTATGGATGTAGGTTGCGTGATTTTTGGTATGACACCCAAAAAAAACGAAAAGATATGTGAGGGACAACGGTCTTGAAGGCTGGAATGAGGTGGCGGTTTGGCGGGAATTTAAGTCGCTATTCATCTCGGGAGATATATGGGCGGCATATATTGAGCACGTGACGTCTGAGCGGTTCTCACAGCGCTCACAATCCGAAGCCGTCAACCGGAACCAGCAAATTCATGGTTCGGTGACCACGCACACCGGCGGCTCTGTCCCATTCAGCGCACATGCGAAGCGGGTGGTAAGATTAATTTAAATGAAATATATCTTTAATTAATTCGTTGTTGCTTATAAATATATTTAACTTGAAATCTTTTTTTTCCTTATAAGCTACGTCTCTTGAACGTGAGCCGAGTCCAATGGAGCTATTTGTAGAGACACACGTGTTAAGTCAAGACCGTCAAAAGGGGGTGCAGCAGTACATGGACAACCGTGCTCGGCATTTTGTGGTATGTTCAATCAATCATTTTATTTCGTAAGTTATTATTTTTTTGAATTGAATATGATGATTTAAAAAAAAAATTCAAGAGACCTATAATAGCCGGTTGAGAGAGAGATATGGGAACGATCCTTTAACCCAACCAGATTTCAATCCGGATTTGTGGATGGAGGTCGGAATGTCTAGTTGACCTGATAAAAATCGGGTCTACGAGTTCTCCAACACTACGGCCGAAAAATTACGGTCGGCCCGTAGTGTCTCAATCGTTGGGAGCTCTTCATCAGTATCGAGCAACCAGTCAGAGGAGTTTTAGCCTTGAAACAACAATATGAACGCCTCTCGACGGATTATGCTCAGCTCCATCAAATGGTCATAGAGATTAGATCAAAGATGGGTAATGATTCATGTGCTGCTTCTTTTTGGCCGTACGGTCCCGGCAACAACCAGCCTCCTCCTTCTCCTCCTCCAGCTCCGCCGCTATTTTAATTAGTTTAATTTTGTTTTTTTAAAACATTAAATTTGTAATGAATATTTCGATGAATATTATTTAACATTAATTTTACATTTTTAATGTCTAATGCAAATTTATTTGATTATTAAGTTTTTTAACTGTTAATAAATTTTTTTTAAAAAATATTTTAAATATATTTTTTAAAATATTTTAAATTAATACCGACAGATTGACAAAGGGAATGTGTCCGTCGGTATTTTAGTATCATTTATAATATTTATGACCGTGCCACAATCACCGATGAAAATTTTCGACTAATTTACCATGACTTTTACCGATAGAATATTTCCATCAGTAATTTCATTACAATCACGAAGGAATATTCATCGGTAATTACCGTTGAATTTTACAGACAGAAATATTTCATCGGTAACTTGGTGGTAGGAATTATTATTTTTTGGCGCGCTGAGCCGTCTGTAATATCATCGGCATTTCCGTCAGTATTTTTTTAATTACCGGCAAAAATTATGATGGAATGAGAAATTACCGACGCTCATTTCTCCGACGAAATTAATCCGTCGGAGATACCGTCGGTAATAATTTTACCGACGGTTTTTGTTCCTTATACCGACGGATTTAATCCGTCGGTAAAACTGTTTAATGGCGTAGTGAAACTATTATTTTTTATATAATAGAAATTTAATTAATTTGTTTTGATAAGTTATAATAAACACATTTATATGAGTCATGAGTATCATTATTCCGAAGATTGTAATGGGAATTAAATTAAATTTTATTCGGTGCCAAGTGGCAACAAGTAGCGGTCCCCAGTCATCATAAAGGGCAAAAAAAAAAAAAAAAAAAAAAAAAAACAAACAAACACAAAAACATAAAAAGAGAACATATTGTAGATCGCCAAGCAAACATAGGGAGTGCCGATACGTGTCTGGCTTCTCCGCCCGGATGTGCCTTCGGTTTCCTCTATATCATCCCCTCCACTCCTACTTTTCTCTTCTACCCATCACGATCACGATCAATACCTCTTCTCCTGCTTCACTACTTCTCTCCCACTTATACTCTTTTTGTCTCTTCTTCTTCTTTCTTCATGGCTCCTCCTGCTGCCATGGAAGAAACTGCACCAACTATTAACCTTCTCTCCAATATTAATGATGGTAACAATGCTGCTTCACAGATATCTAGAGTCACTGTTGTTGGCAGTGGCAATTGGGGAAGTGTTGCCGCTAAGCTCATTGCTTCTAACACCCTCAAGCTTGCTTCTTTTCATGGTATGGCATAGACTTTTATATATAAGTTTCTTATACATGGTTGGTGATCTGTTTGATGGAAAGAAATACTGTTTTTTTTTCTTTGTTTGTTTGTTTGTGGAAGGTTATGCACCATGAGTTAGCCATTAATTTTTTTTAGTTACTTTATTTGTGTCAATGATCATGACATTCATTTGTCTTGTAATTAAATCTATGCTATACATAACAACAATGTATTTGGTTGTTAAGAGACTAGGAGAAAGGATTGGAAGGTTATGATTTTAAATGATTTCAATATGATTTTTTTTTTCTTATTGGAACACAGATGAAGTGAGGATGTGGGTGTTTGAGGAGACATTGCCAATTGGTCAGAAGCTCACCGAGGTCATCAATCAAACCAATGTAAGAATCTGATGATCGCCTCCGCTGCATTTTGACTATGTGCAATTGTGCACCATATTCTCCATTGTAATCCTTGTGTTTTCTTGAATAGGAAAACGTAAAATATCTCCCTGGCATAAAGCTTGGCAAAAACGTAGTTGCGGACCCTGACCTTGACAATGCAGGTAATCAATTTCTTGCTTTCCTCAGGTTTGTATATTACACGTTGTTGTTGGATATTTGTTCGCCATTTTTTAAGATTTAATCAATGGAGGAATTATACAGTACGGGATGCAAACATGTTGGTATTTGTAACCCCACATCAATTCATGGAGGGTATATGCAAGAGACTTGTCGGAAAGCTAAAGGAAGATGTGGTGGCTATTTCACTCATCAAAGGCATGGAGGTCAAGATGGAAGGTCCACACATGATTTCCACTCTCATCTCTGAGCAGCTCAGGGTTAATTGTTGTGTGCTGATGGGAGCAAACATTGCAAATGAGGTTATTTATCAATTTTTTGAACCTTTTCAGAGGATTCGATGTGCTTTCACTGTTTATTTTCTAAATACTTTGAGGCTGCTTGGTACAGATTGCTGTCGAGAAGTTCAGTGAAGCAACAGTTGGATACAGAGAAAACAGAGAAGTTGCAGAAAAATGGGTTCAGTTATTTAGTACCCCTTATTTCGTGGTCACACCTGTGAGTAATTCATTTTGTGATTTCTGCCAGTTTTATAGAGGCAGGTTATTGCTATAGTAATCCTGCTAGGACTATTGATCAGCATAGTCACCAAACTATCCTAGCACATGTAGGGATTATTTGATACATAAAACTGAAATTGAAAATCACTTCGTTCTCATCTTTTGGTGCTATATGAATGTGTAGGTTCAAGATGTGGAGGGAGTTGAACTGTGTGGGACTTTGAAGAATGTTGTGGCTTTAGCAGCAGGTTTGTTGAACATATTCCTTTTTCTGTTTAATTTGTGTTTAATTTATTCATTTTTTTATTTATGAATGATACAACAGGTTTTGTGGACGGTCTGGAAATGGGAAATAACACAAAGGTACGTCAAAACAATTTTCTTAAGGTTAAACTTACTTAATTTGTCTTCCTTTTCACTTGACTGTTCATACCTAAACTAGGCTGCGATAATGAGAATTGGTCTAAGGGAGATGAGAGCCTTTTCCAAATTACTGTTTTCCTCTGTTAAGGACAGCACATTCTTTGAAAGCTGCGGTGTAGCTGATCTCATCACAACATGCTGTAAGCAAGCATATTGATTTATTCAATTATTTTCTAGTATAATTTATCTCTGGTAATAATTGTACCATCTGTGCCAGTGGGAGGAAGAAACAGGAGAGTTGCAGAGGCTTTTGCTAAGAATGGAGGAAAAAGGTTAATGTTTGCTACTTGGTGCATAAAAATTGGTGGAATGTTAAGGTATTTAATCTTAATCATGCTGATTCTCATCTGCAGGTCTTTTGATGAGCTTGAAGCAGAGATGTTGCAGGGCCAAAAGTTACAGGTAGATAACAAAGATAGTTATTAGAAATGGTTACAAGATCATTTTCTTAGTAAATATGTGGAAATAAGCTGAATGGTTCATTTATATAGAGACGGGGGCTTTAGGATCCGTCTCAACCTTCCCCATCTGTTACCACACAGAGCTGCCACCAATACAATAGATCAAATAAACACCTTTTAATCCTGTAATTTGTGATTAGAATCAACTGCTCAATGGCCCATTTTTTATACACGCACTGAATTGCAAAATATGAGAAGTCTTTTAAGTTCTTGAGCACATTCGACAACTCCAATGGAAATGGCTTACTCTCATATTTGATTGCTTGAAAGGCATATGTATTCCCAGTACTAAGCGAAAAAGTGTAGACGTGTAGTTTTTCGGACACTTTGAAAATCAAAATTATCACAGCCCAGTATTATGGTGATTGTGATTGCGTTGCCAAACATCTAACAAATTTTCTTCTCTTGCGTGAAGGGTGTCTCAACTGCAAGAGAAGTTTATGAAGTTTTAAGGCACCGTGGATGGCTACAGCTCTTTCCACTTTTTGCAACAGTACATGAGATCTCCGCTGGACGTCTTCCACCATCAGCTATAGTAGAATATAGCGAGCACAAGCCTAACTGCTCCCTGGTAGAAGGCTCTGCTCAATACTTTTAACTCTTTCTGAGCACGAGACTAACGTATTTTACTGTTTCAGGTGTAAAAGTTATAGGTGCCTTACTCAATTGTGCATCATGCACAGTACGAGAAGGCCAGGTGGAATTTGAAGTTTGGTTTGCTAGTTCATGCAAAATTTGCATTTTATCACGAGAAGATGCTTTGCAGGGCTAAATATTGCTGCATGGCATGAAGTATCAGTGTTCAAGTTGAAGGCTGTTAAAATTAACACTTCTTCGAGAAGCTGATGATACAAGTAGCTAGTGTCGTTTTTACCCATGAATCCAGCATTGAAAGTGTTTTCATGTTTTGTTTAGTAGATACCTATAATAAATCCAAATGTTTGAAGTACAATAAAGGGAGGTCTTTCGCTTATGACTCAATTCTTTTTGTTCAAACTAAAATATGATGAATGAAATGAATCGTGTCTCTTGAACCTCATCTGAGGTCTCAAATCAAGAAGCAGCAGCAGCAGCGCAAACGAATGGTTCCAATACAGTCCTTCAGAATTCAATACCTTCAGGACGATAGCCGTCCAGACCATTGAGGTTATCTTTTCTTGCAGGGATAGCTAGGTGAATAGAATTCTTTCTGCAACCGGGCCCTACGGAAGAAAAGGAGATTCATATCACCCAAGATAAGATATTCTTTCTAATTTTGCTCTAGAAAACCAAGATAGACGTGCTTCATCCATTGATAACTTGCTAACGAACCCACTAAATGAAAAATCTTTCTTTCCAAGCGCGAGTTCTCTACAGATGAGCCCGCTGGTGAAAACTGCTGTTGTTGCCCGAGCATAACACTGGACAATCTTTCATTCTTCTAGTCCAACATGGAAAATCATATTTATCGCCATGTATAGTAAAATCACTATAACACCAAACTCTTTCTCATTTCATGTCATCGTTGTTATACAGACAAAGCAAGCCAACTACACAGCCATAAAACCATATAAATTAGAGAGAGAAAAAAAAAAACAAATTGCCCACAACATTTTTTTTTCTTTTTTTGAAAAAAGTACTAGGAGTAAAAAATGGGCTGCGACAAAAACGATGTTATTTTAGTGTGAATAGTGTCTTCTTCTTTCCCTTTTCTCAGCTGAACCGCCATTTCATTGCCAATAATTATGGCACTCTATCTCCTCTCCTATACTCTATAACACTTCCAAAACATCACCTCCCATTTCCTTCACATCCCCTCTCTTACCACCGCCCATGCTCTTGTCAAAAATATCCTTGAAACAACAACAAAAGAAGGCTAAAGAAGACAACTCAATCATGCAAGTTCCAAGAAAAAGTTGATATTTATGATTAGGATTCATCCCAAAGGACATATCAAGCCACCACCCAGGGGAGGTTCTAAAAGCTTTTCCACTTGTATAAATAGAGGAGCAAGAAGAAAAAATGAGGGACCTTGGGGTTAGAGAGAGAAAGTGACTACAGAGATAAAGAAGAGAAAAAAAGAGGTTTAAGCTCGAGAAAATGAATGTGGTTGATAGCTAGGAGGTTGAGAAAATAAGAAGAAAAATAAAAACATGAGGAACAAGAAGACAAAAAAAGACCTCAAAATTATAGAGAGAGACAGAGAAAGAGTTGTGAAGTTGGTTTAAGTTAAGAGAAAGATAGGAAGAGAAAAAAACTTGAAGAGAAAGAAAACCATCCACCACCAGTGGTGCCACCACCCTTTCCACCACGAACATCAACCATAATAACCCCTCTTTGCATGGAACCACCCTTAAGGTGAGAGTGATCCATGTCCTTTTTTTTAGCTTGCAAATGGTTTATGGTTGAAAATGCCAAACAATTCACATTATACTATCCATGCATGCCTGCTATGCATGCATTTTTATTTTATTTTATTTTTATCAACATTATATTCACATTAGCTTTCTTTCATTAAACTATGTTTTTACCTTTTTACTATGCATTCACATATAAAAAAAATTATTTTTATAAATTGACAATTTCTCACTCATGTATTTATTTTTATTTTGTTTTTTCTGGATTTGAAATAGTGTTAGCTTCATTTTATAAAGTTATGTTATCACCTTTTTATATACACCTTTTTATGTACACATTGTAAAAATTCATTTCTTTTTAAATCATCAACTTTAATTCATGGATTATTTTATTTTATTTTTAATGGATTCAAAATAATGTTAATGTCATTTTGTAAAATCATGTTGCCGCCTTTTTATGTATGTATATTTGTGTGTGTAAATATTTATTATTTCAATCAAGAATAAAATTACATTGACAAGTTTTCATCGAGTGAACACCTTATTTTGATCTAAGGTTAAATTTTAACAATGAAGTCAAGATATTTTCTATTTTTTTAAAAGACTAACGTAGATCTAACATATGATTTTAAACCCTATAATGAGCTAAAAAATGCCTTGACGAGTTTTAATCAAGGTATTGTCAAGTTTCTTTTATGCTTCTTAAATGGTTAGGTGTACAAGTCTCCTAGTATTACGGACCAACATGGACTTAACACAATATTGTTGAACTTAAAATAAGTTCAAAATGCATCGACGAGCTTTCATCAAGTTTTCATCAAATCAATAATATTTTGGGTAAACTTGGTTTTAACGACTAGGTCGATGAGTATTCTAGTTTTAGAAATTGATGTAAGCCCAACACAATTTGTTTTTACAAAAATATTAAAATATTCATAAGAAAAATCATTGAGTCGTGAGAGTCCTGATTTAGGTTCTGATGTTAACTTAAACAAATGATGATTGATAATAAATGACTCATGAATAAGCTCAGAAAATATTTGGACAATTAATGGCATGTATAAAATAAATTTAGAGAAAATACATAGTTAAGGTAACCTTTCATTTTAAAGGATGAGACAAGGGTGATTTCTATCTTTCTTTAGGCATAACTAATCTCTTACTCGAATATTTGGAACCAGTGCATATCTTAGTATTTTAATCTTCTTAAAGAACTAGGTGGCAACTTCAATATGATATTTTATATTTTTCCTCAAAGACCACCCCCAAAGCTTCGTGCTCAAGTCATGAGTAGCGATATATATAACCTCAAATAACCATAAAATTGGTTCTAAAACCCAAACTCAACCCAAATCCAAAAATATTATCAGCTCATATCTACAATATTTAATGATATAAATGCCAAGAAACATCCCATTGGAGCTTCCCTAATCAAACAAAACTGTTGACACAAAGAACGACTATTATGGTGTTGAAATCTCTCTATTAACACAAGCTTCTCAACCATGACTTTCTTTCTTTACACAAAGATTAACTATTTTGTTTAGAAAATCTATCTTTTCACATATGCATCCAATCTCAATCACTTGGTTAAAAATAACACTCTTCCGCTCTTTATTAGCTTTGAATACATATTGTTCATTCTTTTTTTGTATTTTCCCCCTCATATTCTTTTGGAGAGCCTTTACTACCTATGCATTTCTATTGTCATCAAGACTAAGAGGCTGTTTGTTTACGCGGCTGCGTTTTAATTAAAACACAGTTTGTAGCTGTTTGGTAATGAAAAAAAGCGATTTACTGTGCATGGGTTCCACATAATTTTTACATCCGAAACGCTGTTAATTAAAAGCAAGGAAATCCTGCTTTTTCACGCACTGTGCAGCTAATTGCACTGTTTAATGAACAATGCAATTAGCATGAACATGTACATTGGTACACTGTTCAAGTGAACAGTGCAAGAGAATTGCATTGTTCACTTAAAAAATAATAAACAGTGCAATTCACTTGCACTGTTCACACAGGTTTTTTTTTCAGTGTTAATTTTATTAACATTTAAAAAAAAAACTAGTTTAGAGTGAATTAAATTCATTCGCACTGTGATGTGGACAATATTTTTTTTTCTGAAAAACTAGTATTGAGTGAATTAAATTCACTCACACTGTAATATTAATTTTATACCTGATAATATTTTATTTAATTTTATTACATGCTCAAAAAATTATAAAAACTGTAGTTCTTATCGGATGAATTTTGTACGTAATGAAATTATAAATAGTTTAATGGAATAATAAAAAATATTTTATATAAAGTTTTATTTATTTCATGATGTAATAGGAGTAATTAATTCTACAATATTTAAATTTAAAACCATCAATATTAATAAATATTTTTTAAATTTATTTTATAACCTCAATTTCAAAAGCATTCTTAATAAAACACATTAAACTACTTTTTCTTCAACCTCAATTTCAACCACAGTTTTAACCAAACACTATTTTTTCAAATCAACCTCAACTAAAAGTACTTTTTATAAAACAACTTTTTTCAAACCACAACCACAACAGCTACCACAATACCAAATACACTCTAACTCTTTCATCAATAGATAAAGGAAACAAATCCAGAGTCAAAGGATTCAAGTCATAGGTAATTTCTAAAAGAGAATAATCAGTAGTAAAATACACACTTTTATTTTAAGCAAATTCAATAACTGAAAGACAATCTTATTGATTTTTCAAACTCTTTTGAATGATAGCTTTTAACAATGTAGTTAAGGTTCTATTATCTACTATAGTTTGACCATCTATTTGTAAATGACAAGTAGTATAACATAACAATTTTATTTCTAACTTCTCTCATAAAGCCTTCAAATAAAGAG
>Ga0325400_1007529_pt1 | contig 10418 bp, 6 predicted proteins | sample PopdelMetagenome_2_FD_205662 | JGI IMG/M metagenome (GOLD analysis project Ga0325400, IMG submission 205662) | Populus deltoides microbial communities from Bellville, Georgia, United States - Xylem-PdKOR-R1 | ecosystem: Host-associated > Plants > Phyllosphere > Stem > Wood/Secondary xylem...
TGCAGCGCGCCGTCGTCAGCATCGACGCCTACGACGGCACCCTCGCCGACGTCCTGCCCCAGACCGGCCCCGGCCCGGAGGAGGCGCTGCTCCAGAACGAGCAGATCCGCTACCTCAAGGCCGCGGTCAACGCGCTGCCCGAGCGGCTGCGCGTGGTGGTCGCCGGCCTCTACCTCGAGGACCGCTCCGTGGCCGACATGGCCGCCGAGCTCGGCGTCACCGAGTCGCGCATCAGCCAGCTGCGCACCGAGGCCCTCGCCCTCATGCGCGACGGCATGAACGCCTCCCTGGAGCCCACCATGGTGACCCCGGTGGACCGCCCCGGTGGTGTGGTCGACCGTCGCCGCCAGGCGTACTTCGCCGCTGTCGCGGCGCACGCGTCCACGGGGCCGACGGCGTCGGCGGTGGCTGCCGCTGACGCCATGCCTCCGGCGGCCGCTCCGGTGGCGCGCGCGACGACGACGGGCGCTGGCCCGCTGCCGGCGCAGCGTCAGACCGGCTGGGCGCACCTCGCCTGAGGCGCCCGCCCCCAGACCCCCGGCCGCCGCCCGGTGACTTCCCCACCCGGGCGGCGGCGGGGCCCCACGTGACGAAGGCCCCCGCGCTCGCAGCGCGGGGGCCTTCGACGTGCCTGCTCTCGACAGCCGGCGGTCAGCTCGTGACGTCGACGGCGTGCTCGTCCTTCGAGCGTGACGGCGCCGTGGTGGCGACCGACGACTCCAGGTAGCTGATGAGCATGGAGAGCCGCTCAGGAGTGATCTTCGAGGGCCGTGGACCCTCAGGTGCACGGCCGGTGATGGACGCGGCGAGCAGCCTCGCCAGGTAGGCGCCCGTGGCGGCCGTGTCGCCACCGCCGTCACCCGTGCGCCGCTGGCCCTGCTGCTGGTTCTGGGTCGACGAGCCCGCTGAGCTGCTCTCGGGCTTCGCGATGGCGAGCGACGACGTGGAGGCCGCCTGCTCGGTGCTCGAGGACTGCGAGGAAGCCGCGGTGGAGACGGTGAAGCGGACAGGTCCGCCGTCACCGCTCGGAGCGACTGCAGTCACACCAGTGATCATGGGAGCCCTCCGTGGTCCCGGGCCGCCAGCCTCCTGCTGGTGGTCACACTAGGATCATCGGTCGTCACGCAGCGGCAGTGCAGTGGTGTCCCCCGAACAGCCGCCCGTGGGTGGTGGCGGTCGTGGTCGGCCGACACCTCCTGGTGCGCGGGCTCCGAGCGCGGTCCGGCTCGGTCGTTCCGCTGGGTGGCCGCGGTGCGGCAGAGGATCAGCGGGGCTCTCACCGGCCCCGCTGGTCGCTCAGCTGGCCGCAGCAGCGCCGGCTGCAAGGACCTCTGTCCTCTAGAGCTGGACGGTCAGCTGCGCCTGGAGGTCGCGGACGAGCTCGGCGAAGGGTCGCTGGTGCCCCACGTACTCCCGGATCTCACCCGCGGCCTTGCGCCTCTCCAGGACGGCGAGCGCAGCCTGCGGGTCGCGGACGTCGACGCCGTCGAAGTCCGCGGCGTCGAAGTCCCACCAGGCGAGGTCGAGGAACCGTTCCACGACCTCGGGGGGGAAGCGGTGCCGGACGACTCGCCCCGGGTTCCCCACGACCACCGCGTAGGGCGGCACGTCACGCGTCACCACCGCGCGGGCGCCGACCACGGCTCCGTTCCCGATCGTGACCCCGCCCCTGATGTAAGCCCCTGTGCCGATCCACACGTCGTTCTCGATGATGACGGGGGCGTGGTTGTCCCGCATGGTCCACGCTCCCTCGCAGAACGTCGCTCCGGTCCGGGACAGGTGGCGGCTCCACATGTGTCCGCCGTTGTACTGGAACGGAGAGGTCGACAGGAAGGTCGTGGGGTGTTCTGCTGCCCCGAACTGCACACCATCAGCGATGGAGCAGTACCGGCCTATCGAGACCACGGACTCGGTGATCGGCGAGCTCGAGTAGGTGAAGGCGCCGATGTGAGCGGGGCCCAGGTTCCTGATGCCGCACGGCAGGTGGACGGGGCCCTCGAGGACGGTCCTCTCGTCGAGGTCCACCGAGCCGCCCAGGGTGAACCCGAGGGAGTCGAGCTTCGCGGGGAGCGAGGAGCTCTTCTGGTCTCCCAGCAGCATGCTCCGCGGGAGCACTCCGCTCTTCGCCGACAGCGCGGCCACGTGCGCTCCACTGATGGCCCGCCCGGCTCGGACCACGATGGTGTGGTCTCCAGTGGCGTCGCGCCGTCCGACCGCTTCGCGATCCGTACCGCTCGTGCCGGGATCGACCACGCGCGTGCGGTGCCCTTCGGCCGCCCCTTCGGCCCCAGCCAGCTCGCACGCCGATCCGACGAGGAGGAAGTCGACCGCATGGTGCGGGAACTCCTCGGTCACCGTCGCGAGGGAAGACAGCGTCGTGCTGGCGCTGGGGGCGTGATCGCCCCAGACGACCACGACGCTGAAGGACGTTCGACGACGGGGTTCCGCAGCCCGTCGATCCTCTCGTGCGGGGGCCTCCGCCTCCAGGGTCATGAGGGCTCAGCGGAAGGTGGGGTCGCTGCGACGAGCTCCGCCGACCGACATGCAGCCACCGCTGCGTGGAGTGCGGTCATCAGCTCTGCTCGGTCGGGCGCCGTGCGCGAGAACCCGTGACGCTCGCTCACCTGCATCGACGTGAACAGCTTGTAGCAGAGCATCCCGAACGACAGGGCGAACGACGTCTCCCCGTCGACCTCGGGTGCGTAGCGTCGTTCGAACTCGGCCACGGCCTCGGCTACGTCGTCACTGAGCTTGGTCCGGGCCCGGTCGGGGCGGGCTGCCTCGATGGCCGTGTACCTCACGGTCTTCTCCAGGAAGTGTCCGTAGTCCCGCCAATTCACGTGGTCCAGGTAGATGCCGGTGGACGGGTCGAGCGCAGCGGTCGCACCTCGGACGGCGGGGACGGCGTGCAGGTGGTCCGGCCACGTCACCGATCCCGCCCGGAACACTCGTATGTGCTGCTCGTGCTGCGGCTCCCAGCCCGTGCCGAGGATGTGGCGGTCTCCCATGAGGACGAAACCGGTGACGAGCAGAGCGTCGATCGAGGAGGGAACGCGGGGCAGCAGGGCTCGCAGCTTCTCGATGCCCCCAGGCGCCATCCTCTCGTCGGCGTCCAGGAGCAGCACCCATCCGGACGTGACGGTCGAGAGCGCGAACTTCCGTGCGGGCTCGACGAACCCCACGTCCGGGACGGTGTGGACCTCGGCGCCCGCGGCCAGCGCCGTCTGGCGCGTGTCGTCGTCGGACTGCATGTCAACCACGACGATGCGATCCACACCAGCACAGGAAGCGATGCACGCTCCGATGTTGGACGACTCGTTCTTGGTGTTGACGACGAGGGTCATGCCCTGCGGCTCGTCAGGCGAGGTGGAGCGCGGCGCTGCTGTGTCGAGCAGCGATGAGAGCGCCGCTCTCATGCGCTCCTCGGAGAAGTGCTCGCCGGCGTGCTGGACCGCCGCTTCGCTGGTGCGCTCCCAGTGCGCGCCGTCCCGCAGCAACCGGATCGTGTGAGCAGCGAGCTCCGCAGCCGTCTCGCCCACGAGGACCGCACCGCTGCCGTCGAGGCACAGTCCCTCGGCCCCGATCCCGGTGGTGACCACGGGGACTCCTCGGGCCATGGCTTCTGCGATCTTGATCTTGATCCCGGCGCCTGAGACCAGAGGTGCCACGGAGACGCGGCAGGAGTCCAGGACCGCTGCCGTCGACTCCACCCAGCCCACGGCGTCGACGCCCTCGCCCGTCAGGGTGTCGTACACCCCTCGGGGGTCGTTGCCGACCAGCTTGAGGCGCGCACCCGGCACCGACTCGAGCACGAGCGGCCAGACGGTGCTGACGAGCCACCGTGCGGCTTCCTCGTTCGGTGGGTGGTTCGTGTTCCCGATGAAGCAGACGCCGTCCCGGTCCTCGAAGGCTGGAGCACTGGCTGGAACGTCGTGTGCGGTGCCGATGACGAGCACCCGGGCGCTCGGTAGGAGCTCGGTGAGGATCTCGGCCTCGGCTTCGCTGACGGCGATGACCGAGTCGGCGGCCGCGTAGGTGGCGAGCTCACGAGCTCGCCGGTCGGCCAAGACGTCCGGGGCGTGGGCTGCAGCCCGCTCCTCGCGCAGGAAGTGCAGGTCGCAGGTGTCGACGGAGATGGAGGCGCGCGGGAAGTGCTGCCGGATGACGGGGATCAAGATCTCGGCGTTCTCCCAGGGGCCGACGATGACGTGGTCGAAAGCATCATCGGCGTAGCGCGGGCGGTTCACCGTTCCGCCGTCGACCAGGGCGCTGGGCTCGGCCGGGTCGTCCCCGTGGAGCCTGATGCCCCACCGCGACATGTGACGTGCGTACCTCGCCCTCTCCGGAGCGCCAGCGGTCGCTTCGTGCACGACGCTGTGCCCGAGGGCCCGCAGCGACTTCTCCATCTCGAGCGTCCGGGCACATCCGCCCGCGCGGTCGTACATGGGCGGGAACGGGTCGAGGACGAGGACGCGGCGCCCGTCTGCGGAGGCGCTCGACGACTCGCCGGGCCCTTGGCCGCCCTGTGGCCGATGCGCCCAGCCCTCCAGCAGGTCCAGGTCGAGCGCCGGCCTCGTGCGCAGCTCGGTGTTCCACTTCTTGGCGAACTTGAGTCGGTTCAGGGGCTGGTGCGCCTTGAAACCGGAGGTCTCGTCGAGCCCCGCTGTCCCTCCCTCGACGTGGATCACCACAGCCGCTGGTTCGTAGAGCAGCGTCCAGCCCTTGGAGCGCAGGGCGAAGGAGAGGTCCGTGTCCTCGTAGTAGGCAGGTGCGTACCGGGAGTCGAACCCACCGACCTCCTCGAACGCCTCGCGTCGCACGACGAGGCAAGCCCCCGAGGCGTAGTCAGGTGCCCTGCGGACGTTGAACGCGGGCGCATCGGGGTGGGGGCTGCCCTTCCCGTAGACGGCGGCTCGACCATCGCGGAACACCAGGCCACCGGCGTCGTTCAGACTGCCGTCCGGGTACAGGAGCTTCGGCTGCGCAGCCCCGCGTCTCGGGTCCTCGTCCATGGCGGCGACCAGGACGTCCAGCCAGTCTCCGCAGACAGCGGTGTCGTTGTTCAGGAACAGGACGTACTCAGTCCGAGACTGTGCTGCACCCTGGTTGCACGCGTCCCCGAAGCCGAGGTTCCGCTCGTTGCGAAGGGTGCGGACGTCGCCGGACAGGCTGTGCAGCAGCAGCGGGGTGTCGTCCGTGGAGGCGTTGTCGACGACGACCACCTCGAACGGAGTCGAGTTGTGGCGCTGGCTCTCCTCGATGGCCTGCAGGCACAGGAGGGTGAAGTCCACCTGGTTGTACACGGGGATCACGATGCTGACACGCGGTGTCGGAGCGAGGGTGGTGGAACTCAAGGCGACCTCCTGGAGAGCGACGGGCGACCGTCGTGACGACACGTGGTCGGAGGCGGGACGGTCGGCGTGTTGTCGTGCGGGTCGGCTCCGGTCGGTCTCGGCGGGCCGAGCTGCACCTCGACGGTCCCCGGGGGGAACGGAACTGCTGCTGGTCACGACATGCTCATCGGCCAGACGGGTGAATCCCTTGAGCGCTACCCGAGGCTCGGACGGGTCTGCGAGGACCAGCGAGCCGAGGGGGTTGGTGACCCCTGCTCGGAGGCGCGCCGGGCGGTGACCGACCAGCCGCAGGGTCCGCTCGGGGCACGGGTCCTCAGGGCGAGGGGGCCTTCACGTGCCCAGCAGGGCTGCGAAGTCCTCCAGCACGTCTTCCCTGCGCCACTGCTCCAGCATGGCCGCAGACCGCTCCTCGAAGTGGGAACTGTTCAACGTGTCACGGAAGAAGTCCCCCGGACGCTCTGGGTCGAACCAGTGGACGAAGGGGATGAACCGGCGATCCGCACCGCTGGTCCAGGGGCGTGACTCAGAGACCAGTGGGGTCCCGCACGACAGGACCACGGAGGCACGCACCTGCTCGAACCGGTTCGTGGCGTAGGCGCTGATGTTGAGCACCGCTCGGGAGCGGCGGACGAGGTCATCACGCGCAGGCCCGTAGACGGGTCGAGTCAGGATCGTCACCTCCTGCCCGAAGCTCTCGAACTCCTTGATGACGGACAGCCGCCGGGGGGTGAGGCAGCCGACGAACAACAGGTCGATGTCCCGCTCGTGCCAGCCCGGGGTGTGCTGCTGGAGGTAGCTCGCGTGCCCGAGGCGCACCAGGCGCGCACGCCCCGGGCCCCCTCCGTAGACCCTCGTGTTTTCGGGGTGGTAGTCGACCACGCTGGCCCCGCTGAGGAGCTCGACGTACGACTCGTGGAGGTCCGCGCCACCCGGCCCCAGCTGCTCGAGGTTCACCAGGACGCAGTCGAACTCGTCGAGCAGTGCCCTCTCGAAGCCGAGATGGGCCCCGAAGACGAAGTTGACGGCGTCAGGCAGCAGTGTGTTCTTGGCCGAGCTGACAACTGCTCCACTCCTCGTGAACTGCGCCTCGAAGAAGATCAACGGGTCGAGCAGCGCCCCGGAGTGCAGGTAGCCGACCGGTTCGACCAGGCACAGGTGCACCCGTGGGCCCGGTGCGGCCAGGGGGTCCGTCACAGGCCCTTCCTCTGTCATCTCCCCGCGCCCGGGTGTCAGGCGACGGCAGCGGTCAGCGCTGCGGCCTCGGGCACGTACTTCCGCAGCTCGGTCAGGACGTCCTCCTGGTCGCTCTGTCCGAGGGCTGCAGCGACGCGCACCAGCTCGTCGTCCAGAGCGGTGTCCGACAGCCCGTGGTGCAGCAGGCTGAGGGCCAGGAGGCGGGCCCGCGGGTGCAGACCGGTGTCGGCCCCGATGTCGCGCAGGGGGCAGAGGCCGGGCAGCCCCGCTTCGCGGGCGCGCACCGACCACTCCAGGGCGACCTCGACGCTGGTGCGGGCGGCGAGCACGCTGCCGGCGGTGAGGGGGCGCGGGTCCGAGGGGAGCGCGCGGGCGAGGGCGGTGAGCCAGGCGAGCGCCAGCTCCGGAGCGACCACGGCGACCTCCCGCACCGAGCGTGCGACGAGAGCCTCTGGGGCGTGGGCCGCCAGGTCGTCCAGGTCGCCGCCCGCTGCGGTCACGGACCGCAGGAGCGTGCCGACGGAGACGGCGGCGGGCGAGGCGAGCATGAGCTCAACCATGCGGGTCGCGGCCGCATGGCTCTGGCCCACGGCGACCTCCAGGTCGGCGAGGGCGGTGATGGCGATGTCGCCGTCGAAGTCGCGGTTCCAGAGGTCCGTCCCCGCTGCACGGGCGCCGTCGGCGACGGTGCGGCGCAGGTCGGCCACAGCCGCGTGGTGCTCGCCGCGGCCGAAGCGCAGCAGGGCGCAGCGCAGCGCCGTCATCCCGGGAGCCTCACCTGCGGCCGCGGCGCGCTGGGTCCACTGCTCCGCCTCGTCGTGCAGCCCCCGCTGGACCAGGAGGGGCACCACGCCGCGGGCGGCCTGCACCACGTTGCCGTCCGTGACCTCGCGGTCCACCACCCCGCGCAGCACTTCGATGCATTCGTCGCCGCGCTCGGCCTGGCCGAGCGCGCGGGCGTAGGCGACGGCGGCCTCGGGCCAGGCGTCGTCCTCACGGGGAACGGTCCTGTAGGCGGCCTCTGAGATGCCCAGGTTGCGCTCGGCCTTGGCGGCGGCGCCCTCGTGCCCCACGACGTAGCCGGAGTGCAGGAGGTGCATCGGCGGGATGCTCGTGCAGGCGGTCCAGGCCGGGGCGCCGGGCGCCGCCACGACCTGCTCGTGGAGCGCCCCCACCCACGTGGCGCCGGCGCGCCGGAAGAGGCGGACCGCGCGGATCTCGTTGCCCGTCGTGGCACCCGTCGTGCTGGGGGAGACCACGGGGACCAGCGCGGCGTCGCCGCGTGCCGCGGCGAGCCACCGCTTCACGGCCGCTCCCCCGCCGGCGGTCACCAGGACCTCGTCAGCGTCGACGGAGAGCACCCAGTCGCAGGTGGCGTGCGCGAGCGCCCGGTTCCGCGCCGCGGAGAAGTCGGCGTCCCAGAACCCCTCGACCACGGAGGCGCCGTGGGCGCGGGCGATCTCGCGAGTCGCATCGCTGCTTCCGGTGTCGTAGACCACGACCTCGTCGACGACGCCGGTCAGGGCGCGCAGGCAGTCCTCGATCCTCGCCTCCTCGTCCTTGACGATCAGGACGGCGCCCAGGGCAGGCCCCCCGCGGCCCGCGGGCGTGCGCGCCGTCAGCCCGTCCAGGGGCGGCCACTCCACGCGCTCGGTGTCGAGGGTTGTGACCGCTGCCGGGTAGGCGAACAGGTGCTGCTCCCCGAGGGGCAGCACGCCGACGGCGTCGGGGACCTCGGTGAGCCGCGCGGTGGCACCCGTGAACCAGTCACCGGCCACATGGCTCCCGTAGGGCAGCACGAGCACGTCCTGGTGCTGGGAGACCTCGGCGGCCAGCAGCTCGGCGCCGCCGTCGCGGATGACGGTGAGCGCCACACGCCGAGCCGTGGCCGGGGAGAGCTTCTGACGGGACAGCACCGTCGCCACGACGCGCGTGCCCGCGGGCACGGTGCTCAGCAGGCTGCGGAGGTGGCGCTCGAGGCGCCCTCCACCGAGGTCGCCGCAGTGGACGATGACGCAGGCGGCGTGCGGGGCGGGGGTGTCGGTGGTCACCCACGGGTCATCGGTCCCGAGGAGCTCGGGCTTGAGCCGAACGGGTGTCCCTCGGATGCCGGGTGAGAAACCTTCAGAGCCGGGGGGCTGGGGCCGATGGACCTGGTGATCGCCCACGGACGGGCATCGCAGCACCACCACACCAGTCATGGAGGAACTCGACATGGGCATCTCGGTCAACAACAACGTCGCTGCGTTCAACACGTACCGCAACCTCACCACCACCCAGGGCCAGCTCACCAAGAGCCTCGAGAAGCTGTCCAGCGGCTACCGCATCAACCGCGCTGCGGACGACGCTGCCGGTCTGGCCATCTCCGAGGGGCTGCGCTCCCAGATCTCCGGCCTGACCCAGGCCACGCGCAACGCCCAGGACGGCATCAACGTCGTCCAGACCGCGGAAGGCTCCCTGAGCGAGTCGACCTCGATCCTGCAGCGCATGCGCACGCTGGCGGTCCAGGCCTCCAGCGACGGCTCGATCAACTCCGACGCCAAGACCAACATCCAGGCCGAGGTGTCGCAGCTGAAGTCTGAGCTCGACCGCATCGCCACCACCACGAAGTTCAACGGCAAGGCGCTGCTCGACGGCTCCTTCAGCGGAACCTTCCAGGTGGGCGCCAACCAGGGCGAGACGATCTCCATCGGGATCGGCACGTCGATGAGCTCCACCGGTCTCGGCGTCTCCGGCGTCGACATGAACGGCGTCGGCAAGTACACGCTCGGTGCCAGCGGTGCCGGTTCTGTGGCCGCCACCAACGCCTCGACCGCCGCTGCGGCGACGCTGTCCTTCACGGCGACCGGGACCGACGCCTTCTCGGGCACCGGCGCGACGGCCACCTCGGCCTCGTTCTCCAACCTGACCGGGACCATCAGCTTCGGTGGCAAGGTCTTCGACATGAGCACCGTCGACTACGGCAAGGCCGCGGATGCGGACAACGACGGCACCACCTCTGCCGGGGAGTCGCTCACGGCCCTGAACAAGGCTGCCAGCAGCGCCCTGGGTCTCGCGGCGGGCTCGACCCCGTTCGCCACGAGCTCCTCCGCCACGACGCTGACCTTCTCGGTGACCGCCGCCGTCACCGGCTACACCGGCACCGGCGGCGCCGCCACCGGCAGCACCGCCTCGGCGATCGACAACGCGACCCCGGTGTTCTCGGCCGGCTCGGGCGCCTCCTCGGCGATCAAGCTGCTCGACGACGCCATCAAGACGGTCTCCACGACCCGAGCCAACCTCGGTGCCGTGCAGAACCGCCTGGAGCACACCATCGCCAACCTCGGTACCGCCACCGAGAACCTGACGGCGTCGGAGAGCTCCATCCGCGACGTGGACATGGCTCAGGAGATGACCAAGTTCACGAGCAAGCAGATCCTGGCCCAGGCCGGTACCGCGATGCTGGCGCAGGCGAAGAACCTGCCCCAGTCGGTGCTGTCCCTGCTCCAGGGCTGATCCGGCGGCTGAGCGACAGCTCAGCCCGACGGTCGACCGACGGCTGCCGCTCCCGGTGCACGACACCGGGGGCGGCAGCCGGCGCCGTTCCAGCGCCCGCGTGAGCGCCGCCCCGCGCTGACCAGCGCGCTCAAGCCCCCGTCGGCACGTGCCGATGCCTCTTCCGAAGAGCACGTCCGAGCGAAAGGCGCCTCCCATGGCCTCCACGTCCGCGATCAGCGGCCTGGTGAGCGGTCTCGACACCAAGACCCTCATCAGCCAGCTGATGTCCATCGCGAAGGCGCCTCAGAACGACCTCAAGGCCGACCTGAACGTGGCGAACACGCAGATCACCGCCGCGCAGGCGATCAACTCCAAGGCCGCCTCGATGACGAG
>Ga0325400_1007530_pt1 | contig 10418 bp, 9 predicted proteins | sample PopdelMetagenome_2_FD_205662 | JGI IMG/M metagenome (GOLD analysis project Ga0325400, IMG submission 205662) | Populus deltoides microbial communities from Bellville, Georgia, United States - Xylem-PdKOR-R1 | ecosystem: Host-associated > Plants > Phyllosphere > Stem > Wood/Secondary xylem...
TTTTTTTTTTTTTTTGGAGAGGTGTTTTTGTGACATAATGTTTAAATGTCTAGTTGATGTCCTTTTGGTGACAATTGCATTTATTCTGTATATTGTTCTTTCTCCCTTCTAGAAAGATGATATAATATATTCTCATTTCAAAACATGAACAGGACAAGTACTTGCTAGAGCTAATTGTGACTGATTTGGGAAAAGGTACATCTGTGTATTTTCGTATAATATTTATTCATCTTGTCTATTTCCCCATAATAGCTTTAAGGTCACTGTTCTGTTGGGAAAAATATTCAATTCCAATAATAGCATTTGCAGGTGACGGACTAAATAGATCTTGTAGCTGAATACACACTAGGCCTCTTCATTATTAACTTGCTCTTTGATTTCACAGGTGATACTGTTGGATTCTTTTCAGCTCCCTTGAATCAGATAGCAGGAAACATCAAAGAAAGCTCTAATCAGTTTGATTATCTGAATTACTTAACCTGGATTGATTTATCTTCATCCAATTCTATGGTGAATGCCGCCTTTCATATCTTAATATTTTCATTTCTTTTGTTGGTCTTGTGGAAATTATCGTAGGATCCTTAGTTAATTCTGATGCTAGTGATATTGAAACAGACTATGACTCAAGGAGATGAACACTCGAAGTCATCTGGGAGAATAAGATGTGCTGTACTCTTGTCGCCCAGGTCTGAAGCCATGGACAAAGATGAAGTTTTTATTGGCAAAAGAAAATCTGGATTTATTCAGATTAGTCCTAGCATGGAAGGGCCTTGGACTACTGTGAGGCTACACTATGCTGCACCTGCTGCTTGTTGGCGGTTAGGAAATGACGTAATTGCCAGTGAAGTAAGTGTAACGGATGGCAATATATATGTGAACATGAGGTCTCTTGTTTCGGTGCGTAACAACACAGATTTTATACTTGAGTTATGCCTTGTGCCCAAAACTTCAAAGGAAAACATCAGGAACATCAGGTCACTGAGTATTGCAAGCGAACCTGAAGGTTTACAGATTGATGGTAGCACAGTGCAGACAGATGAGATTTTTGAAACCGAAAACTACAACCCATCTCTTGGCTGGGTTGGCTACTCAAATTATTCAGATGGTGGAGATCACAATCAAGTGAGTAATGATGAATATTTGCTTGTTTTCTGTGTGCCTCATACATGTTTGTTTATGTATTTGATAAGTAATAGTGAATATATATGTACCAACAAAGGGACCAAGGACTTGCCATTAAGGATATGGTAACAATTACAGAATTGACTTTTCATTTTATGCGTGAAAAATAAATGACTCACAAAATCAGAAAATCGTTGACAAAAGATTACCCAGTATACCAATAATGTTAGGGCTTGAAAGAATACCTCAAACAGTGTAAGCATAACTCTCTTCCAGGCACCATCAAGACATAACTTCAGTTACCTTGTAAAATATTGCGAAACAAATTGAATAATAGCTGAACTGAACTTTTATGTAATTTGGAAGTTTGAAAGCTTAAAACCCTTTCTGTTCTTGGACCTTCTGATTTTGTCATATTTAGCAAAGTTTGAATTACTGTCTTGATGCCATTATCTTACTTCGAATACCTGTTAATCACACAGGAAATCTCTAGAGTTGGATTACCATCAGGCTGGGAATGGATTGAGGATTGGCATTTGGATACCTTGTCCGTCAATGATGCTGATGGTTGGGTATATTCTCCAGATGTTGAGAGCCTTAAGTGGCCTGAGTCATCTAATCCTTTAGAATTTGCGAACCATGCAAGGCAAAGGAGATGGATTAGGACCAGGAAACAAATTTTGTATGATGTAAAGCAGGAAGTATCCGTTGGATCACTGAAGCCTGGAGATTCTATGCCTCTTCCTTTACCAGCCTTGACACAATCTGGTGTGTATATATTGCAATTAAAGCCTTCAAATGTTAGTACTCATGATGAATATTCATGGAGTTATATGGTGGATAAGCATGGACAACCTGAGGGTTTTGGCGAGCCAAAAGATTCTGGAATATGTATATCATCTCTCACAGAGTCTGAAGAACTATTGTACTGCAGCCAGATAAGTGGTACCTCTTCAAAGGGTTCCCATAAATTGTGGTTTTGCGTAAGCATACAAGCCACAGAGATTGCAAAAGACATTCGTTGTGATCCTATCGAGGATTGGTGTCTTGTGGTCAAATCTCCATTAACTTTTAGCAATTGCCTTCCCTTGGCAGCTGAATACTCTGTACTCAATATGCAACCACGTGGTCATTTTGTAGCATGTGCTAGGGGAGTATTTTCTCCTGGAGAAACAGTGAAGGTTCACACTGCTGACATAAGAAAGCCTTTATTCCTTTCACTACTTCCACAAAAACGATGGGTTCCGATGCATGTAAGATTTCCTACAAGCATATTAGTCTCGTTGACTTGTTTCTTTATCACTGTCTTTGTTAGCATTGAATACTAATCACCTTTGATTTATTTTATTAATGTTTTTTCTGAAGTTTTCACCAATGTCTTGTACAGGAAGCTGTTCTTATATCTCATCCTAGTGGACTTCCATCAAAAACAATAAGCTTAAGAAGTTCAATTTCTGGAAGGTTCTGAAACATGCTGCATAATTTGTTTTACTAGAATGTCTTTGAAAAATATATGCTTACAAATCAGGTAATATGCAGGATTGTCCAACTCGTTCTTGATCACAATTATGACAAGGAACAACCACTGCTAGCAAAGATCATTAGAGTCTATGCTCCTTATTGGTTTTCAATCACCAGATGTCCTCCACTTAGATTTAGGCTTGTAGATCTAGCGGAGGAAAAAAATCCACGAAAAATTGCTCTTCCATTTAGGTCCAAAAGGAGAGATCAAGAAATTCTCGGGGAAATAACTGAAGAGGAAATATATGAAGGTCATACAATTGCTTCGGCATTGAACTTTAATTTGCTGGGCCTATCAGCGTCTATCACTCGATCTGACCAGGAGCAGCACTTTGGCCCTGTTAAAGATCTTTCTCCCCTTGGTGATATGGTAATCAATTTGTTTTATCTATCAAGCTATCAATTTCTAATGTCCTTGTTATGATCTCACCTTTTTTGGGTTGTTAGGATGGCTCTCTGGATTTCTATGCTTACGATGCTGATGGTAACTGCATGTGGCTTTTTGTTTCTACAAAACCATGTCCTTACCAATCTGTCCCTACTAAGGTAATACATATACACAGAATTTCAGAAATCTTCCCTACTATTTGTGTTAGCTCATCGTTTTATTCTTTAGGTAATTTATGTTCGGCCATTCATGACCTTTACAAATAGAATTGGTCAAGACATGTTTATTAAGCTAAACAGTGAAGATGAACCAAAGGTTCTACGGGCATCTGATTCAAGAATTGCCTTTGCATACCGCAAAACCACTGAAACTGATAAAATCCAGGTTAGTGGATTGCCTTCAGAATTCTAACAGTTAATATTTATTGATTTCTGTGGAGATAAGGAATTTTACTTGTGGAGGAAATAGATATGATATCTCCTAATTGATAATTTTTCTACATGCACTGTTCTTTTCTTCATTTTATTTTTATTATGAAATGGTGTGCTTCAGAAGTTGAGAATGTCTCCTGAAAGGGTATTTAGTGTACGACTCTTCTAGATTCAACTAAACCAAAACCATTGAACCATTCAACTCAGTTTTTTTAGCGACTGAAAACAATGATCAAACTTTCTTTATCATATTCACCCAAGGAGAAAATAGAATTTTTCTTGAATTGAGAAATATCATGCCTATTATCAAGTGTTCCTCAATTTCACAAGAGTAAAGCAACTTTATCTGCAAGTCATTTCTTGAGTAAGTTCAAAAGGCTAATCTTGAAACATCAGAATTATGAGAAGGGTAGAATCAAAATTTGGGATGCATTATTGTTCCACTACTTGTCTCTCATCTTGGCATACTTCTTTAATGCAAATTTCATATTTAATTTCTAATATCGTGTTCTGAGGATCTATATATGTTGACATTGGTTGTTTATGGAGCTTAACCAGAAGCATGTTTTTTCCATGTTTGTATGATTGTAGTATGTTTATCATTTATCATTTGATTTAATCGCAATTTTGGTGCACATACTTTGTCAAAATTTCTATTTGAATTCCTATAGTTTTTCTAGCTGAGTGTCTCAAGTGCATTGCCAAATCAGTGATCAATATTTTGTAAACAAATGCACATAATTTATTGTTATTTTAAATGTACAAAAATTCAAATAGAAAATAAAATGCAAGTAGGGATACCTAGAAGAAATTTTGATAAGTATGTAGTTTTTGTAGAAATTTTTTTATTCTACCCCCTTCTCATTCCATGGATTTATTGTTGCTGAATTAGTGAAAAATTGACCTAACTGTACTGTTAATAATATTATATTGCAGCACCATATCATTTTAAATTATTCAGTTAGATTTTTTATATTTAAATTGGTAAATCCCTTTCATTGATTTGATTGGTATTTTCTGTATATACATCAGTATCCAGTAAACCATGTAACTAATAACTAATATGATGGACGATCTAGGTAGACTAATTTTTAAACTAAATGATCTGTCAATCAACATATGAGAATACTTAGATTTTCAAATATCCCTTCCAATCATTTTTGTCAAAATATCAGTGATGTTTTTCTTTATTTCTTCTGTTAAATTTGTCTATATACCTGCTATATACAGTAGTCCTTGAACTTCGATAAATTTTCAATTTAGTCCTTATGTTTTTCATTTATGTCATTTAGCTGTTTTATTATTTTTATAATCTTCAAATTATAGCTTCCACAATCAAAGAAAAACACTGATATGGAAAATTGTAAAGAAACTGCTTGTTTACAATTAATGCATGCCATATGTTCAATTTTTGTTAATCGCAAATGATGTTGTAACTTTGAGGGACAGAATAGATAAAAAGAAGTTTTATAACTATTCAATTGCTTCACAAGTTTGGGGGTGGTTTTAGAATTTTACTGCTAAAAAAGACGGTATATTTAGGGGATAGGGAGAACCTCAATAGTGGTCTATTCTATCATAAAACCAGTGAATGTTATCTTGTGTTTCCTAAAAATCAATTATATTTCCCAGTTTATTATCCCTATATTCAAGACAGCAGTTTTGTACATGAAATGTTAGCATGGAAAAACAGCACCTTTAGGATCTTTTGAAGGTCTAGCAACAGGCGAACTGGACACTTATGATTTTGTGTTCCTCACAAAAGGGAGTGCATAATTTTCAAACCAGCACATATGAAATTAAAACTTAATTAAGTAGTGTGGTGAGCTATATTTATTTTCTGGTCAAGTTACATATTTTGCGATTCCTAGGTTCGGCTGCAAGATACAGAATGGTCGTTTCCAGTTCAAATTTCAAAAGAGGACACCATCTTTCTGGTTTTGAGGGGTCAAAATCATAGTTGGAGATTTTTTAGGACAGAAATACGAGGATATGAAGAAGGATCACGTTTTATAGTTGTATTCCGCCCCGGATCATCAGATGGTCCCATCAGGTAGTTATGTTGCATTTCTCAAAGCACCTGCACATGTCACCTATCCATGGTGTGGCTGACTTGCAACTTTCATTTAACAGAATTGAGAACAGAACTGACAAGATGATAAGCATTCGGCAATCTGGTTTTGGAGACAATGCCTGGATTAAGTTGGAACCTCTTTCAACAAAGAAATTTGCTTGGGAAGATCCATATGGTCAAAAAATTGTTGATGCCATGGTTGATAGTGACAGTAGAAATAGTATTTGGAAACTTGATATGGAAGGGACTGGGATATCTTCTGCAGAAGATGCTGAATTAGGATTGCAGTTTCATGTTGTAGAAATGGGAGATGTCAAGGTTGGGAGGTTCACTAATTATCAAGGTTCAACTTCACGTGAAGAAAGCATGTCTCTGACACCTGCTGGAAACTGGGGAACCTCACATGTGCAGAGCGCGATGCCAAATGCTGCAGCGCCTATAGAGCTTATAGTCGAGCTGGGAATGGTTGGGATTTCTGTTGTGGATCATAGACCAAAAGAGCTCTCTTACATGTACTTGGAGAGAGTATTTGTATCATATTCGACTGGCTATGATGGTGGGTCTACAAGCAGGTATTTCTGATGATGTTCAAAAATTGTTGTTTTTTCCATGTGCAATTATTGAACATCACTTGCTGTATTTATGTGAATCATTTTAATAAATTAAATGGATTTTCTGAATCTGGGGGGAGACCAGAGAGGGGGCAAAATTGCTTTCAATTTTTGTGTTTCTGTAGATCTTTATGATTATACATCTGTTTATTAATTAGCATAACCTCAGAAACCTTTAAATATCTTCCAACTTTACACCCCTTGAATCTCCTCATATTGAAATTGGTGCTTGAACTAAAGGATCTGAATATGTGCATTTGTGGCAGGTTCAAGCTCATATTAGGTAATTTGCAGATTGATAATCAACTCCCTCTAACATTGATGCCAGTGCTGTTGGCACCCGAGCAGACCACTGATACCCATCATCCTGTATTTAAGATTACTTTTACAATACGCAATGAGAGCACTGATGGCATCCAGGTCTACCCACATTTATATATGCGGGTAATGCTTCGTGAAAGTGATACTTGAAATGTATATGATACTGTGCTTAGGAGAACAGTATGATCTAATTTAATATCTGCATGGACATGCCAGGTTACTGATAAGGTTTGGAGGCTTAATATTCATGAACCAATTATTTGGGCATTGGTGGATTTCTATAACAATCTTCAGCTAGATCGTGTACCCCAAAGTTCTAATGTCACAGAAGTTGATCCAGAGATACATATAGGGTGAGATTTTCATTTCCCATCATAGCTGCAAGTGGGAGAGTGCATTGTTACTGCAATGCTGAATGAAAGATTGATTTACATTTTCTGCTCTAGAAGTCTTGGCTTAGTTTTGCCTAGGAGTCTATGTTGCCTGGAATTTCTAGTTTCTTCACCTGTATCTTCTGATATCTGATAGTGCATTTTTTATTTTGATGTCTGAAGTGTTGGCCATCTTAATAACATTGATGTGTATTAAATTTAGGGGTGTGAAACTCTTTGTTGGGAAAAGATGATGAAGCAATGGTTTTGCTGATATTTTCCTGATTTTGGCCTCTTTCCAACGTTAACACGTGGGCGTGCGCACATTCAAATATGTTTTTTTTTCCTTAACTGAACTCGTTAAAAATCACTAGTCATTTATCTACCCTTCACATTCTCTTTTGTTCAAGAAACCAAGCATATTGGACTCTGGCTTCAAAGCATTGGTGTCTGTTTATTCATGTTTGGTGTGGTTTTTGTAGAACTCATGGTTCCTATTACTTCAATTGGGATCATTACTTCATATGTTTGATAATCTTCCCTAATATTTGCACTTATCATATATCCTTTACTGTAATTGAATTGATGAGTTTGTGTAGCTATTGAAAATTCTTGTGAGGAATGCTGGCTGCTTTTGATTTAGTAGAGCAAATTTGACTCCATTCACAAATGTCATGATGTGATAAGCCAGTGCAACTGTAGTTACCATTCATATATTAGCACAATCATGCAAGGTATTCACAAGCATACATGTTTATTTTTGTAGAGTGAAAAGGTTTTCGTTCTTCCCCATGGAATCTTCTATACTTTGAATGTTCTTTGGACTTGATTCAAAGCTATAAATTTTCTCCCTTTATGGTCTTTACAGGTTAATTGATGTTTCAGAAATAAGGCTGAAGGTTTCCCTGGAGACAGAACCATCTCAGAGACCTCATGGGGTTCTAGGTGTATGGAGCCCAATACTGTCTGCTGTTGGAAATGCACTCAAAATTCAGGTTGGATGATTGACTTTTAATTAAAAGTAGTGGTAACTTCCAAGTCAACTGTTTCTCATTGTAAGCTGCAAGATTTTCTGTCTTCAAATTACATGAAGATAAACTGCAGCACTTTTTTGGAAATGAGATGTAACATTTTGATATCTTCAATTCAGGTGCATCTAAGGAGAGTGATGCATAGGGACAGGTTCATGCGAAAGAGTTCCATTGCTCCTGCCATTCAAAATCGTATTTGGAGAGATCTGATACATAATCCTTTACATCTGATATTTTCTGTAGATGTACTTGGTATGACAAGTTCCACATTGTCTTCTCTTAGTAAAGGGTTTGCCGAGCTTTCAACTGATGGACAGTTTCTTCAATTACGCTCGAAGCAGGTGTGTGTTTACTTTGTTTAATCAAGAAACTTTATTTGTGTATTCTGGAATTGTAAACAAGGTCTTGGCACTCAAACAGGTTGGGTCACGAAGAATCACTGGGGTAGGTGATGGAATTATTCAAGGAACAGAAGCTTTTGCACAAGGTGTTGCCTTTGGGGTATCTGGAGTTCTGACAAAGCCTGTGGAGAGTGCCAGACAGAATGGATTCTTAGGACTGGCTCATGGACTGGGGCGTGCCTTCATAGGATTTATTGTGCAACCTGTTAGTGGGGCACTAGATTTTTTCTCCTTGACTGTTGATGGAATAGGTGCTAGTTGCTCAAAATGTTTAGGGGCTCTTAATAACAAGACCACTCCCCAGAGGTTCAGAAACCCACGGGCTATTCGTGCTGATGGTATTCTGAGAGAGTATTCTGAGAAAGAGGCTTCTGGTCAGGTACAGTTTCCATTGCTTATATTTAAAGCTGTTGTGAGAGAGTTTGTTATCTTTAGCCAAGTAGAATGAAAGGTTATAGATCAAGGAAAATAAATTTATCAGACGTTATAAATTTTAAAATTGTTAGGTTTCACTTTCATAAGCCTTTGACAAGTTTGAAGTGATTTAAAATATTTGACACGGTTTGGAATATTTGATAAGGTGATGATTCTTGTGTATGCTAGAATGAAATGGGTGGATGGGTGGATTCAATATTACTTGGTATTACTTATCGATGAAAACATGTTAGAATGAAAAGAAAAGGGGTGGTGGAGGATTTTGTTATTCACCATTTAAGTAAATTGATAACCTCTGCATGATGATATTGGCTAGGTGTCTCAGATTAAAAAAAATAAATTTGAATCTTTCAAAGATATAAAATTTATTATGCTTTTAGTAAATTTTACCTTTTGCATTAGCTATGGAACACGACTTGAAAACTATCATATTCTTATGCTTACTATCAATACAATTAAAAACTTGGGGTGGAAACACTGTTCATATGAACAATGAATAGCCCCAACTCTTCTTTTTTTCATTCCAAGTTTTTTTTTAATTGGGTCCTTTTGCTTCCCATTTAATAAACCTCAAATTTGTTTTTCACCTGCATCTTTTTTTTTCTGTATCTTTTGGGTCCTATTGCTATTCATTTAATAATTGTTATACAGTTTCACAAAATTAATGTTTGGTAGACCATGGTGTTTAAAATAATAAACATGCGAGGCAATAAGAGATGGAAGAAATGTTTTTTGATGAAAATACAACAAAGAAGAATGACAATCCACTATCGGTTGCAATAGTTACCCACATTAAGTCAGACTTTTTTTTATTTAATTTTTGTCACTTGACTTTTTTTTATTCCCAATTTAATCTTTCAATATTAAGTTGACTTGAAATTGAGTTTGATGTTTTTTTTTTTTTTTTAGCTTGCTCTCTGGTTGCCAGGCCTTTGAGATCATGAGCACTTTGATGTTTATATAATGCTCAATTTAGCAAAATAAAATTTAATTTTATTGATTCAAACTAATAAAACTTTTGAGACCCATTACAAACTGAAAGAAATATTCTGCCATTTTTTTTTCAAGAAAAAACATTTTTATCTTAGCTTATTGTGAGTCAAGGTTTTTAGGTCGATAATCAACAAATTTGTTATTATTTATTAGCATATATAATTCTCGATTTATTTTATTGAATGCATGTACAAACTCAGTTTGCAGTAAATTTTTTCTTAATGGTAAAAAACTTTAATGCCAACACTCTTTTTACATTGAGAAAAAATGCTCTATTCCACAGCGTAGCACAGGGAATCAAACTAGTCTTTTTTATTGCAAAGTTAAGTGGTAACCTGTATGTAAATGTTTTTGGAATTTGTTGTTGTACTCGATCTTCCTTTCCTTTTTCTATGTTTGCGCATTGTCTGACTATCTTTGTACTGAAAAACAGATTATTTTACGCAAATATAATGAAGATATGGAGTGAATAAGTATCATCTTTACTGTTACTTCAATGATCAACACTCACAAGATAAAACATTTTAGCACAAAATTAGATTTCCACTTGGAGACCGCATATCATTCTAATTTAGCCCGCCTGTTCATTATACGCATATCATTCTAATTTAGCCCGCCTGTTCATTATAGTAGAAGTGTTACACATGTTGTGCTTATTTCTGTATGCAGTTCACATGATCTACCAGTCTAGAATTTGAATATAGTAAACATGAGCGCGT
>Ga0325400_1007531_pt1 | contig 10417 bp, 10 predicted proteins | sample PopdelMetagenome_2_FD_205662 | JGI IMG/M metagenome (GOLD analysis project Ga0325400, IMG submission 205662) | Populus deltoides microbial communities from Bellville, Georgia, United States - Xylem-PdKOR-R1 | ecosystem: Host-associated > Plants > Phyllosphere > Stem > Wood/Secondary xylem...
TTTTATCTGGGTCCCCCCCCCCCCCCCCCCCCCCCCCCCCAATTATGTCATATGAGGTAGAGTGTCCCCTGGTAATGGAAACAGTCTGTCCCTTGGTAATGGAAACAGTTTTATTCCTTTTTCTTCAATTTTATTTGCAGCTGGCCTGACCGAGCAAATTAAACTGGACCGTTATTTGCATCCACACTTCCGATATTACATGAGGGAGGTCAGAACTGTTGTCTATTCCCAGTTCTTGGAATCCTACAAGAGTGTTACCATTGAAGCAATGGCTAAGGCTTTCGGGGTGACAGTGGATTTTATTGATCTGTGAGTGGCTGAATTTCATGCTCCTTATCTAGAGTTTTCCAGTTGTTACATGGAAGTTTGTATTGAATTAAACTTTTCTGTGCCTGCAGGGAACTATCACGTTTCATTGCAGCAGGGAAGCTTCACTGCAAGATTGATAAGGTTGCAGGTGTTCTTGAAACCAACCGCCCTGATGCAAAGAACGCTCTCTACCAAGCAACTATCAAGCAAGGAGACTTCTTATTGAACCGGATCCAGAAGCTGTCTCGCGTGATTGATCTTTGAAGTAGGTAGACATTTTGTTGTGATTCAGAAATGATTCTGAAACTTGAGAATCCCAGAGAAAGATAGAGCATGTTGATTTTTTTTTTTCATCATTTGATCAATGTGATACTAGTTAAAATGCTCCTTATTTGTTTATTTGCCCAGGTATTGTTAAGAATCTGAGCATGATCACGGGTGTCAGTTTTTATTTTCTGAATTGAATTCCTTTTCAGATGCTTATTTTGACCGTCGGAGTTATCAATCCAAGCGGCCTGAGCTGCCGCCTCCTCTAATAATGAATACCAGTGAATCTTTTTCCAAAGTGGACCTATAAGTAGCTTGGCATGAAAGTTGATCGTCATTGTGAATGGAACATGATTCCATCGATGAAGACACATGAATTAACTAGGCTGCTCCTGTTTTTGTGTTCTAGTCATCGACTAAACAGTTTTCTTTGGCGTATGGACCTAAACTTGAGGCCAAATCAAGCTTCTTATTGCTTGCGAAAGGATGAGTGTCGGGAGGGAGATATGTTTCTTTAAGAACACTCATCACTCAACTTCACCAGCATGCATTGGTTTTGGAAGGGTTAGACGGTAATTGTCGATCCTCTGTCGCTGCTCGCTCAATAAAGAAAGTGGTTAGAGGTTTTACGATGTTCCGACTGGTCTCCACTTCTCCATGGATGTAAGCTGTGGGAATGGAACGAGATGAGGATACTTTTTCTAACCAAATCAATTGATGGCCACAAATACTAGGGAGTTCATGGTCCATTTAGGACGAGCATGTCGTCTGCTGTATATTCGGATAGCTCTCCGAAGGACAATGGACCCCGAGCATATGTATAAAAAGCGTGGATTGTAACAGGCTATCAGCATAGCAAAAGGGCATTACAGGCATCATCAAGTGCTAATATTGTACAGCGGACCGAAACAATTAGAAAACGAATAACTAATTTTTCGGGGAGACATCTAAAAACTTAAAAAGACAGAGAAGTGGCTTTGCTTGCTTGGTGTGCTGCTGTAGGAGCAACTTCGCTTTTAATTTATAACCAAAATTTCAGTCCTTTTGTTTTGAAAAGCATGGATGTGATTGCATTTCTTAGAGAGTTAATTAAAATGATTTTTTTAGCTAAAATTTAACTAAAAAAATAAGAAGCTTGGTTGTGTATGCTCTTGCTCGTTTAGTGGTTAAAAACATTTATTTTAATTTTTAATTATATCATGTTTGGAACCAAATGATAAATAATTTGAATTCATGTATTTGAAAGAGATTGAATTGAATTGAATTCATTTTAGTTTTTATATTAACCTCTTCATTTTTATCTTACTTTCTTGAAAACAGAGATAGGGGGGTAAATATTTTAAAAAAACTAGTTTAAATATTAATTTTTTATTCATAATTTTTATACTATTTTTAAAAATAAAATCTTATTTAAAATTTAACTATTAATTGCAAGTTAGGAACAAAATCCAAATAATCAAACCCAACAAAAATATTACGCAGAGTCGCCAATAATAACAAAGATACAGTTGTCTTTTTTCTTTTCCATATCCCCCACACGAAAAACAACACAATTCACAAGCGTAGTCATAGAACGTTCCTTCCGTTAAATCACCTCCTTCTCTCTCTGTCTCTCTGCACCATCACTCTTTGGTTCCTCAGCTACAACCTTAAATACACGTCACATTAATGCTCTAATAGCTTAGTATCACATCCATTCTTGTAACCACTTAACCCGGGAAACCTCAGACTCAGGAATCTGCCTTTTTTTCCACTCGGACAGTAAAATTGAAAGATATTGTTGTTGCTCCATGCCACTATGCCTCCTCTTATAGATTTTAAAGACATTCAAGATAAGCTCTCTACTCAGTTTAGACCATGGCAACGCTCTTTTCAGTTCTGGGTTCGTGCTGCTGATATCTACACTGGCTATAAGGTTCCTCTCTCGTCTTTATCTTGATATTATTGCATGCATGTGGATTTAAGTGGGTTAATCTGAACGTTTAATTGGATTTGGTCGATGGGCTTTGTGTAGGTGTTTCAACTGAGAGTGAGTTTGGTGAAGGATGTGGAAAAGCAGGAGGCAATGTGGGAAAGACAGCATGAGTTTGCTGCTGACAAGATTTATGCTATGTGTTCTGATCTTGGCGGGTTCTTTCTCAAGGTAATTTTCCTTCTTGTAACTCTACTGTGTAGGGTTCTTTTGCTTTTGTGAACCTTTTGAACTTGAATCATGTACTGGAATTAGTCTAATTCCAATTAATTTTTGACCTTTTTGCTTCCTTTCTATACAATTATCTTATCACTTGTCTCTACTCATTATGTTTTGTCTTGCTTTTTTATTAGTTTTGTTATTTTTGGATCAGGGGTTTGATAGGTTCGTTTTTCTGCTGTAGAAATTGGTTTAGGAACTGTTTGACTCAATCCGTTATGTTCTTCTTTATCTTTTCCTTGTCAGTAAGCCTTTTTCTTTTTGGTTTATTTTGTAGTCCATTTTGATTATTGGGTGTTAATGATGTTTTATGCTGTTTTGGTTTGACAAAGCTGCTCTTTACTATAAGCCTTTTCAAATTAATTTACTGGACTTGAATTAGGTTGCCCAAGTCATTGGGAAGCCTGACTTGGCTCCAGCAGCATGGGTGAGAAGGCTTGTAACTTTGTGTGATAGAGCTCCGGCTACTCCATTTGATACTGTTAAGCTTGTGCTGGAGAAAGAGTTAGGTCGAAGCATCGAGGACATTTTTGAAAGATTTGATGTGGAACCTCTTGGTTCTGCTTCAATTGCACAGGTAATGCATTTCATATAAAATCTCTGCCTGGCTAGAAGTGTAGATGTTTCATGCTACTCATTGTTTTATTCGTCAAGGCATTACCTGGAATCTTGAAGTTGCTGTTAATAAACATTGGGATATAAGTTGCTTTTGAGCTTCAACTGTGGTTTTGAAGTTGAAGAGTTGGTTACTTCAGAATGGATGGCAGCTTACTGTATCATGTGTATCTGACATGTTTTCCCTGCCAAATTAGGTTCATCGGGCAAGATTGAAAGGTGGCAAGAGTGATATTGTTGTCAAGGTATGGATTCTTGGATGCTAACTTCTAATCTCTGTAATGCCTGCAAGATTATAACTTCAAGTGTATTATAGGTCCAACATCCTGGAGTTCAGGATCTGATGATGACAGACATCTATAACCTTCAAGCGTTTGCTTTATACATGCAAAAGACAGATATCAAATTTGATCTGTACTCTGTGACAAAAGAAATGGAGAAACAGGTGCCCATTATTTTTGTATTACAATTCTTGTAGATTATGGTAGTACTCTTACCTTTCTGTTTTTTATGGTTAGATATTGTTTCAATTGGTAAAGTTGAAGTTTTGGATTCCAAGTTAAGATTCTGGATTAGTACTAGTAGCACGAGAAAAATGCCCATCACTGTCAATGAAACATATTGTATAACAGATCAAGTATCTAGCAAATTAGATTGAAATGTTTATTCTTTAACCACTAAGCATTAGTTATCTTAATCAACATTTTGTGAACAATTAATATCAGACTATTAAGCCCAAGGAGATGGAGTTTCTCAAATTCATATTTTGTGTGTTTTATCTAATTCTTCACTATCTACATTCTTCCAAAACAAAGAATCACCGTAGTTGATCAAGTCCATATCAAAATCTGCTCATTTTACAGCTATCTTAATCTTTTGACTCAGTCAACTAATCATCTTCACTGTTCTTCATAGCTTGCTGAAATGGTATTTAAAGGTTGTAATGCCGATAAAATCTTTCATTTTTAATGAGTCATCTTATTTTTCCTGTTTTGGTTGGGCCGTTGCAAATTTTTTTTCTTGCTTTGAAGATTTTTTTTTCGAGTCTTTCTTTGAAGAGATGGTAACAATATAATTATTTTATCTTTAAGAACAAGCAGATTACTTTCAAATTTTGAAATGAATTATGTTTCATTTTTATTTTGTGTATTGTGGGTTTGTATTTTAACCAAGAGACTGTTGGGTTTTCTTGCTTCTTAACATTTTTAAGTTAAATGTTGTTTCTTTATTTGTTTGTTTGACTTTCATAAACCGAGGTTTGTGGCTGCCTCTGCAGTTATAAGATTTAAACCTTGTGCTGATGGAATTTACTCCAGAAACTGTGAAGTGCTTAAATATTTAGATTCTTTATGCATGGCTCCAATTCTAATAAAATACTCCCAGTAATATTTCTTTGTTCATCTATCCCATTCAAGATTGGATATGAATTTGATTTCAAGAGGGAGGCTAATGCTATGGAAAGAATCCGGCAATTTCTGTACGAGAATAATAAAGCAAGTCCGGTTATAGTGCCACGAGTGCTGAAGGATATGGTCAGCAGGTATGTCTGTCCTACAAAATTTATGAGGTGCTTTGCTTCATTGGTTACCCCGTGTCAAGTTGCATAAAAAAATTAAAGCAGTGAGATGCATTCTTTCTATTTCATTTATATTGGCTACGTTGTAAACAGTTTTATTTTGGACACACGAACTATTTAAATGTGCTCTTCTTGTAGCAGTTGCAGAATTCCCTCCTACTTATTTTTTCATTTAACGGATGGAACTGCTGGTTTAGTCAAAGGTCCCAAACTGAGAGCAATATCCTGGTGGGTCAGAGATACTAGGAACATAGATAAATTGTCACGCTGTAGTCGGAGTAGAGAAAATGAGATTGAACACAATGAACAAGGAGAATAGACTTATGGTGTCAAAGTTAGATACCACATAAGTTGTGGGACCGCTTCATGTGATGAGAAGAAATTACAGTGATCACATTTTTACTGATTGGATGACAATCTCTCTGTAGATTGACCCAATTAGCAACGACACTAATCTAATGATCTTTGTGGTTCATGCTTGGGCCATTCAAATAGTTACTCCACTTTACTCGATCATATGCTGTACCTTCATTCATATGCTGTACCTCCTCTTTTTAAACACTGAAAATTGTCAGGCTGCTTGTTTTGTAGTGTTTGTTTGTTACGTTTTTGCTCTATTTCATTGCTCATATAACATCAGGCAGGAACCTTTCAGTGATCAATGTCTTTCTATTTATGCAGGAGGGCCTTAATGATGGAATACATTGATGGGACCCCGATTTTGAATCTTGGTGATGAAATAGCCAAAAGAGGAATTAATCCTGGTGGTAAGATTGCAGCGGCAGCAAAGCAGTAAGCCCCTAGATCATCCCAGAGAGTATGGAGTCCTTCTGCACAAATTTTTTGTTTCTGGTTTTTCTTTTAAAGGGGCTTCTCGCCTGAAATTATGACTTAAGCTTTCTTGAAATCATTTTGTTGGTACACAATTTGTCATTGTCCTTCCTAACAAATCAATGTGTATTTTTTTTTGTCGCTTTACAATTTCATAAATTGCAGTCTTCCCCTAACAAATAAGAAAATCATGACACACCTTTTAAAATTTTTGTAAGTGCAGGAACATACTTAAAAGTTTGACACTAGCATATGGACAAATGATACTGAAGAGTGGTTTCTTCCACGCAGATCCCCATCCAGGAAATATATTGATTTGTAAAGGTTCCAAGGCAAGTAGGCAACTAGCTTTTGTTTCTTTGTGCTCTGCTTTATATTCCTTGAATTTTGGTGTGCGATCTTTTATATTATATGCTATTGATTGGTATGCTATTAATTGGTTGTAATGGTGCTTATAGTTCTCTTTCCAGTAGTTACCTAAAGTTGTTCATGAAATGATCTAAACAAGATGTAAACTATCTGTAAAATAATTGATTTCTGTGAATTTAATGTTCAACTCTGAACCTTATTGGTATGCTACTTTCACCTCAAGTTAGGTTGCCTTGCTAGACTACGGGCAGGTGAAGGATCTCCCGGATAAGTTGAGGCTTGGATATGCAAATTTGGTACTTGCTATTGCTGATTGTGACCCAATCAGAGCAGCAGAAAGCTACAGGTATGCTTGTAATTACCATCTATTAGAAAATTATCAATTATTTTCCAAGATAAGAGGAGAAACTAGGGCCAGAATTGATGTGCTACTGGGTGCATATTAGTATATGGATTAGTAATGGGTTCTAAAGGACTGATGATGAGCAGGGGATATTATTTGGTGATTCTAATGCTTGCCTAGTTGTTTTATATATTTCATTCGTCCATTGTTGGTAGCATTTTAGAAGTTCATTTTGCGATCAATTCAGTTCACACGATCTAGGATACAATTAAAAAGTTTAGCAAATACCTTTGGATTGATTTTATGTTTCAACCATGGTAAATTCTTGTACTGCCATGTATATTTTGTTCATATTTTGTTGTTTATCCTGTTCTAGGGACCTCGGCATAGATACCTCAAGCAAATGCGAGAATGAACTGCAGGAATTGTTCAGGTTGGCAGAAACAATGTTTGACACAAAACTACCACCTGGAGTGGCAATGTTGCAACCTTTCGCAGAGGATTCTTCCATCAAAAAGGTCTCTGTTGAGGTAAGTGGTAATTATAATAGAAGATGAATTAATCTATGCAGTGCCATGCTGGTAGTTGGATGGTATCCAAATTTTCCACTGAAGAACAGAATAAAAAACTACTGTCAGTTTCATTTCCTCGTTGTTTCTCAAGGTTTTTTTTTTCCATTTGATTGTCAGTTGTTTCTTAGCAATATGGTGTCTGGTGCTGTTCCAGTAATGAACAACATAAAGTGTTAATTAGCATCATGAACTTGAAGAGTGCGATTGAACCTGGAACTGTAGTTATCATTTGGTTTCCAGGGTGGTCTGGACCAGTGAACTAGTCACATGGCCCCTTTGGTCGTTCAGTATTTTATTGACCCACCTGAGGAAAGGAATTAGGCTGTAAACAAGCTGAATTTAATTTGAACCCGTGAAATTGGTGATTGTGCTTCATTGCTGGATGTGTTCTCTGTGTCTTATAACCAATCTTGGGAAATTAGAAAAAGATAAGGATTGAGTTCGATAACCTTGCTTGGGAACTTGAGCAAGAAAATGAACAAGGACAATCATGCTACTGCAATTTTTATTCATCATAAGATTCTGTGTTTTGGATATGTAGGCTTTCCCAGAGGAACTATTTTCTGTTCTTCGCACAGTGCATCTTTTGAGAGGTCTTAGTGTGGGTCTTGGTATCAACTACTCGTGTGCAGAACAATGGAGACCCATTGCAGAAGAAGCATTGTATCTTGCTGGAAGATTAAAAGGTGACTTTCTAAATCGCAGCTGAATTCGTAAACACCATATAACAGAAGTTATTCATCCCTCATTTTATCATTTCAGATACAGATCTCAAGACTAGGCATCGCAAACAACGTTTTTTCAGGAGATTACTTCGAAGTGAGTGACTTGGCTATTGATGAATTAAGCATTTGCGTCCATATGAGTTCATTGACAATGAATGGTTAGGTTTTCTGATTGCCTATCACACGCCATTGTTCTTTTGTAGTTGTTATTCACAAGTCCTTATATATATGGCACTTGTTTCCACCATGTACAATTTATAGAAATTTTATAATGATTTCATGTCAGACGTGTTCTTTAATGAATATCAGTGCACAACAGCTCTCTTCCGCGCTTCATTGATCCCTAGAGTTGTTTGGGTTTGGCATAAGTTGAACTTGCGACCCCCATGACAGTTTGTATCACATTTTGTTTTTTTTTTTTTTTTGAAGTTGTCTTTCATCTTTTCAGTCAAGTTATTTCCAAAATATGCTCAAAGATCCCGAATTACAAATGCTGGGATTGGTACCGAATGTATGAATGGTTGCCTCATGTCATGGTAACTGTTCATAGCAAGTTCATGACTGGTTCAATTTGATTTCCCCCCCTAACAGCAGAGTATTTCAACTTCCTCTATCCTTTTAGTTTGTAGATTCCTTGTTGATTTTTTCTTGACAAGATTCTCAAAATTTCCCCAAAATTATCTCTCAAACTCCATCCAAAACTTCTTCACACCTAATTGAAAAACCTGAAACTGAATGAAGAAATCTTTGAGCTGGATGTGAAAGTATTTCTTCAAATCCCCCGATTCCCATTACAACTCTTTCAAGAGGAAACCACTTAATGAAACAATGCCAGCATGAGAAGTCTCTTCTACTTTCATCCTAAACTGCTCTTAACTGGAGAGTAAAATCTACGGTTCATATGCACTGATTCAGGGAGACATGAAAGAAAAAGTAGATTGATGTTATAAAACTACGGTAGGAGAGAGTTCAGAGCATGATAAGGAAATTATGTATGGATCACTGGCTTTGGGAATTAACCAGTAAACCATTCTATTTATTCTTGGGGTTGATCCACTGATAATTATTTAGATTACCTCGATCTTGTCTCCATAGATAATTCTGGACGAGTCCCGAACATTTCAATTGACTGTCGAAAAAAGCCCCGAATCGCACATGTTTTAGTGGCCAAACATCAAATATGAGCAAGTTGACATAGCAGATCTGAGTAGGCCAGCAGCCAGCAAGATTTTATGCCTATTACTGTTGACGGCGTTGTTATTTATTTATCAGTCTGGGAAGCCATGGTTAAGAATTTCAGTCTCCCTCTCCTATTGCTAAACTCTTGATAAGGTATGGTTTGGTAGCCCTCTTGATTACTCTAATTTGGGAGTCTATTGTTGCTATTTGACACTTAGAAAAACTTGATGTCCAGATTGCATTCTACATAAAGAATTGGATGATTACGAGGATGGATAACAAAAAAGATGAATCTAGATGATGTTTGTACTCAACTAAAAAAAACACTAAAAGGGCATATGAACATTTTAGCATGTAGAATGCTAAACCTGTTGGTACTCTCTTAGCTGCTGATTTCAAGTTGCATGTCATCTACTATATGTAATCAGATGAGGATATGGAATACATGTCTTATGTTCTATATTCTAATATATTGGATGTCTACCATGGAGGCAAAGTACTTAGCAGTGAATGAAGCAATCAAATAAACTATTTGGTTAGGGATCATATGTTTCATGAAAGGATAAAGCACATTGATATCAAGTATGATTTTATTCATGATAGTGTTGATTTGGGTGATATTATTGTGAAGAGAATCGTTACTGGAATAACCCATCTAATACATTGATATAAAAGTTCCTGTTGAAGAATATGATTGCGGTTGATTTTCAAAATATTTTCGTGCCGAAATATATTAAAATAATATTTTTAATTTTTTAAAAATTATTTTTAAGATCAGAAGATCAAAATTATTATATCTATATGGATTGTTTTTTAAGTTTTTGAGTATGGAATAATTATACTGTATATCTCATATTTATTTTTTATAATTTATATTTCCATGCGTTGTTTCAAAAAAAATTTATATGAATTTTTAAAATTTTAAATATAATTTCTTTTATTTTTTAAAATTAATCCATATGACTTGGAATCCATCACCTGGATCATGTTAAATCCATTCCGGATTTAATAAGTATGGGTTTTTTATGTCAGTAAAAGAAGAAAAGGGAAGATATGGGCCGGCCTATCTAAAACAATAATGTTGTTTATTTCAAAATATCAATTTCTCTGGTTAAACAAACTAAGCTAGTTGGGTTAATAATGTGGAACAAAAATCTCTCCGAAGGGAGCCCGGAAAGGCCCAGCCCAGACCAGCCCAAGAGTATATTCAATACTCAGAAGAGCGTCAGGTACGGTTCCCGCCCTTACGGAATGAATTAAGGCGCCAAATGTCAAAGAAGGGGTCCACCCACGAAGAAGCCACTTACCTTTCATTTCGTCTTTTCTCAAAACCAGATCCTATCTTTATTTTCACTCTCTAAAAGAGATTGTGGTTTTGAGACTGTGTGCGTGTGTGTTAAAGCAAAGGAGGATGTTTGGGAGAGTAAGGGCTTCTTCTTC
>Ga0325400_1007534_pt1 | contig 10413 bp, 10 predicted proteins | sample PopdelMetagenome_2_FD_205662 | JGI IMG/M metagenome (GOLD analysis project Ga0325400, IMG submission 205662) | Populus deltoides microbial communities from Bellville, Georgia, United States - Xylem-PdKOR-R1 | ecosystem: Host-associated > Plants > Phyllosphere > Stem > Wood/Secondary xylem...
TTATTATTATTATTATTATTATTATTATTATTTCATTTTATTTTGGTCGGGTCAAAATATAACCAGCTTTTTACATTTTCCCTTTCAAAAAGAAAATTTCACCCTTGAAATTCAAACCTCATACTTGAATTTAGAAACAATTCAGGGTATTTCTTTCTCATTTCAGATTCTCTTTCCTAGGTCACCTCTTCTACTTAATAGTTCCTCCATAACACTTTGATCGTCAGGATTCTCATACTCCTTAGTTCTTTGTCACTATAATCTAACACCTTCACCGGTTTTACTTCTAGTGTCAAATCTTCATCAATCTCTAAAGGAACTTAAGGTAAGATTCGAGATTGATCTACTTCAGCTTTCCTTAACAGGGAAACATGAAACAAGTCGTGGATTTTGGCTAGAGATAGAGGCAAGGCCAATTTATAAGCCACATGTCTGATTCTCTTACTCACTTTAGAAGTCCCAATATATCTTGGTGCTAATTTCTCCTTCATACCAAACCTTAACATTCATTTTCACAGGGAGAACTTCAAAAATACTTTTTCCTCAATACCAAACTCTAAAGGTCTCCTCTTGTTATCCATATAACTCTTCTACCTATGTTGGGCTGCTTTCATTCTGTCTTTTACAATCATTATTTTTTCTGTGGTAATTTGAACAAACTCTGGTCCAATTAATTGTCTATCTCCCACCTCTTCCCAGCATAATGTTGTTCAATACTTTCTACCATATAAAGCTTCGTAGGGAGTTATTCCTATTGTAGTTTGGTAGATGTTGTTATAAGTAAACACTACTAACGGCAGATGATCTTCCCAACTTCCTCCAAATTTCAATATACATGTTTTTAATAAATGTTCTAATATCTGAATGGTTCTCTCAGGTTGGCCATCTGTCTGGGATGAAAAGTTGTGCTCAAATTCAACTTTGTTCCCAAAGCTTTTTGTACACTTGGCCACAACCGGGAGGTAAACTTGGGGTCTTAGTCTGAAACTGTCAACATAGGCACTCTGTATAATCTCACAACTACATTTACATACAATCTTGCCAACAAACTAAATGGAACTCATCTCGTCAAAAACACCTAATCTCATTTTAATGAAGATAATTAATAAAAAATATTAAAGAATATAAACAAACTAAAAATTACCATTGATTGTTTTTCTTTAATATATATATATATATATATATATATATATATATATATATATATATTAAAGAATGATTTATTGTTAAATTTTCAACAACAAAAAAATCTGATAAATCAAGTGGTCATGTATTTTACATAGAAAAATGAATTAGTCTATTTAGTTAATTCTATATTCCTTATTCATATATAATAATTTTACGGTTTCTTTATAACATTATAGTATACTGATACTAAGTAAAAAAGATTATTTTTTTGGTTATTTCCAACATAAAAATTATAATGAATTCATAATTAAAAAAAAACACATATAATAAGTTAATTCTTGAAGATTACAGAGAAGTTGTAAATCCTTGCAAATACTACAGATTAATGCTACATATACTGCAGAGTCACGCTGCAGATCAAGAAGCAATATTCAAGATCCTGTAGAGATTATATTACCTAAGATATGCTATATTTATTACCTAGTTTAGATGATCATGTAATTATTAGTTATTTCTTTCATAATCGAGGACAAAATCAAATCACTAGTTGCTATGTTAGGAATTGATTGTAGTCCATATATACTTGTAATACTACGATCAGTAATGTTATGACAAAAGATTATACTTCTCAAAATTTCTTCATGGTATCAAAGCTTACAGACACCTGAATCTACATTAGTTTCTTCCCTCTGTTATGGAAGAAAATTCAAAGATAACACCTCTTTTAAGCAATAATGTTGATGACATCAATACTGCTCAAAAGTTGAGTTCAATATTGCTAAATGAATTCTATTATCTTCCTTGGTCAAGAGCTGTCACTATTGTTTTTGGTGGAAGATCAAAGTTGGGATTCATAAATGGTTCAATATCTTCCTCGGATGTAGATGTTCCAGAATATGAAATATGGTCATCCAAAGATCAATTGGTAATGTCTTGGATTCTTAATTTTATAGAGCATAACCTGGTTGAAATTTTTACCTATTCTAAATCCGCACATGATCTTTGGAATGCCATTCGTTACATGTACAACAACTAAAACAACACAGCATGGATATTTCGGATTCATTGTAAAATTGCAATTCTTCATCAAGATAACAGACCATTTGTTCAACTATTGGAAAATCTAAAAAGCTTGTGGAACGAACTAGAGATGTATCAACCACACACCTGTGATGTTGCTGTTCTACGGAAAAAAACAGAGGAAGACAAAATTTTTTGACTCTTGGCAAGCTTTAGTCCTGACTTTGAAGACCTGTGGAGTCACATCATAATGAATTCAGAACTACCATCCTTGAAATTTGTATGTGCAACGATCCAGCGTGAAGAAATTTACAAGAAGATGAAGAAATTCAGAACTACCATCATTCTAAATAGTTGCAACTCGTGTTTACCATGTCAAAACAATGCCTCGTAATGAAAACTTAAGTTCTAACATGTCTAAGCATATTTCTTCATCAAAACAAACAACTGATAACAGGATCATTCAAAGGGAAACGTTTAGAGTTGAAGTGTAGCTATTGTCACAACACTGGACACCTGATAGACCGTTGTTAGCAGCTATATCTAGAAATAAAACTCAGATTTACAAATGAACAAAGAGGATACCAAAGGAGAACTAACTATAAATCACACCTAGCAAATTTGTCAACTGAAAATTTCACTACAAACCCTGCTGCCTTGATATATGATTTTGCTAATTATCTGCAGGACAAACATAACCATGGGAAGATGTAATCTAGATCCACTAGAACTATTGGATAGGAACAAAATCAACCAACAGCATTTATCAGTTATCTCACTAATTTTCTAGCAGAAACAGATATAAACGCTAGCTAAGGTATTCTAACTACTTTTATGACTGCATTGGAACTTGATAATTTGTATGATCTTTGGATTGTTGATTCTAGAGCCACAGATCATATGTTTAACAAATTGATTAACTTTTCTAATCTTGGAAAATTTACTTTCCCCACCTTTGTTTCGGTAGCAAATGGGAGGAGATCTCTTGTGAAGGGTAAGGGAAAATTAAGAGAGTTTTTAAATCATGTTTGATGTCCTATATGTTCCCTCCTTTCCTTTTCAATTACTCTCAGTCAGTAAGTTAACCTCCACATTCAATTGTGTTGTAATTTTCACTCATCACAAGGTTATATTTCAAGATCAATTAACCAAGAAGATAATTGGTGAAGGTTTCTTCCTGTATGGTCTTTACTACTTCTTTTAGGATAATTAAGTTTCCAAAAGCTTTCAGACTAGTTTTAAAACATCGTATGAGCTACTTTTATGGCATCGTCGTCTAAGACATCCGTCAGATTCTGTCTTTAGCAAAATAAATTTAGTATCCATCTTGAAACCTCTTGAATGTGAGATCTGTTATTTTTCCAAATCATCTAAAATTTCATTTAATTCCTTTGATTCACATGTAACTCATACATTTGAACTTATACACTCAGATGCATGGGGGGCCATTCTATACGTCACTTAATGGTTATAAATACTTTGTAACCTTTATTGATGATTTTTTTAGAGTCACATGGGTGTATTTGTTGAAAGCTAAGAGTGAAGTATTTTCTTGTTTTAAAGATTTTCATACGTTAATTACTAATCAATTCTCTATACGTCTTAAGACTTTTTCTATTAGATAATGGCACATAATACATGTCCAAAGACATGACACATTATTTATGTTCTAATGGTATATTGCATCAGACTAGTTATGTTGGTACACCCCCAATACAATGGCATATCTGAAAGGAAAAATCATGATCTGCTTGAAAAAACTTGTGTTATAATGTTACAAATGCATGTTTCAAAGGGTTTTTGGTCATATGGTGTTCTTACGACTGCATATCTTATAAATCACTTACCTAATCGCGTGTTGGATTTTAAATCTCTTTTTGAAGTCTTACAAGCAATTTGGCACACCTTAAAGTGTTTGGATGCTCCAGTTTTGTGTACTTACCATCATCATAATGTGACAAGCTTGATTCCAGAGCTATGAAATGCATTTTCTTAGGGTACTCTCAAATATAAAACAGATACAAGTGTTATGATCCCTCACTAAAGAAAATGTATGTATCAAGAGATGTTAGATTCATTAAAGATGCTTCTTATTACTCTGCCATATGTTTAAGATAGGATAATGTTGAATTGTTTCCATTATCTAACTCCACCTCAAGGTGTTTGGATGCTCCAGTTTTGTGTACTTACCATCATCACAATGTGACAAGCTTGATTCCAGAGCTATGAAATGCATTTTCTTAGGGTACTCTCAAATATAAAATGGATACAAGTGTTATGATCCCTCACTAAAGAAAATATATGTATCAAGAGATGTTAGATTCATTAAAGATGCCCTTTATTACTCTACCATATGTTAAAGATAGGATAATTTTGAATTGTTTCCACTATCTAACTCCACTTATTATGATCAGAATTCATGCTCTCTGCAACAACAGGTTCCTGAAGTTAAATTCAAGTTCGGTTTGATCAATCTCCCACTAATTCCAACATTAATGATGATATTCAGGATGTATATCCAGTATTTGATGAACTTTAGTCAACCGAAACTCCTAGAATACTGGTTATTTCTAAACAAGTGTTAGAATCAAGTATGATAGAAGGTTCCATTATTCGAAGTGATCATGCAATCTCACGAAGCACATCCCACAGAAACCATCAACCTCCTCCCAGTACAAGAGTATGTAACTTATAATGTTAAGCATCCAATCTCTAAAGTTCTGTTATATGATAAATTGTCCTCAAATCACAAAGTATTCCTCACTTTCATATCTGAAGATCATGAACCTAAGACATTTCAGGGAGCTCAATCACAAGCTGTGTGGCAGCAGGCTATTAAGGAAGAACTAATTGCACTTGTTGATAATCATACATGGATCATCATTCCTCTTCATGCAGGTAAACATGTAGTGGGTTGTCTCTGGATTTTCAAAATGAAATTCAACTCATATGGAACAATTGAACGACACAAAGCTTGGCTAGTAGCTCAAGGGTTCTAACAGAAATTTGGAATAGATTACAAGAAAACTTTTACTCCAGTTGTAAAAATGACTACTATCCGAGTCTTGTTATTTGTTGTAGTTAATCAGGACTGGTCATTGTATCAAATAGATGTAAGAAATGCATTCTTACATGAAGAACTTGAAGAGAAAGTGTTCACAAAACTACACCTAGGACATCCACAGAGTAGCTTTTCCAATCTGGTTTGCAAACTTCATAAATCCATTTATGGATTGAAATAGAGTCCATGAGCATGGTATGCCAAGTTAAGTATTGCTCTAAAGACACTTGGTTTCACAAGAAGCCATGTTAACTCTTCCCTGTTTGTTCAATAGAAGTCTGCAGACAAGCTTATTGTGCTTGTGTGTGTGTGTGTGTGTGTGTGTGTGTGTGATCTAATCATTACTAGGAATAATAAAGAGTCTATTGCAAAATTAAAGAATGATCTGCAGCAACAATTCTGAATTAAAGATCTTGGAAAACTAAAGTATTTCTTGGGGATAGAAATGGTAACTTCTAGCAAAGGTCTCTTTCTAAATCAACGGAAGTATATTCTAGACATGCTACAAGATGTTGAACTGCTGCATACCAAGCTGGCTATTACACCTCTAAACAGTAAGCTTAAACTTTATTTATCAAACAAACCTCTCATGTCATTCACTACTTATCAAAGGATTGTTGGCAAGTTAATTTACTTGACAATCACTAGACCAAACATTACATTTGTTGTCAATCTATTAAGTTAATACATGCATGCTCCCACAGCTTAACATCTTGACATGAAACGCATCCTGCGATATTTGAAAGGGATTATTGGTTGCGGCATTGTTATGACACACAATAGACACATAGACATTACAGGTTACACAGATTCTGATTGGGCAGGAAATGCATTAGATAGACGCTCTACCACTGGATATTGCATGTTTGTTAGAGGTAATTTAATGTCTTGGAAAAGTAAAAAACAACATATGGTTGCGCGCTCAAGTGCTGAAGTTGAATATCGTGCAATGACATTTACTTCATCATGTGAATTAATTTGGCTTAAGAATTTACTCGTAGATCTTAGTGTTCACATTCATACACCTATGATCTTATTTTGTGACAATCAAGTTACTATGCATATTGCAGCTAATCCAGTGTTTCATGAACGCACAAAGCACCTCGAAGTGGATTGTCATTATATTCGTCAGCAAGTTCAAGCTAAACTTATTCAGACTTTTTACATATGTACTTATGATCAACTAGCTGATGTGTTCACCAAAATCATGCCTTATGGTCAATTTCATCAGTTGTTAAGCAAGCTTGGATCAATTAATCCACTTGATCTAGCTTGGGAGGGGGTCTTGAAGATTATAGAAAAGTTGTAAATCCTTGCAGATACTACAGAATCACGCTGCAGATACTGCAGATCAAGAAGCAATGTTGAAGATCCTGTAGAGATTATATTACCTAAGATATGCTATATTTATTACCTAGCTTAGATGATTTTGTAATTATTAGTTATTTCTTTCATAATCAAGCACATAATCAAATCACTAATTGTTGTGATAGGAACCGACTCTAGTCCATATATACTTGTAATACTGCCATCAGTAATGTTATGACAATAGATTATACTTCTCAAAATTTTTTCATTAATTTTTTTCTGATATTTTTAAATGATTTCAATATGCTGATGTAAAAAATAAAAAACACATAATCGTTCCTAATTTTATAAGCAAAAATAGTAAGTAGAGTTCTTTTTATTTTTCAACATCTCATAAGAACATAAGTTTTGCAGATTATAGAATGAAAAATTTCTGGAAGATGATAGAAAGTTATGGAAAGCAGTCGGAAAAAAAGTCAGAAAAATCACCACGATTTTGCACTTAAACAAAATCTTCCTATATATGCTACCATTATGATTTTGCAATTAAAGTCATGTATAGCCTAACTCCGACCGTAGATTTTGGAACCTAAGAATAGCATCATATTGGGGTCCCATTCAATTCTGTCATCAACATGATGAAGGGTCGGGATCTCAGCTGTGAGATGACTTCTCACATCATCAACTCCTTCATGCATTGCATTAATTGTTCTTCCTCACAAGTCAACCCCTATTTCAATTTTCTTCTTCTGCGCTTCTTAGTGTCGTTGCAAACATGAATGGTAATTTATTTCAAATGGTTTTGAAGCTTGAACAGCTAAAAACAAATTAAAACCCAACAAATCAAATCTATGCATTACTTATTGCTAATGCAACTCTTCTTAAAGCTTAATTTTAAGTGTAGAATAGGGTCTAATGTTATGATCCACGCATGTGAAGATTCATTTTGCACTCTTCCTTAAAAATACCCTATACATATATATTACCCCTAACTTTGGAAAAGAAATTGTCTCCATGGGAAATTCAGCCGTTATAAGATGGCGAGATTTTCATTTGTTAGATTCAAACTCTATAGAAGATAATGGGATGACTTTAGAAATGGAGGAAGACTACCTCCATGTAGCTCGAGGCTCGTTGTTTTAACAAAATACTTTCGAGAAACATTAAAAATGTAATCTTAGTTTAACTGGTTATCTATGGAATCCAGTTATATATGGTCTAGAATAATTCCCATTCGATGTTTTAATTTAAAACAAATAAAAAAATGTTTACCAAGAAATAAATTGTTTCCAAAAATGTTCAATGGGTTGTGAGCTAGTGTTAGCAAGTGAGCTCTTTATATTTGCAAGAGGTTCATGAGTTCAATTTCAATCTATAGTGTAAATATGATTTTCCTGTTTCTAACTAGTGCTAGCTCTCGACTACCTGAGTAACCTGACTGATTGTGGGCGAGATCCTAGTTTTGAAAAAGAAATGTCTCGAATATTGTCAATGTCTATAAATAGAAGCGGCTCCCAAATTGAAACGTCGCTCATCAACTCGATGCATGAATGTTAAGCTACATGGAATCTATCTAATATTCATTACAATTCATCTTCGATCAATTTGTAAATTTATTTATATATTTATGTAAATAGTCATGCTAATTTTATAGTGTTTATGGAGTAAATATTTATATCTTAGTAATTACTCTTTACTGTTCATTTGACGGGAAAAAAAAATACTCTTTTCTTTTCTTTTTCAATCTTTCCGTACGTAGGTTATTGATGTTTTTCTCTTTCTTTCTCGTACATGATTTTTTTTTTTAAAGTTGATCCCGCAAAATAACTAAAATTTTCCAGTGATAAGCAAGATACAGCGAGTGGAGAATAATAAGAAAGAACACGCATCAACAACTGAAGAATCTTAAGTGGTCACCAAAAGAGGAAAAACAACCAATGAATACCAGCAATAATTGACATTAGACCCTTTACCTTGCAGGCATTGATCCGTGTCATGTCTTACACTATCTTTAGCTACCTGCAAATTTAGCAATATGTTAAAAGGGAAAGATGTGTTTAGGAAGAGATTCTACCCATTATTCTTCTGCCACGGCCATGTGAAAGCAGAAGTTTCACAGTATCACAACGCAATTTCTTTTGCAAATGTGTGGTCACATCAGCTCCTTTGTTAAAAGAGTTTAAAAAAAGCTGATACGTGGGTGGGTGGGTGGAGCGGGATCAGAATAAGATTTTGTGTTATTTTCTGGCATATATAAAAATTGCGATTCTCTTTTCCTATCACTGTCTTCTATGTTGATAGGAATCCACTCTGGACATTAATCTATCCCAGCTAGCTAGCAAGTACTTGAGTTTTTCTTTTCTTTTTTTACTCTATCATATAAAAATGCATCAGCAAATCACTTCTGACATATAGTATTTTGGTTGCTACTTTTCCCAACCAAAAGAGTGAAACAGTAGTAGGATGTGCACATTATTCTAGCACTGATCAATGTCATCTAAACTTTTCACAAGCATAGAATTTCTAGAAGACAGAAATTGGATCAGTGGTAGAAAATTATTAGGTAGTGGAGTTGAGTTGTGATGCTATCAACAACAACTATGTTAACGTGGTAATGCTAATGAATCACAGCTTAATTGGTATTAGTGGATTTTAAAAAAAAAAAATGAGTTTGAACTTTTTTATAATAATAATAATAATAATAAAAAAAGAAAAAAAAACTACTCTAATATTTAGACAGGCAGTGGAAGGACTGAAATCCCTTTCAACTTTAAATTTTGTCACCTCAAAGATAAAATTGTTACTCCATCAAACCCAGAATCATAAATTACCTAGTGGCTCCCAAGAGAAAGGAAAAGGAACAAAAAAAAAAAAGAAAAAACACTGGCGTGATATTATACTACTGGTGCTAGATATGTATCCAAACAAAGACAAAGTGACAATCATGTTTCGGGAAGTCATGTCATTACAAAAGCTGAGTCTCCTGGCTAGACGTACGTTAGATGTGTGAACAGTTGCATGTCTTCTTATACATCCACATACTAGCACGATTGCCCGCCTGATGACGAAGGAGATTTTTTACGTTACACTGTTCTCTTCAATGTTAAATTATCAATACAGTATATGAGACCATAGAATTTATTGTATTGATATACCTCTGGAAAGAAAGGAGAAAAAAGGCTCAGAGAATAAGGAAGATAAAGTCAGATATGACATTATAAACCTCAACTTCCACTATGTTAAAATAAGGTGTGCCAACTTCTATATCGCAACTGTTTTAGCCCCTTCTTTCCTCTATAGACCACGTATGGATTTAAGAAGATGATGCTTGCTCGACGAACAATTGAAATAATGACAGCAAAAGAGTTGGTTCCACGCAAAGGATCAATTTTACAGTATTGTTGCATTATTCCTTTCTTTTCAAGTATCGAACCATTTCATTACAGGACTAAAAGTCATCTCGAAATGGCACACAAAAACCAGGCACATCAGGTTGACCCGGTATCTGGGCAATCCGAAGTCTTGATCGGGTTTTAAATCATAAAAACTTGGGTGACCCACCGGGTCAGCCTGAAACTCTGGTGAGACTTGATATTTTTTGTATTTTATTTTTATTTTTATGATAAACCTAAAAAAATATAAAATTAATTCATGAATACTTATCCTCACATATTTTTTTTTGTAGTCTACATCAACATAAATCGTTTCTTAACTTTTCGATATGAAATGATAACACACCTACATTTACATGGATTATTTCTTAATTTTTGAACGTGAGATAATTATACTATACTTTATGCCTCATATTTTTTTTTATGACCGACATCCACTAGCATTATTTCTTAATTTTTTGATGTGAAATAATTATATATAGACTACATTCACATTGATTGTTT
>Ga0325400_1007535_pt1 | contig 10410 bp, 13 predicted proteins | sample PopdelMetagenome_2_FD_205662 | JGI IMG/M metagenome (GOLD analysis project Ga0325400, IMG submission 205662) | Populus deltoides microbial communities from Bellville, Georgia, United States - Xylem-PdKOR-R1 | ecosystem: Host-associated > Plants > Phyllosphere > Stem > Wood/Secondary xylem...
AGTTTATACTTTACTTATCTCTAATACTATTAGTGAACCCTCTAACCTTGACATTTGTTCTTATCATTGTTTAATCTTTACATTAATCTTCCATCTCAAAGTTCTCATTAATTTCTTCCTCTTCTTCTTTATTATTATTAGTACTACTACTACTACTACTACTAATATTGCTGCTATTATTATTATTATTATTATTAGTATTAGTATTAGTATTATTCGTGTTATATTTTATGTACTTTAAGTATGCTCTGTGTTTGATCAAGGATCCTGACATTGTTGGTCTTGCCTTGTTCATTCGCATCAGAAATTTGTTTATATTATATAATATATCTCTTTGATCTTTTCATAAACTCAGTATATAGGCTGGAAACCTGTGACCCGATCTTTGAGATCATTCTCAGGTATAACAACGCCACGTACTGAGTATTATTATTATTACTATTACTATTATTGTTACTATTATTGTTGTTGTTATTATTGTTGTTGTTGTTGTTGTTTTATTAATTATAATTTATACAATTAACCTCTCTGTGGTTCGACCCCGGTCTTGCCGGGTTATTTATTACTGTGACACTCCTGCACTTGGAATAAGACATCAACTCTTTGATCGTGTCATCGACCTTGATTGCCTTGTTGAGGCTGGTTCCCATACCATAGGTTAGGATGATCTCTCCATCCAGGATTATATGTGTAGGAAAAAAGATCATACTTACGCTGAGGTTGTCCATTGAATGCTCCATCAACTGCATTAGCTTGTTCAATGTAATCTTCTTGCATTGTTGGGCACATATCTGAAGCATGTCCTTATAAAGAGCATATGCTACAAACTTTCACCTGTTGTACGTTGCCACAAGCCAAAGAACGCACAAGAGAAGTAAGATCATTAACTTTATTCTCAAGGTTAGAAATACTTACCTCATTTACTTGTTTGTTTGCGAAGTCTCCACACGTGCCAAATTGTTTCGAGTTGGCTGCCATTTTTTAGATCATTTGGCGTGCAGCCTCGGGTGTCTTATCTACCAATGCCCCTCCACTTGCAGCATCAATGATACTATGGTCAGTAGGCATCAATCCTTCATAAAATTATTGAATGAGCAGCTGATCGGGTATTTGATGATGAGGACATTGAATACACAGTTGCTCAAATCTTTCCTAATACTCGGAAAGTGTCTCTCCATGAGATTGTCGAATCCCACATATTTCTTTTCTTATGTTGGCAACTCGAGATGCTGGGAAATATTTTTCAAGGAAAATCTTCTTCATGGCATTCCAAGTTCCAATGGAACCTGGGAGAATAGAGAAAAACCATGTCTTTACTGCCACTTTTAAAGAGAAAGGGAAAGCTTTCAACTTAACCTGTTCTTCATCAACTCCATTCGGTTTCATGCCAATGCAAACCATATGGAACTCCTTGAGATGAGTATGAGGATCTTCACCTGCAAGACCATTGAATGTTGGTAGCAAATGTTTAAAACCAGATTTGAGCTCGAAGTTTACATTATTGTCGATGTTTATGCACAATGGCTGATTTTCCATGTTAGGAGCAGCAAGCTCCTTGAGTGTTTGTTGTTGTGCAACAGCCATGGTGTTGAGGCGAGCTTCCTTTCGTAACCTGCGTAAAGTTTTTTCTATTTTGAGATCCAACTACACTTGACTTTGATTAGTAGAACGGGTTACTGGCATAAATCATCAAGAAAACTTAAAAGAACCTAACCACACAAGAGATCGAAAACAATGCAAATTGTACGAAAATCCTACGCTAGAAAACTAAAACTGCCTAAAAAACCTAGAAAATAGTGGAATTTGGCCTCGATAGGGTGGGGCTAGTGGTTACCACTAGTCCAGTTTAGAACGTCGTTTCACTTCAGGAAACAAAAAACTGATACCTAATTCCACAAAACAATCTGTTTTGAATAGTATCGCTGCCGTAATAAACAGTACCGCAGCAAGAAAAAAATTTTTTTTTTTTTTCTAGAAAAAGAAATAAAAATCACAGAAAATAAAAATAATAGCACAAGAATCAACTAAAATTATTATTAAACTCAGTTGCTTCACAAGTTCATATACCACAACTCTGGTTTTGATATCAAACTTAGCAATAGATTGTCTACAATAATAACTTAAAGTCCGCTCTAGCAATTAAAATAAACAATCATAGAAAAAATAAGCATAGGAGAACAAACATATTCATCATATAAACTGAAAAGAAAAGGTAAAATAAATCTCACAGTTCTTGAAATCCAAAGTTTTCCATGTCCTTGCAACCAAGAAAAAGTGTTTAGCCTTGCATGTTTGTTGAACAACTAATCAAAAAAAAGGAAGAATGCATAATTTAAGGTTTCTTAAAGGAAGGGAGTGTTTTTCTCTTCTTGGCTGGCTGCCCCCCTTCTCTTCTCTCATTCTTTTTATATCTTAGGAAACCCTAGGTTTCTATTTTACAAAATAGTCCTCCATTAAGTAGACTGTTTACATTTAAGTACTTCAATAACTATTTTCCTAAAAAAGGAGAAATAGCCTTGCATGAAATCTTCAAGCTTTGACTTAGAGGAGCTAAATTGCTGAAATAAAAACTTGGATATCGGTTTAGATGCTTCGGAATGTAATTTGGACTCGTTTCTTCACGAAACCTGTTTGCTGGCAGAATTCAGATGTCATCTTTGAAAAATCATATCTCCCTCATATGACATCGGTGTTGGCTGAAATTTGGAGAGTTTATATACCTTTGAGTCATGAATCCAAAAAAATTGAGTTTGCATCAATTGGACTTCTGTAGATCCAGATATTCAAGTTGGAATGGTTGAAGGTCAACACTGGCAGATTGCGAGATTTGACTTTGAAGACTGTGATTTCCATGCTCTTCCTTATTTTATTTTCTTGCCTTAGACTTCCAGAAAGGTATGGATGTTAGCTTTTTAATGCCACTAGAATCACTTCATTTCAACCTCTAGAACTCACGCTCTGCACAAAACATCGACTGAAGGTCAAATCTGCCAATTATCTCCAATTTACTATTTTTTTCATCTTTCATCCAAAAGTGCCTTCAAAACATAAAAAAAAGAATATCAAGGCATTTTATATATAAAACATAGGCAAAACACTAGTTAAATGTGGATGAAACTATTAAATAATATAGTTGCATCAAACATATATTTAATTCTTTTATTGGAAACTTTGTTGTTATTTACTTCGATGACATCTTGATATATAGAAAAAAAATCAGAAGGAGCATTTAGAGCATCTGTACCAAATTTCCAGAGTGGTGAGTGGCAGGGACCCTTGATGGATTCCATAGGGTGTGAAAGTTCTATCTTTTATCGTATTTACACCATAACAGTATCAAAACATTTTTCACTCCATTGATGAAAAGGGTGCCTTAAATGCATCTAAAATTTCTCTTCACTTGGCTTGTAATTTTGTTTGAAGCTAGCTAGTTTTTCATATGATTCTTAATTAATTATTTAATTGAAAGTTTAAGGTTAAAAGTTTAAGTTATTAGATAAATTTTTTTTATTAATTAAAATATAAAATGATAAAATTCAAATTCATGATCACTTAATAAAAAAATCTTTAATTAATGTTATGTTTGTCACACCTCGGTAGACATCGCGTTGGGGATTAAAATATATATCATCGAAAATTGAAGTCCCTATCTAGTAATTAATTAAAGGAAACTAGAGATCCTAAAATGTGCACCGGTTTTAGAGATATAGGGAAGGGGTTATTTATGCTTAAGGAAAAAATAACGTCATCCTGACAATATCCTTTCTTACGAAAAGTTATCTTTACAATGTGTTTTCTCCTAAATTTATCTTTTTGATTGCCCTTAATTATTCTCATTGTTTTTAGTTTTTTTTATTTCTAATTAATTTTTTTGTGAAAAATTTATCGTTGGTCTTTGGACACATTAAAAAATGATATAAGTCTCTAAAAATAGGAGGCTCGTTAAAGGTGTTAATGTTAAGTGCTAAAAAAAGATTTTCGTTAAAATTGCTAAAAATATACAGCATGTATTTTCATCAAAGTATATTCCTTGATTAACTAATTACTTCACATCCATATTTTTTTGAAGGTTAGACCTTGTTGGGATTACCTTGGCCAAATGTTTCCACTTCTTTATTTTAAAGCTATTCAAATCCATGTACTAGTTAATTAAAAGTAGGTCATACCAGGCTTTTATGAAAATCATGGATCAAAACTTGCTCATTATGAATAACTCCAGCCATTTTAATGTAGTATGCTTTAAGATGGATCTTTGAAAATTGAGCTCTTGTATACTTGATAAATTCAGAGATTCTGAATCTTCTAGAACGGTTAACATCTGGCTTTTAGCATATATCTTTAGCTAAAAGTTGATTAGATAAGTCCTCACCTTTAATGGATTGATCGCTCACTTATGATTATGATGAATACATCGTCTTTCAAGTTGTAGAGGTGCTATCAGACAAGTATTCACAAGGTGTTTGTAAATGTTGATAATAGGAACTAGAGAAGGAGATGATTGTTCATGGTGTTTTCTTTATGTCTTGGATTTTAAGTGCTTTGGAAAGTATGATATCTAGGCTGAAATAAGGGTGAAGGTGTTTGGGCCATTTAGATTTTAGAAGTTTTCTTTTATAGATTTTGAGGGATGATTACTTGAGATTTTAACAATCTTAGGGTGCTAGAAGCAAAAAATAGAAGACCATGATAAACCTGATAAGCATTTGAAATTCCTTTTTTAGTAATGGTAACTGGAGGGATATGAGTGCAATATAAAGTGAAGATGTATGACATGGTATGTTATTGTTTGTGTCCTATGAATGGTTCATCTTAAAAGATAAGATCTAACTCATAAAGGGTTTGGTCTCAACTTGTCTACTCCTAAATACCTTTTAGGCTTTCAGATTATTTGAATTACTAATGAGGAGTTCCAATCTGAGCAGGAGTTTGAATGATCATCAATAAACATAAGTCACATTCGTCATTAAATCTCCCTATCTAATCTTAAAAAAAGACAAGCTTTGATCCAAAGTTTTTATTACTTTTTTCGAGAACTGTGCAAACATTTATAATAAATATGCATATACATGTAACAATAACATAAATAATGCTAAAAATAAATAAAAGAAAATATTTACAATAAAATTCATAAACAAATAACATAGCAATTAAAAGAATATAAATTAAGAAAATAAATACAAGTAATTGGACTTAACCCTAAGGTCCCCAATGAAGTCATCATTTTACCGCACCTCGAAAAACATTGTGACAGGGTTTAAAATGTATATCATGAAAAACTAGATTCATTATCTAGTAATTAAAAAAAACTATACTTTTCAATTTTTTAAGTAATTGTTCCGTAAAAGTATATTTTTTACAATGCTCAATCTCATTATCGTTCATTTTGATCTTGATAAACTTCCAATTAAAAGCATGCCCCAAATACATTGCTTTATTGGGTTTCCATCTAAAATAAAAAATAAAACAATTCATGTAATTTTTTCAAAATAAATTAATAATAATAAAAATTCTCAAGTGACAAGATTTGTTTTTGACTAAAAGTATCAAAGCCTATTTTTGCTACTCTAATGGTTGAAAACTCAATTCTTATCATATATACGAGTTAACGTACATTTTATTAACAACCTCAATGAAATCTCCATTTCTAATGATAAATATTTGTTTTTATATATTTTCAGTGACTAAAAGTATTTTTTTTTTTTGCAATGCTCAATCATGCAAAATAATTTTTTATTTTAATTTTTTTATACTGAACATGGTGTTTTAAAAACATAATGTAAAAGAGATTATGTTCAAGTGTCTCCCATTCAACCACTTCTGCATTCAAATAAGTCGCCTGTTCAGGATCCAACAGGCAGGGTAAAGGCAGCTTGAGCCCATCTCACAAGCCTGAAACCAGCCCAGACCACGATGAAAGCCGACAGTCACAGTCATGAATTCCTTTCGGCCCACTATTATATGATGAATAACATTCCCCTGTAGGTAATTCTTCCATAATACACGAGGAAGAATGGAACGGCGAGCATCCCACTAACGTACGTCCACCACATGGTTTTACGGAAAACAAAGGCCAAAATTAAACTCATTACCTTTTCTAGTAGTCTGCAGCCGGCAATGGCTGGCCAAGATGACGACTTCTCATGCTCCATGGATTTTGGCATTCGTCAAGGTAACATTCGTAACACTCAACTGATCATCCTGCAGCTGAAACTTCGAACATTAGCAAAGATGCTGAGGTGGAGGGTATGTTACATGCTGGGCAGACTCTGGGTTTTGGAAATACCTGTCTTTATGATTTTTGCATAAGAAATTGGCTAACAAATTGATAAGGAAATTGCAGATTGGGCAATGAATTAGAGGCTACAAATCTTATTCCATCTTGGTACGATTTTGTTTACAAGTCGATGAAGACTATGAAATGACAAAAAGGTCATCTTTACTTTGATCGGAAAAAAGAACTTCCTTAACTAACCTGATACGGCTTCATCGATATACGCCAAAACAAATCATTATTGTTGATGAGTTTGAGATTGATAACCTGTTGGGTATTAGAGAAGAGAATAAGTGCTATTGTTACAGCAGATGGAGCCATGGTTGTGTTGGTTGTTGTTGTGAGTCCAGGAACAGGAGAGAATGAATTTGGTGAAGAAGGGCTGACATTAATGTTAGCAGCAACACTAACCGATGGATCTATAACAGTAGCCGTGACTAAGAAGAGTGGCAAGATGACAGAAACTGAATCATGATAGATAAGATGGCAGTAGCAATAACCGATTGAAAATCCTGCGAAGAGCTGTCACACAAAACAGATTGAGAGGAAGAAGATGAGCACGCCTTGATTGATCATGTCTTTGACAGAGAGGAGAGGTTGGCCGAGCAAGGTCTACAAACAAAATTATTTGTAGCAGAGGAGAAGAACAGGGTTTGCGGTAGAGAGAAGAATCTGCGGCAGAGAGTAGAAGAACCTGGCACAGGAAATCAGAACACGTTTGCGGCTGAGCCGACCAAGTGAAGGAGAAGAAAACCTAAATTTGTTTAAGGTAGAGAGGTTCTGATACCAAGTTGAAACACAGTTTTGTAATAATTTAATGAGCACCTTAATCAGATAGGCTCCTTTACTATTTACATGATTAGAGCATTGTACAACTCATAGTTTTTAGACCCGGTTTAGTCTAAGGTCTGGATTCTGGATTTTGATCGAGTTATCGGGTCACCCGGGTTAATTTTTTTAAATTAAAACGACATCATTTTAGTAAAAAAAAGTTAGCGGGTTGCAATCAGGTCTTGCCGGGTCAACCCGCCGAGTCAGCCAGGTCACACTAGATTTTTTCTTTTCCTATTTTTTCTTTAACCCGGCTCGGTTCCAGCCCCGAGTCCCGGGTCGACCCGCCAGGCCAGGTTTCAAAATTATAGTGTAACTTATTACAGAGGATAAATCTATTCAACAAGAAACATAATATATTTCTATTTTAAAACACATCCCACAATAGAAAGAGAAAAAATGGTGTTTCAATTGTTATTGAATATGGTGATTTGAATTTTTTGGATATATTTGAATAGAGAGAGAGAGAGAGGAGATAATAAATCTTTTTCTAATTTTTTTTGTTGTAATTAATAAATAAGAGTAGGGATGTTAAGATGATATATTATCCCATTGCAAGATAATAATGAAAAATTGAATATGGGTGGTTTCGATTTTTTTCAAGATTTTTTAAGTTGTGTTTTTTTAAAATTATAAAATTAATTTTTTTATTTGTTTATGTTCTATTTTTTTTTTCATTTGTCAATTTAAGAAACATTTTTGTCCAAAAATAGGAAAAGGATATCTATATATAAAAAATGAAATATATACAAGAATATATAAAAATTTAAAAAAAAAACTTTAAAAAATGTCTTAAATTTATTTAGAAAAGGCAAGAAACTTGTTAATGTTGTATATACAAGATTTTTACTTCAAATAATTAGTGATAAATGTGTGAAAAAAATTTAGACATGTGATTTCCTTGACTAAACTAATTGTGTCCTGACTGATAAAGCAAATCTTTATCTTGTCTGAGTTGTTTCTAAAAAATTAATTTTTTATAAAAATAAAAACACTATAATATTTAAGTCAATAAATATATTAAAAAAAATAGAAGAATGTAAGAAAAGTTAAGGGGGTGCATATCTATGTCTAATGGCTAGAAATTAAATAGCTTGACTGGATTTTGGCTAGCTTTTATATGGTTAGAACTTGTGTGGCATGTACCCTTGCATGGCTAACTTATGGCCCGGCTTTCCATGTCCTATGCCCTGTGACCGGTTATATTTATATACTCGAGCCTTAGAATTTTTTCATGAAAAATGAGAATGTATTGGCATGCTTTTGTTGTGTCATGCATATTTGTTTTGTATAAAAAAACTTGTATGTATATAAAAAAAATTGTGTATGTGACTGCTGAAAATCCAAAAAAAAAAAAAGAAAAAAACATAAAAAGATGTCCATCAGATCAAGATTGAACAAACCATGTCAGTATCAGGTGTCAATCTAAGAATTCTAGCAGTCTGGGCTGGAATTTTGGACTGGCAAGAGCGGCTGGTTTTTTGTTTTTTTTTTGTTTTAATAGAAAAACTAGTGCACCATGAGTTAGTACAGCGTTGATATGGCTTGTATCAGTGTCCACGAAACACGCACCCAGCTGATACATTTTCCAAAAAAATGGAATCTACCATGTACAGAAGGCAGTTAGATACATAATTAAACCGTCATTAATGCTTCACAACACGGCCAATTATATAGCAATTCGTAGTCAAAGTTCCGGTCTGGTCTGCTTCCAAGTGTACGGGGTATCATGCTGCATGCAGCCCTACAAATATACCTCTAAAATTGGATTGCATTACCACAATCCAAGAACCAGAAACCCCCGCATACAGAGAAGGAGAGAAAGAGTTTCTTGTCTTGAGAGGGGAAAATAACTGAGTAGAGAGATCATGGCTTGCACTTGCTTCGGTAGTGTTCACCCAGGTATTGCCATGATATTTGTTCAGATCGTGTTTGGAGGGATCAATATTTTCTACAAGCTGGTTATCAATGATGGCATGAGCATAAGGGTAGCTGTTGCTTATCGCTTGCTTTTTGGTGCAGCCTTCCTGTGTCCTATTGCTCTCATTGTTGAAAGGTACGTAATTAATGGTTATTATTTACTTATTTTTATATTTCAATAAACTTATATATAGTTCAATGACAGTACTCTTGCTTCTTGCATAACGTTAACTCTTATATTCGAGTCCAACCTTCAACAATTAATTTCACTATAGTAAAATATGTGTGTGTGTGTGCTCAAGCTCCTTCGCTCTCGGGTATGTGCTCAAGCTCCTTCGCTCTCGGCATATATATATGCTAATATATTTAGGAAGATACTGCATTATGCTAATTAATTCTTCTCTTGTATCGATCCATGAACCATTTTGTTGACATGCAAATCAATTCTTCTTGACTCATGAGGACAAATACATACGTTACGTACAGGAATCTAAATGACTTGTACATGGAATGTAAGTCACTCGTATATATTCGTATGAACCGTTCATCCATATCCATTCCGGCCGGTATATATATGGTATCATTCCTAGTCACTCACCCACAAGAAAAATTATATACACACACTTAAAGTTTTCTTCTTTTTTTTTCATAGAAGCTCAATCATTTAAAGTTCATGGAATCCACATTTTATTATAAAGCATTTGTTGGTAAATCATTTTTATTGCTACTAATTAAAACCTGACAATTCCTAAAGAAGCAAAGAAGAAAACTACATTATGAAAGTCAAAAAAAATTAATTATTTCCCTTGATTCAGTTGATATCCTTTTAGTTTTGTTTTGGCAGGAACAAGAGACCAAAGCTGACAAGGGTTGTCTTCTTTCAGATATTCTTCCTTGCTCTATTCGGGTATGGCCCTACGCGTGTGTGTGTGTGACAGAGACCATAGCTGACATGTGTAGAATTAAACTAATATTAAAATCTCATGTCGTTTCCAGAAAATCTAGCTTTGGGATTCTTGAACAAAACATCTTAAGTTCAAATCTTGAGAGAACGAATTTGGAATTTAGGAATCGATGAGGGTTTTCTCTGTTTTATATTTCAAACCAGTTACACCTTGTCTTAAATCAGAAAAAAATTCCGAAATATTCATAGACATTATAGCATTGATCATGAAAAAGATGGTGAATTGTTTTTTTTTCAGGGGATCAATATACCACAATTTGTACCTGGCAAGCTTAAACTTAACATCCATGACATTTGCTGCAGCTTTGTACAATCTTAGCCCAGCATTTACGTACATAGTTGCCCTCCTTTTCAGGTGAGTTTTATTATTACTATTATTAATCTTTTTTGTTTATTTAATAAAATGAGTAGCAGCAAAACAATT
>Ga0325400_1007539_pt1 | contig 10408 bp, 10 predicted proteins | sample PopdelMetagenome_2_FD_205662 | JGI IMG/M metagenome (GOLD analysis project Ga0325400, IMG submission 205662) | Populus deltoides microbial communities from Bellville, Georgia, United States - Xylem-PdKOR-R1 | ecosystem: Host-associated > Plants > Phyllosphere > Stem > Wood/Secondary xylem...
AATACCATTTTGATCTAAAGCTACAAGGAGCGTCAAGTCATCTGACAGATTTGCTTCACCAACATGCTGATGTGGGGGAGCCAAAGGAATTATTGATCCTCCTTGCAAATATAATGTCGGTAAATCCTGTTACATACAAAGGTAAGTAAGAAGATATAATTAGATGAAGTAGAGCAAGATGAAAATAATAGATACCGGGTGTGAATCATCAAAATCAAATCTCAACCAGATTCCCTTGGGCAGCACTGGATGCAATCTATCCATTCCCTGATCAGCAATGGTGCTAAAGAAAATAAAAGAGGATTAGTACGAATTGCATAGGGATGCTGCAAGAAAACGCTATCTACAAAGAGCTCTACCAATTATCACCCAAGAGACAAACACATCCAAAAAGAATTACAACAAGTGAAGATGAGGACATTGTAATTGTTCCTCAATGGATACAGAACTATTATACTGTATAGGCATATTCTACTTTCTTACAAGAATGTTAGGCATCAAGCAAGCAAATATACAATATTATATAAATACTCCTACCAACACTGCCCGGCAAAATGGTGCAAAACAGCACAGGTGTCTCTCAAGCACATCTTGCAAGAAATAGAGATTTTATCACCAAGACAGTTAATAAAGACACTGGCTAACTGATCTCTAAACTGTGTATAATGCATATAAGTTACCCCCTTAATGAACCTTCCCGCTGATAAAATGGCTGTCAATAACACTGTTGCCTCTTATGGCCTTATTAATCTACAATCTACAATTTGAATTAAAACCTACAACCCAGCTCACATGGTGTGAGAGGAAATCAAGTAAATCAAACACATTTAAGCTAGTATGAATCTTTAAATAAGGAGAGTGAGAACCTTGAAAAGACAAGAAGAGGACCCAGCAGGAAGGAATTTTCAGTGGTCCTTAAGCCAGGATCTTTTGGATCTGCATGGGCAATTTACACGGAAACAATAAGTTACCATAATGAATGTAAAAACATTCTGAAGTTCCTTAAATGAAGTAAGATTATTCAACTGCACAAGGACGTACCAGCAAAGAAAGTTGGAGTTGCCACCGGGATACCTGTTGTGTGTGCCAAATAAAACAGAGTGTATATATGTGGTAGAAGTCGATAGCGCCTCTTTAATGCTAGACGGCACACTTCTTCACACTAATGGAACTAAAGTTAGTAAGCAATAAAAACTGATGGTAGAACATAAAAAGTAGCTACATTAACCAGCAACATGGAAAAATTATGGTGGCAACAAAGCTATAAAAACATATGATCTTAACAAGAGGTAATGCAATTCTGGAACATATGTAGAAGGTAAACTTTTAGCAGTTACAACAGATGACAATGTTCTTGCAAATATCAATTGCTCCAGACTGTGCACAAAATGAAACATCCAAGTTCATATCACAAGTAAGAAATAAGTGCGAGGTATCAAACTGCAAGCATGTGTCACCAACCTCTTCCCCAAAAGACCATGGCTCATGATCATTTGTGCTCTTTTCAGAATGCCCACGGCAGAAAGGAAACATAGCACCCACACCCATCCACCTTCCAAAAAGTTTGGGTGTTGCATTTCCACCAAATCCACCAATATCAGGTCCAGAGAGTGGCTGGCCACTGAGTCCCTATCCATAGTGTAAAACTTAAATTAGAGAAAATGACCATATTGCAAGAAGAGGAAGTAAAACTTTTAATTTCATTTTGTAAAAGGGAGAACTTTCCCTTTCTGACTACAGTTTCTCTCTCTAAAGAAACAAAACCAAGTAATAAATTTTATAACATATGGTGCAATGGTCAAATCCAAGTGGTTACCATTTACACATGGCCTTTAAGAGAAGCTATTAGGAAATGACTCTTCAGCCTTGGAAGGGAAAAAAATCAAAGCATTACAAAAATGATGATGTGAGGATCTAGGGACACATATCAGATAGATAAAAGCATAACTTATAACATACTAAAAGGCGAAAAACAAAGTCAATTTGCCTACTTCTCATTGGGTAAAAAATATGCTTACCAATTGAAGTACCATGGAGATAGACATGTGTACGTGCTCCCAGTTTGAAAGGTTATCTCCCGTCCATGTTGCAGCATACCTTTGACTACCAATAAATCCAGCTCTGGTGAGTACAAAAGGACGCTTATTTTCATTAGCTAACTTCATCCCCTCATATGTTGATCTTGCCATAAGCATGCCATATACCTATAAGTGAGAAACCAACAAGAATGACTAGAATTTCAAAAATTATTTTCTTCACGGTGATGAACGCAAACAAACCATCAGATGAGCAAGCAGTTCATAAATTAGATGAAATAGTTCTTCCTGAGGGTTGCTGGCAAGAATGCATAATACTGAAGAAAATAATAGCACTGGCATCCCATTCTTAGATATCGTTATCTTGCCACAGGGGAAAAAAAAAAGATTATAGTATTGGGGGAATACATTGTGATAGTGTGAGTGATTCTGACAACCTCCAATTTCTTCATCTCCTAGATGTAAATTGCTCTCAGGCATCGTCTTTGTAACAGTCTGAAAAGCAAAGTAATGAGACCAAGAAATGACAGCCAGAAATGGAAGGCTTGAGAAAGAAGCATAGAATTACTTTGAAAACAGCTGGCTCATTCATATCATTCCATATGCCATCAACACCATTAGATGTAAAATCTTTAACTAAAAGAGCCCACCAAGCGCGAACTTTTGATTGTGTGAAATCAGGAAAAACACAGGGCCCAGGCCATACCTCCCCTGGACGTGGCAATAAAACCATAACTTGTCAATGTAAATGTAAGAAAATTAAGGGTAATTACTAAAGCATGCTATGCTACATTCATACCAACAAATGGCTCCCCGTCTGCTTTCTTGATCCATGCATCATTTTCAGAACCACTGTCATAGATCAAATATCCTTCTTCTTTCTTGATACCAGGGTCAAGCATCCAAATCGCTTTAAATCCATCATCATGGAGATCTTTTACCAAAGATTGTGGATCTCGAAATCGTTCCTGAAAATATCAGTTATAATATGACATTATAATTCAATAAATATTTCCTTTATCTGCCCCTCATTAAACATCGAAACTAAACTGATGTCCTTTCTATTAGTGAAACCCCTTCCCGCCCCAAATAAAAATCCAAACCCTCTTCTCAAATACAATGAACTTGTCAACAAAGGATCATTCAAGCAAAGCACATGCCTGGTCAAATGTGAAACAGCGAAAGCCATCCATGTAGTCAATATCCATCCATATAACATCACATGGTATGCCCTTCTCTCGAAAAGTTCTGGCAATCTGCAAATTTACAAGGCTCAGCAGCCAGAACGGATATACAATGTCAAATAATATGAATGAAGTAAACAATTTTAAGCAATTGAGGGCCTCTAATATGGGGTGAACAGAACTTTGGGAAGATAACATTGAAAACTGTCTTTCCACAGCTAAGAAGAAGAGATCAGGACAGGGGGCTAGCTTGAAATCCTGTAATAGTTAACATTTTACATGCATGAATCCTAAAAAAGTGCACCTCGCGAACTCTCTCATCTGAATCATAGCTCCACCGGCATTGTTGATAGCCTAACGACCACTTCGGAGGCATAAAAACAGTTCCTGAGGAAAGTGACACAGCATAAACAACTAGCAAACCAGATTTTTTCAAATATAATAAAATAAAATCCTAGTGTCTACTCTGGCTGTTACTGAATGGTTTCTAACCCACAAAGTGGCAAAAATAGTCTTAGATGTTCCAAATTTAAGGATAAAAAAAAAAAGGAAAGAAGAAAGCCATCCATTGTGAACTGAAAACCCTTGTCAGTAATGCCAAATTAATTCAAATTCTCATTTTGGCAAAGTTCCATGCCCCCATCATCTTAGGAGCCTGCCCCTAACAAGATCCCAATTGTTTCATGGCAGTTAGGCCGCCATCATTATGCAGCCCACTCCATCATTTCAACCTTTTATATTCCCTCCTCTTCCCGCACATATTTCTGTTCATTTTAGCCAATTCAAAAGTCAATTTACCATTACCCCTCCACTATCATTTGCTAAGGAAGAGGATATACACTGATTCCCATTTCTCTACTCTCTAATTTCTCCACAAGCCTCTCTACATGCTCATAACAAAAGCCATTCACATAAGAAACCCCAGATCAAAACATCAGAAACACCAAAACAATTCCAAAACCCAAAAAACAAAGATCAAGTCACCAAAAATCCTCTCTAACTGTAACAGTAAAGTAAGAGTCCATTTTTTACAATATATTTTTCTTTCCATAAACACACACAATATGTAAATGGAACAAATGCAATAACACATGAAATGAGCAGACAATTAACAGGACATCCATAAAAAAAGCAATTGAACCAGAGAACAGATTCAAGAAGCAAATCAAATCTAAAATGGTTAGGAAGTTACCAATGGCGTGAGACAAAGATTTCAGAACATCTGTGGGAGAAGCAAAAAGACCAAATGTAACAACAGGGTACGATGATGGAGCAATGAACTGAATTATTGATTCCTTCCTCAGATCAATCTGCTTATTGATGGTAAGGGTGAAAGTTAAAATTAGGGAAACATACAAGGGATAAAACAATAAAAAATGTTTTCATTATTTGCACATCACCTCACAGCGTAGCGTGGTGTCTGCAAGAACCCCTAACGCCTCTCCATTTGGAAGAACAGCCAGCACCCAAGGATGTGACTGGTACAATGATGTAGTTCCAGGACCATAACCCCATGCATCCGTGTTCCATGTGAAAACCTACATTAAAAAGTCTTCTATATAAAGAACCATGTACAAAAAACAAATAAATCACGGCTGTTGCATCAAACAAAAGCACTTACTCTTTTTCCGGTCCTCTCAAGCTGTCCACTAACTTCTCCAGTTCCATAAAAGGTGGTACCATCAGGAAACTAAACCCCCAAACAAATTGTAAGCTGTCAAACTCGGAATAACTCAAAAATATGAACATAAAAGATTTCAAATTTACATTTAGATAGGTACAAATACGGGAAATCTGTAACTACCCACCTCGAATTTAACAATCTGCTTCCCAGAAACACATTCATAAGTAGGGGTATATGAAGGAACACTGTGACTCATGATTGGCGTGTCCCTATCTTTGCTACGGATGAATGAAAGGCTGGGATATGAAGCAGCTCTAGCTTCTGCAGAACAATCAAATCGAAAAATCCCATCCTCCAAGATAGGCTGAAAAATCATATCCCCGGAGACAACATCAGCAGCGACTACCTTAGCTTGATCATGATCAGCCATTTTTGACATCAATCCCCTGCAACTTAACTTCTTATTAAGCCTCCTCTTTCTGCATGCCAAAGTTTGAATAGAAATTCAATCAATCAAACAGTGAAAGAAGCACAATTAAAAAAAAAAGTCATGGACAAATGAAGCACTGCTTCAGTAATTAAAGGGAATGAGGATGCTACATGATCTTAGATATCAAAATAATGATTCCTATATCAATAGAATTAATAGGTCAAAAAAATTTCAGAAAGTGGGTACGCTTCCGCATGCATGCATCACATATAAAACTGAACTAACATGAACTTGTTGTTTCAAAACTGCAACCAGCTGATTCACAAATTAATATTTCCTACCTAAACTCAATCAAGAAGCAGAAGTAAAAAAGCCATGGTCGAGTGATGGTCGAGAAAGAAGAACCTGGAAGCGAGTGTAACGGCTGATTTGCAGGTGGTTGTTGAAGTGGGGAAGAGAGAGTGAGGAGGAGGGAGTTTATGATGATGCCTAAGCTTTGAGATTGTCGGTGTTAGTCCACGTTGTTGTCCACTACTGCCCACCAGTACTGTTTCCATGGGAAGTGCCAGAATCCTGTCTTATATTATATTACACTAGTGATATTGGGTATTTTGATTGTAAAAACAAAACAAAAATATAAAATAGATTAATTTTAGAATGAGTTTTTGTTTTTTTTTAAACAGGAATGCCCATCATTACAATTTACACACATCCCTCCATCCCCACTAAGGTGCTAAATTGTTAATTATTGAAGGGGCGGTTTAATTTGGTAGGCAAAGAGAGGGAGCACGTGGAACTGCCACTTTCTCCTTGCCTCTCTTTTTGGACGTTGCGGCAAAGATCAGCTTTCGGAAAATACTGGTGATGGACACCGCAGCATACGAGAAAAGGAAGTGGGACGTGAAAGTTGCAATATTTTTCACCCTGAAAAGTGATTTACTTGACCAAAGGAGATTTGATCTCTACGAGAGAGGGATTTGAAAACTAAAAATCGACGAGAATCTCTAAGAAATTATATCAACACTCTCGTGCTTCGACCGCACGTGTAAACTTCATGCTTCATTGCCTTGGTTAAACACATCCGGTCGACTCTATGCTGTTTCACGGCGTTGTCATTCTTGAAAAAATGTTTAGTTTTCAAAATGCACCACCCAGGGGTCTCATACACTGTCCTGTTTCACGCGGATCAATGTTCACGAGGCTGCTTCAATGCTTTCTTTTTTGTGAGTAAGCAGCTACACACTGAGTCACTGTGATCTCTTTTACTGCATTGTTATACCAACTAGTGTTACAATGGTTTTTATTCTACACAAAAGCCATGGAGCCAATATCAGTTTACATTCCAGTCGCCATTACCATTCCAAATGCAATCTGCATTCAGATAACCAATTAGGCAATTATAGCAATTAAACTAGCAATCTAGCTTTTCTAATTTCGTTTTTTCCATTGAAAATGGCTAATGACATGTTGCTTCAGATCTTTAAACCGAGGAAGGTCTCTCCATCTGACTGATCTTAATCCTGTTGCAGAATGTCATGTAACTACATCAAACCAAAAGAGCAATTACAGGACAACTGAAGGCAATAGTTTTGTACAGGAATGGGCAAACTTTGGGACTCCACTATCAAATATCGGAAAAAATCTGAACATGCTCCTTCTGTGTTATGCATCAGCACTCATCCTGCAGACATATCAGAGCTAAAATTGTTAAATCAGAAAGATAAGCGGCAATAAAAAAAACTCAGAAATCAAAGCAAGCTTGAGTTCAATATGTTTACTACTTGGAATTACAATAATCACGCCAACAAGAAACACAAGATTCAAAATCTAGCAGCAAACAATATCAGCAAGAGCAACTAATAGATTCCATAATGAAATCAGACCAAAAGTGCGTGGTAAATATACTTACCATTAAAATGGTTTTTATTTATACTCCTGAACACAGAAAATCGAAACCAATAACTGGTTTCAAAATGGTATAAGAGTAGAAATTAATTTTATCATTGAAAACCAAACATGCTAGAGCGAGTTTCACCTCAAACCAAAGATTTCAGGTGCTGTTTTAAGGAGACACGGTGGTGGGGGCTCAAAAGTTGGGATAAGAGAATCGAGAGAGAAAGAGAGCGAGAGAGAGAGCAAGGATGATGGCACAAAACAGCAAACCAAAATTTTTATAATCATTCATAATGATGGAAGAAACTATCTTTGTTCTACAACCATTTCTGTTTTTCATTTGTTAAAAGGAAACGGATAAGTTTTTCGAAACATAGCAAGATTCAAATCACAACCAAATTTTGAGTGTTAATTTTCAGCCTTAGCACCTCGTGGATCAGATGATGTACCCTTTTTATTAGACATGACACCACAAACTCCTAGCAAATTAATTCCAAAGAGCCAAGAAGGCTAGTATGATAAAAGGTTTATCTGTCTTTCATTATTTGATTGTTTTTTTTTTTTCCAATTTAAACTTGATTGTCAAACAGAGTCTTAAAGATACAGCCCCTGCTCCCTTCAAGCACCCTTTCAGTGATCAAATGAGTTAGGGGAGCAGGAGGAGGAAAGAAAAAAAAGGGAAGCCTGTCAATACTTTCTCCTTTTAGTAAGGTGCAACCCCACTAATCTTATTTCCTATTCCCAATTATTTGCAAAACCCCTGACATCTTGTCTGAAATTCTCCTACAATAACAAGAATTCTCAGTGGCTTGACCTATATGATTAGAAGCCTGGAATAACTCTGGAACCTGATTTCATTAGTTTTGCACGAACTTCAGAACTTGAGCAAGAAAAGGGATTTGGCTAAGATTATTAAGTGAAGGCCAACGAAAAAAATAAAAGATGGCCCCAATCAACACTATAAGGATTAAAAACTGGAGCCAGTAATAATTACCAGCTAAGAACTTAAAGATAATTCAAAAAGATTAGAACTCACAATCTCGAAGCTTATGCAACTTATGATCTTCAAAATTGAAATTTAAAAGCATTTTAGAATAGCAAGAGTTTGTCGAAAAGCAATTTTATTCACATATGATGAAATTTTCATTCGAAGTTCACATTAATCATGCTTCAACATGAACCATCAGCATTTGCATTAGAATCAGTGAAATAGTGAAACAAGATAGAAAAACGATTTACATCTAAAGTATCTTCTGAAGCAACAATAGCAATTCAAATTTAAAAGCATTTTAGAATAGCAAGAGTTTGTCAAAAAGCAATTTTATTCACCTATGATGAAATTTTTATTCCAAGTTCACATTAATCACATGCTTCAACATGCATTTGCATTAGAATTAGTGAAAATAGTGAAACAAGATTGAAAAACAATTTATTGTCTAAAGTATCTTCTGAAGCAACAGTAGCAATTAAAATAGCATAAGACCCATAAATTCCTCATAGTATCTGAAATTCTGAAAAGATACACATATATCACTATAAGCATCAAGACAAAGTATCCCAAAAAACCTATTGATGGAACTGGGATGTCTGCAATACTCACCAAGAGAATCAATAGCCAATGTAGCTGGGATCTCCAACATATTCTGCAATTTGCTCGAGTTTGACATTAAGCAACTCATGGCTACCATAATCCTGCACAACCCCAACCTCTCTGTCCAAGTCCCTTTGAACCAAATTCCCATAAGCTCCGTTATGCTTCCCATAAAGAACAAGAACTGGACCCCCCCGACGTGGCAATGCTTTCTCAAGAAGATCCTGATCTACACTTTGCACCAACTCCCTACTTTCATCCATACTTACATCACACTTGTAAGGCCCAACCACATCCACCACCTCTCCTTTCTTCAAATACAATTTACCCCCTTTTAAGACCTTACTAATTATCCTAACCCGAATATGACTCCTAAGCCACTGAACTCCTCTCTCTTTAACAATGCCACCATTCCCAATTATCAAACTTTCTCTACTCTCCACGCTCCTCTTATTAACAGGCCGGTGTTCCCTATCCCCGTCACCCGATTTCTTCTCTTCTTTGATCTTTAAATCCTTCAATTCCTTCAAACACCTCTCCTCTTCTCCCGACCCCAATTCTGCAACATCAGAAACCGGAACTTTCACACTCTCCCCACTCTTTTCTACCCTCAAAATAATCGAATCCGAACCCAGCCTCTCTACAATCGTACCTTTCAAACCCAAATTTTCCTTTTTACCAAAAATCACTCTAACTTCTTTACCCACAGAAAACCCATCTTTATTCTTCTCTGATTCTTTCTCTTTAACACTACCACGACCATTACCATTGCTACTATTTTTATTACTAATTTTTGAATCAAGTGAAGCAGAAAAAAAGCCCAAACCTTCTTTATCAGTTCTTTTAGTGTACTGCTTGATTTTAACATCTTCTTTAGCATTCTTTCCAACACCTCTCCCTTCGTGCCAACCATAGCCCTTAAGCAACGCTTTGGCAAAATCCTCAACTGGCATTTCTTCAAACTCCTCAAACCCTCGATCCTCTGGCAACCTCTTCAAATCATACCTCAATTTCTCCAACATCTCATCCTCAACTCTAGCTTCTTTGGTCAGAGAAGTGGCGGTGGCGGTGGGCTGACGGAGATTGAGGCCGAAAGACATGGGATCGGGGGGGTCGGGGGAGAGGGTTTGGAGTTCGAAACGGAGGTCGGTGGAGGGGTCAGGGTGGAGAAGGAGATCGATGCTTTTCAATTTTTTGTGGGGTTGGTATTCGTTTTGTATAGGTTGGATAATTGGGGTTCGAGTGCTTTGTAGGGTTTTTGTGGGATCGAATTCGGTGACATATTGTTTGGCGTTGTTATCGTCTGATTGGCCTTCGTCTTTGTCTGAGACTGGTTTTTTTGCCTTCGAATTCGAATTTGATGGAATTGAGAAGGAGAGCTTCATGTTATTTATTGTCTGTCCGAGGCCGTCTGTGTTTCGATATGCTGCTGCTCATGATTCATAATAATAACGAGGAGGAAGGAAGGATTTGATTGAAAATTCTTAAAATTCTTTAAGAACACCTGGGCATGGTTCTTTAGCTAATACTAGGAAGTTGCCCGGGCGGCGCTGTCGTGGTCGTGGATAACTTCTCAGCAATGTTATTTAAATTCAGTGAAGCTAAATAAATCATTGTGATGACTCATGACCTGCTCGTTAGATCCGGTCG
>Ga0325400_1007542_pt1 | contig 10407 bp, 11 predicted proteins | sample PopdelMetagenome_2_FD_205662 | JGI IMG/M metagenome (GOLD analysis project Ga0325400, IMG submission 205662) | Populus deltoides microbial communities from Bellville, Georgia, United States - Xylem-PdKOR-R1 | ecosystem: Host-associated > Plants > Phyllosphere > Stem > Wood/Secondary xylem...
CTCGTTAGACAGTTTCTTCAGCGTGGATTCGAGGAAGCCTTTCGTGTACTCCAGTTCTTTCACGATGTTGGCGCGCTCCTGCTCGGCATCGATCTCCCCGGCAACGTTCACAAAGAACTCATCGCCTTTGATGATGAATGAAGTGCCTTCCGCTTTTTCGGTGACGTATTGAACACCGGAAAGGGTCGCCAGCTTTTGCATCAGCCCTTCCAGAACCTGGAAGCGGGTGGCTGTTTCGGTTTTGATCGCCAGCGGCAGTTCGACTTTGGGGCCAATCTGTTTGCTGTTCCGAATATTCCGAACACTGGAAACAACCTCAAACAAGGTTTCAAAGTCAGCCAGCAAAGCCGTGTCCACCGGGCCCGCAACCGGGAACTGAGCCACGCAGATGCTTTCACCCGGCTGCCGTTCGCGGATTTCCTGCCAGATTTCTTCGGTGATGAACGGCATAAACGGATGCGCCAGTTTCATCAGTCGTTCGAAGAAATCAATCGTTGCGTCGAGTGTCGCCTGGTCAATGGGCTGCTGGTATTCCGGCTTGATCATTTCCAGATACTGCGAGCAGAAGTCGTCCCAGATCAGTTTGTAAACCGTCTGCAGGGCATCCGAAATGCGGTATTTGCTGAAATAGTCCTGAAGGTCGGTCAGCGTCTGATTCAGCTTTGCTTCAAACCAGCGGATGGCCAGCGCGTTGCTTTCCGAATGGCTCTCGGTCACCTGCCAGCCTTTTACCAGCCGAAACGCATTCCAGATTTTATTACAGAAGTTCCGCCCCTGTTCAACCAGCTTTTCGTCATAGGGCAGGTCATTGCCCGCCGGTGAGCTGAACAGCATCCCCGTCCGGACGCCATCGGCTCCGTGCTGCTCAATCAGATCGAGCGGGTCGGGCGAATTACCGAGTGATTTCGACATTTTCCGGCCCAGCTTATCGCGGACAATCCCCGTCAGGTACACGTTACGGAACGGTTCCTGACCGCGGTATTCGTAACCGGCAATGATCATCCGGGCCACCCAGAAGAACAGAATTTCGGGCGCCGTAACGAGGTCATTGGTGGGGTAGTAATAGTTAATTTCCGGATTGTCGGGGTTTGCGATGCCGTCAAACACCGAAATCGGCCAGAGCCAGGACGAAAACCAGGTATCCAGGACGTCGTCATCCTGCCGTAGATCGGCTTCGCTGAGGGCAAACAACTGGAATTTATCCCGGGCAATCCGCAGGGCTTCCTTCTTGTTTTTAGCCACGATCACCGTGCCGTCTTTCATGTAAAAGGCCGGAATCCGGTGGCCCCACCACAGCTGGCGGCTGATACACCAGTCGTGGACATTTTCCATCCAGACCCGGTACATGTTCTTGAATTTGGGCGGATACAACTGGATGGTGTCGTTCATGACGTTTTCCAGCGCGGGCTTCGACAAATCGCCCATCTTGAGGAACCACTGCAGCGACAGTTTCGGCTCAATCACGGCGTTGGTCCGCTCCGAGAAGCCGACATTCGACTTGTTCTCTTCCGTCTTGACCAGATAGCCCTTTTCTTCCAGTTCTTTTAGAATGGCCTTCCGGGCGGCAAACCGATCCATCCCGACGAAGATCTGCGCTTCGGCGTTCAGCGTACCGTCGTCGTTCAGAATGTCAATTACCGGCAGGTGATGATCCAGACCCAGCTGGTAGTCATTGGGGTCGTGGGCGGGCGTTACTTTCAGACAGCCTGTTCCAAAATCCATCGTCACATACTCATCCGTGATGATCGGAATTTCGCGATCAATCAGCGGAATAATGGCTTTCTGGCCGTGCAGGTGAGTGTACCGCTCGTCGGCTGGGTTAACGCAGATGGCGGCATCGGCCATGATCGTTTCCGGCCGAACGGTCGCAATGGTTACAAACTCCCCTTCTGATCCCGCAATCGGATACTGAATATAGCAGAGCTTCTGCTGAACCTCCTTGGTGATTACCTCCTCATCCGAAACGGCGGTGCGGCCCTGCGGATCCCAGTTCACCATCCGGACGCCCCGGTAAATCTGCCCTTTATTGTACAGATCGACAAAAACATCAATGACCGCATCGTACAAACTCGGTTCCATCGTAAACCGGGTGCGGTCCCAGTCGCACGACGCGCCCAGCTTGCGGAGCTGTTGCAGGATGATCCCGCCGTATTTGTGGGTCCAGTCCCAGGCGTGTTCCAGGAATTTATCCCGGCCAATATCCCGCTTGTCAACGCCCTGTTCTTTGAGCATCGCGACCACCTTGGCTTCGGTGGCAATCGAAGCGTGGTCAGTACCCGGCACCCAGCAGGCGTTTTTGCCTTCCATGCGCGCCTTCCGGATCAGTACATCCTGAATCGTGTTGTTCAGCATGTGACCCATGTGGAGCACACCCGTTACGTTCGGGGGCGGAATAACAATGGTATACGGCTCGCGGTCGTCCGGCGTCGAATGGAAGTAGCGGTTGTCCAGCCAATACTGGTACCACTTCTCCTCAATGTCTTTGGGATTGTATGTTTTGGAAATCATAGGCAATCAATTACTCCGCTCTCCTCTAAGCTTCTCTGCGCAACGCAACCGGCAGAAATTTCAGGATAGCGGCTTTATAAAGATACAACGCAAAATTAGTTAATTCGGGATGGGCACGAAAACGAAAACTGGGGTTTGCCCGTTTTACTGGCACACTTTATTCAGCATAAGCGCATGGAATTCGGAAAAGCGGCTGATCTGGCCGCCGTTGATTTTACGATGCCCCCCGATCACCTGTTCAATCAGAAGATCTGGGACGCCGTGGAGCCGACCGGCCATCCGCGGGTGTACATCGGCGGACCCATCTGGGCCAACAAAAACTACGTCGGTAAAATCTATCCGACCAATGCGAAAGAAAAAGACTTTCTGCACCATTACACGCGCCAGTTCAATACCATCGAACTGAACTCGACGCACTACCAAAGCCCAACCCCGGCGATGATCGACCGCTGGAAAGAAGAGGCCGCCGACTCGCCCAGCCGGTCCCGGTTTGTGTATTGCCCTAAATTTCCGCAGACCATCAGTCACGACCGCACGCTGGTAGCTACCGAGTTGCTGACCGAAGAATTTGTCAAGGCGGTGCTGAATCTGGAAGAGTTTTTGGGAACGACGTTTCTGCAACTGCCGCCCGCCTTTGGGCCGGACCGCTGGCCGTTGCTGCAGAATTACCTCAAAAGCTTACCCGACGATCTGGAAGTGGCCGTTGAATTTCGTCACCCCGACTGGTTCAGCAACGAAGCGGTTTGGCAGCGGACGCTCGAAGGAATGTACGCCCTGCGCCGAACGCTGGTAATGTCCGACGTGGCCGGTCGGCGGGATGTGCTGCACATGAGCCTGTCCAGTCCCGTGCTGGTGCTGCGGTTTATTGCCAACGATGGTCACCCGACAGATTTCAGCCGCACCGACGCTTGGGTAGAGCGGCTAAAAACCTGGTTTGATCAGGGCCTGCAAATGGCTTACCTGTTTATACACGGCGGGGAAGAAAACGACACAACCCCGGAGCTGATTCGTTACTGGGTGCGTAAACTCAATGCGGTTTGCGGATTGAATCTGTCGGAGCCCAATCTGCGGCCGGAGGTGGTGCAGGGGAGTTTGTTTTGAAGAAGTTTAGCTTCTTTTGTTATCTTTGATAGGCTTAAAATGAGGTATATAAGCTACCGAGACCGGATTATTTCAGACCACCAGATTATGCTGGGTAAGCCGGTTATCAAAGGCACCCGCATTACGGTAGAACTCTTGTTGCGAAAAATGTCGCAGGGAGCTAAAACGCAGGATTTACTACAAATGTACCCTCATCTGGAAGAACAGGACATTCGGGCGACCATCGCTTGCTTTGAAAATATAACGTCCCTATTTACCTTTGCTCCATGATTTCCGCAACAGCCATCCGTCTCCATCATCATTCTGTCTCGTCGGCGCATCGCCGGTAAAAAGGCAGAACGGATTGTTTTTGGGTTAAACAGCATTTGTCACGGCGAACTGTTCAAACGAAACTCGATACAACACAAGCCCGGTTCTGCTAATGAGCCGGGTTTTTTGTTATGAAAACAGTCATTATCAAATACAACGCGGGCAATGTTCAGTCGGTGATGTACGCCCTGGACCGCATCGGCGCCAGCTACCTCCTCACCGACGATGAGGCCGAGATTCGCTCGGCGGACAAGGTTATCTTTCCGGGTGTCGGCGAAGCCAGTACGGCGATGGCCTATCTGCGTGAACGTGGTCTGGATAAAGTCATTCCGTCGCTGAAACAACCAGTGCTGGGTACGTGCGTGGGGATGCAACTGCTTTGCCGCTACTCCGAGGAGGGCAACACGACCTGCATGGGCGTGTTCGACGTGGATGTTCGGCGCTTTCCCGCCACGCCGGGCTTTAAGGTGCCTCATATGGGCTGGAATAGTCTGCATACCCTGCAGGGACCGCTGACCGACGGCTTGCCGGAAAATGCCTATGTGTATTTCGTGCATAGTTACTGCGCGGATGTGTGCCCGCAAACCACCGCCGTCTGTGATTACGTGCGCCCATTCAGTGCCATGTTGCAGAAGGACAATTTTTACGCAGCCCAGTTCCACGCCGAAATCAGCGGCAACATCGGCCAGCGGATCCTGGAGAATTTTTTGAAGATATAGAAAGTGATGTTTGCCAATTGACGCTTGACACTAGACGAATCAAAAGTCAACGGTCAAACGGCAACACCCAACCCAACCATGCATATCATTCCCGCCATTGACCTCATCGAAGGGAAGGCCGTCCGGCTGACCCAGGGCGATTACAGCCAGAAGAAAGAATACAACGCCCGGCCGCTGGAAGTGGCCCAGCAGTTCGAAGACGCCGGATTGAGCCGCCTGCACCTGGTGGACCTCGACGGCGCCAAGGAGAAACGCGTCATTAACTGGAAAGTCCTCGAACTGATTGCCACCAAAACAAAGCTGCATATCGACTTTGGCGGGGGCGTGCAGTCCGATGATGATCTGCGCATTGTGTTCGAGTCCGGCGCCAAACAGGTAACGGGCGGGAGCGTAGCCATCAAAAAGCCTGATCTGTTCGAAAGCTGGCTGAAGCAGTACGGACCCGAAGCCATCATCCTGGGCGCCGACGCCCGGAACGAAAAGGTGGCCGTCAGCGGCTGGGAAGAAGCAACCGAAGTCTGGGTGTATGACTTTGTGGAGAAGTATGTGGAAAAGGCGATCAAGTACACCATCAGCACCGACGTAGCCAAGGACGGCTTGTTGCAGGGGCCTTCCTTCGACCTCTACCGCAATCTTCAGGACCGTTTCCCCGACCTAAGCATTATTGCCAGCGGGGGGGTCAGCGGGATGGACGATATTGAAAAGCTGGCCGATATGAAACTGTTCGGCGTAATTGTCGGCAAGGCGATCTACGAAGGACGCGTGACTTTGAAGGAACTCCAGGCGTTCAACCCATAAGCTTATGAACACGGATTTTACCATCAGCACCGACAAATCCCGGCTGGACCTGCCCCTGATTCATCAGTTTCTGAGTCAGGAGTCGTACTGGGCGCAGAACATTCCGCTGGAGATTGTGCAGCGTTCAATCGAGAACTCACTCTGTTTCGGGGTCTACCATCGCGAAAAGCAGATAGGGTTCGCCCGGGTTATCACGGATCAGGCTACGTTTGCCTACTTATCGGATGTGTTTGTGGTACCCGGCTACCGGGGTCAGGGCGTCTCCAAACAACTGGTAGAAACAATCAGTCAGTGGCCATCGTTGCAGGGGCTTCGTCGGTGGGTGTTGGCCACGCGCGATGCACACACGCTTTACGAGCAATTTGGATTTTCGGCGCTGAACCATCCAGAGTGGTTTATGCAACGGCTGCTCATTGAGAAATACTGAACTTATGCTGACCAAACGCATTATTCCCTGCCTCGATATTAAGGACGGTCGAACCGTCAAAGGCACTAACTTTATTAACCTGCGGGATGCCGGTGATCCGGTAGAACTGGGCGCCATCTACGCGCAGCAGGGCGCCGATGAACTGGTTTTTCTGGACATAACGGCCACCGTCGAAGATCGGAAAACGCTCATTGACCTGGTGCGTAAAGTGGCCCATACGGTCAACATTCCGTTTACGGTGGGGGGCGGCATCTCGTCCAAAGCCGACGTGTCGGCGCTTCTGAACGCCGGAGCGGATAAAATTTCGATCAATTCCTCGGCCGTCCGTAATCCGGACCTGGTTAATGAGCTGGCGCAGGAGTTCGGCAGTCAGTGCATCGTCGTAGCCATTGACACGCGCTTTGTGGATGGCGAACACATTGTCCATACGCATGGCGGCCGTAAGCCCACCGAACTGCGAACCATTGCCTGGGCGAAGGAAGTCGAAGAACGGGGCGCGGGCGAAATCCTGCTGACCTCGATGGATACCGACGGAACCAAAGAGGGCTTTGCCATTGAACTGACGGCGCAGATTTCGGGCGCGGCCAACATTCCCGTCATTGCCTCGGGCGGGGCGGGGGCAATGAATCATTTTGTGGACATTTTTACGGATGGAAAAGCCGACGCGGGACTGGCCGCCAGCATCTTCCACTTTAAAGAAATTGAAATACAGGCGCTGAAATCGTTCCTGCGCAGTAACGGCATTGAAGTAAGACTGACTGATTAATTGCTCAAGAACAACCCTGAGCTTCATTCTATGGAATCAACGATCAATTTTGATAAATCGACCGACGGACTGGTGCCCGCCGTTATTCAGGATGCCGAAACTGGCAAAGTGCTGATGCTGGGTTACATGAACCAGGCCGCGTATGAGAAAACGGTGGCCGAAGGCATTGTTACGTTCTACAGCCGCAGCAAACAGCGGCTCTGGACGAAGGGCGAAACGTCCAGCCACTTTCTCCATGTAAAAGAAGTTCTGGTTGACTGCGATGGCGACACGCTGCTGATCAAAGCCCAACCAGACGGACCTACCTGCCACACGGGCGACGATACCTGCTTTCAGGAAGTGAATCGCGGCAAAGCTCCGTTCCTGAATTACCTGCAGGGCGTTATCCGGGGCCGGAAGCAAAACCCGACCGAAGGCTCGTATACCACGCACCTGTTTGGCAAAGGCGTGAACAAGATTGCCCAGAAAGTAGGGGAGGAGGCCGTGGAGCTGGTCATTGAAGCCAAAGACAGCAACGACGACCTGTTCAAAGGCGAGGCCGCCGACCTGCTATTTCACTTTCTGGTCCTGCTGGAACACAAAAACATTGATCTGGACGATGTGATTGCCGTTTTGCAGCAACGGCACGCAAAGTAAGTACCTAAACAATGCGCGGAGGTTCTTGGTTGATGGATAAAGTATTTCACTTAGTTGATTCTTAAACCGCTTCGGCGGCTTTGTCCATTCTAAAACCGCGCCGGCGATCCGGCTAAAACGTGTCATGGGTTTAATCATACGCATCCTCATCAGCGCCGTGGCGGTGATGATTGCCAGTTACTTTGTGCCAGGCGTATCCGTAGCCAGTTTCGGTACAGCCCTTGTTGTGGCTATTGTACTAGGTCTGCTGAATGCTTTTGTCAAACCAATTCTGGTCCTGCTGACCATTCCAATTACCATTCTAACCTTAGGGTTATTCTATATCGTCATTAACGTGTTGATGGTCTATCTGGCGGCTTCGCTGGTTAGCGGCTTTGCGGTTACCGGCTTTTTTGCGGCCCTGCTGTTCAGTATCCTGGTGTCGGTGGTGACCTGGGTAATCGATTCGCTGGTTAGCTAATACGTTTTTCAGTACCGTCCACATAGAGTAAGTCAGGGTCGAATCGATCCTGACTTTTTTGTTTTTATTGGGCTGGCTGAATGATTGGATAATGGACAAACCGCTGCAAAACGGTTGAGTCTGGTCAGTCGCCGGGACTGTTGCCACTACCGCTAAAGAGAGAAAAGGTAACTTTTCTGATCGGGGTCAGTTGTACTGAAAGGTACGATAGTCCTTTATCACGTATGAAAAAATCTCTTTGGATCATAGCCATTGCCGCGGCCCTTGGCGTTGAAGTGGCTCAGGCCCAATGCACTCCGGCGACACCCGAACAAAACGCCGATTACGAAAAAGTTGTAAACGCGTTACAAAATCAGTTTAAAAACCACCCGCCAACGGGCGATTGGCGTATTTTCGACGAACGGAGCTCCCTGGGTAAGTTGCAGCTGAGCGATGAGTACGGCAAAATCTTCCGGGTTTGCGACGATCGTTATGACCTGGTCTGGCAGCGGGCCGGAGCCGCTCAGCAGCAGAAAGCCCGGGCGGATAGCAGTACGGCCATTGGCGATACGCTGACCCAGCAACAGCATTCGATGGTGATGAGCACCGACTCGATTTATCAAAAGGCCAACGTCAGCGCCGAAGCTCAGTCGACGGTTGACATCAACGTTGAAATGAACGTCAGCAATTACCGGTTGCAGGAACCACTGAGCAACCGGATCATGGCTTCGTCCAAAAATATTACCGTCAAAGGCGCACCGATGGCGTTGCAGGTAACGCTGAAGCCGGATCAGTCGGGCGTAACGCCCCGGCCGGAAACGGTCGTTTTTCTGGGCAACTGGAAAAACAACCTGCGCACCGACTCGGAGAACAACAAGCTTTACCACTATTCTTACAGCAAAGGCGGCTCGATGATCGAGAACCTGGTTATAACCATTAAAGGCCCGCTGGATATGGCTAACAGCATTGTTCAGAAAGTGGACTGGCAGGCACTGGCCAAAACGCTGAACCGGTAGAGGCTGGTCAACGAACGCTTTTTTGAAATCACCGCACGAAAATAGGCACGCGGAATATTTTTGCCGGCTTCGTATGTTTGCTTTATGAAAAGTATCGTAGTGTATTGCGGATCGAGCCCGGGGGTTCATTCCATCTATAAAGAAGTAGCGGAAGAACTGGGCAGAAAACTGGCCGAGCGCCAGATTCGGCTTATTTACGGCGGTGGTAATCTGGGTTTAATGGGTACGGTGGCCGACTCGGTGCTGACTCATGGTGGTCAGGTCACCGGCGTTATTCCAAACTTTCTGGCCCAGCTGGAGGTGGCCCACCAGACGCTGACGGAGCTGCATTTCGTGGAGACGATGCACGAGCGGAAGTTTAAGATGGTGCAGTTTGCCAAGGGAGTCGTGGCTTTACCCGGTGGTTACGGCACGATGGATGAGCTTTTTGAAATTCTAGCCTGGCGCCAACTGAAATTATATGATGGGCCGATTGCCGTTTTAAACATCAACGGCTTTTACGATCTGATGCTCCAGCAACTGGACCGGATGGTCGCCGACGGCTTTCTGCGACAGGAAAACCGCGACCTGCTGATCGTTACCGAAACAGTGGACGACCTGCTGACCAAGATCAATGAGTTCTGGCTGCAGCAGCTATAACAAACGGGCGTAATCAAATTACGCCCGTTCTTATTTTAAGGCAAAAGTGAATTAACTACATCTCGTAGTCGTCGGGGTCCGAGAGCTGAACCAGCAAGAAGAACGTAAAACCACCGACGAAAACCCAGCCGACGGGATTGTTCTGTTTAAGATACAAAAAGCCCAAAACGAGGCCTACAACACAGTAAATACAATTGAGAAGCGTACGGCGGATTTCGCGCTGTTCAGCCGCCGACCGGGTATGACTCGGCTGCTTCTCCCGGTTCCAGAAGTTTATCATTGGTTTAGTACAATTACGGCTCATTTTTTGTAAAGATATTAAACAGACTAACATTTAGCTATCTTCGTTTTACTGATAATACTTCTTTTATTAACCGATGAAATCGCAGAGCGCTATCCTGGTAGGGCTTTTATTCTGTTATAACAGTGCCGTATTCAGTCAGCCGCCAAACAACGCGCCAGCGGCCAATACGGCTTCCGGTAACCCGTCGAAAGCGGAGAATCTGGGCAAACAGGTAAACTCCGAATACAATGAAATTAACCCCGTTATTTCGCCGGACGGACGGGTGCTTTACTTTGCCCGCATCAGCCATCCCCAGAACACACATGGTGCAAAAGGCAGCCAGGACATCTGGTATGCCGAAATGAGCGCCGGTAACCAATGGGGACCAGCCCGGCGGATGGGCCAGCCGCTGAACAAGGACGAGTACAACTGCACCTACGGAATCACGCCCGATGGGAATACAATGCTGATCAAAGGCGCCTACAACAACGGCTCCTACGAAACGCGCGGCTTTTCGCTCAGCAAACGGACCGCCAATGGCTGGTCGGCACCCCAGAAAATGAACATTCCGGGTTACGAAAAGATCAGCAAAGGCCAGTACGATTGCGGCTACCTGTCGGCCGACGGCAAAGTGCTGCTAATGGCTTTCAGCGAAAAAAAGAACAGCAAAGAGGACGATATTTACGTTAGTTTCCGGCAGCGGGACGGCTCCTGGAGCAAACCCACGAGTCTGGGCGCAGAGGTCAACACGGGGGCTACGGAAACC
>Ga0325400_1007543_pt1 | contig 10406 bp, 9 predicted proteins | sample PopdelMetagenome_2_FD_205662 | JGI IMG/M metagenome (GOLD analysis project Ga0325400, IMG submission 205662) | Populus deltoides microbial communities from Bellville, Georgia, United States - Xylem-PdKOR-R1 | ecosystem: Host-associated > Plants > Phyllosphere > Stem > Wood/Secondary xylem...
CGGGACAGACAAGCCACCAGCGCGGCGACCCGGGCGCGGGTTTCGGCAAGCGGCACGTCCGTCGCGACGACATAGGTCGCGCGGGCCCGCTTGTCCGCGTCCGGCCATTGCCGCGCCAGGATCGCGCGGAGCTTGTCCGCGGTCATCCCCGGCCGGGCAAGGACGCGGGCGAGCTGCACGGCGGCGTCCGCCGACACCACCAGCGTCGCGTCGACCGCCGCATCGCCCCCCGTCTCGAACAACAGGGGCACGTCGAACACCACCAGCGGCGCGGTCGCGTGCCGGGCGACAAAGGCGGCCCGCTCCGCCGCCACCGCCGGGTGGACCAGCGCCTCCAGCCGGGCGAGCGCGGCGGGATCGCCCAACACCGCCCGGCCGAGCGCGGCGCGGTCCACCCCCGCCGCGCCGGTGGTGCCCGGAAAGACCGCCTCGATCGCGCCGACCAGCGCCCCGCCCCTGCCCTGCAGCCGGTGCACCGCCGCATCGGCATCGAACACCGGCACGCCCAGGTCCGCGAACATCGCCGCAACCGTCGACTTGCCCATGCCGATCGAGCCGGTCAGCCCCAGCGTCAGCATCGCGGAGCGGCCCGCCCCCCTGCCCCGCGACCGCCGCGATTCGGGAAGGCACTGACCCGCGACCGGACCGGTGCGACCTCCCTTCCCGCCCGACGATGCGCGCAGGCAGGCAGGGTCATGCGGCGGTCAGCATCGCGCGCAGCGTGTCGTCGCCGTCGCGCGGAGCAGCGGCGCCGAAGAACAGTTCGAACGCGATCGCGGCCTGGCCGACCAGCATCTCCAGGCCGTCCACCGTTTCCAGCCCCCGCGCGCGGGCGGCGGCGAGCAGCGGCGTCTCCAGCGGCGCGTAGACCAGGTCGTACACCACCGCATCGGCCGGCAGCGCCGCCAGGTCGAGGTCGAGCGGCGGCTGTCCGGCCATCCCCAGGCTGGACGCGTTGACCAGCAGCGCGGCGGCCGGCGCCGGCTGGCCGAGCGTCGCGGTGCCGCCCTTCAATCCGAAATGGCCGAGCAGCGCCGCCGCCTTGAGCGGGTTGCGCGCGATCACCGTCACCGGTCCGCAGCCGACCCGCGACAGCGCGAACAGCACCGCCCGCGCGGCGCCGCCGGTGCCCGCGACCACGACCGGGCAGCCGGCCAGGTCGAGCCCGGCGATCGGGGCCCAGAAGCCCGCGGCATCGGTGTTGGTCCCGACCGGATTTCCCCCCTGCCGCACCACCGTGTTCACCGCGCCGATGCCGTCCCGCACCCCGCCGGGATCGTCGACCAGCGCCGCGATCGCGAGCTTGTGCGGCATGGTGACGTTGCACCCCCGCCAGTCCGGGTCCTCGCGCCGTTCCGCCAGATAGCCGGCCAGGCCGTCGGGCGACACGCGGCAGCGACGGTAATCGGCATCGATCCCGAGCCGATCCAGCCAGAAGCGGTGGATCAGCGGCGATTTGGACTGGGCGATCGGATCGCCGATCACCTCGGCATAGGGTTGGCTCATGCGGATCGGCTCCCCCGATGCGGCGCTCGCCGGGACGACCTGCACCGAACGGCACCGCGTCGTCCGGCCGGACAGGACGGGGTCACGCCATCATCTCGCCGCGGGTGCGCAGATAGCCGAGCACCGGCATCAGCGGCAGGCCCAGGACGGTGAAATGGTCGCCGTCGATGCGGTCGAACAGCTGAACGCCCGGCCCCTCGATCCGGAACGCGCCGACGCATCCCGCGATCGCCGGCCATTCGGCATCGAGATAGGCGGCGATGAAGCCGTCCGACAGGTGCCGGACGTGCAGCCGCGCCCGCGCGACGTGGCGCCAGGTCGCGCGCCCGGCCTCCGCCATCACCGCCGCGGACCATAGGTCGTGGACCCCGCCGCTCATCGCCCGCAGGTGCGCGGCCGCGTCCTCGCGGGTCGCGGGCTTGTCCAGGCGGGTGCCGTCGGCGAGCACCACCAGCGAATCCGAACCGAGCACCAGCCGGTCGGGCCGGCGCGCGGACACAGCCAGCGCCTTCAGCTCGGCAAGCGCGTCGGCCAGGTCGCGCGCGGAGAGATCGGCGAGCGACGCCTTGGCCGCGTCCTCGTCCACGCCCGGCGACACCGGCTCGAACGCCACCCCGGCCGCCGCCAGCATCGCGCGCCGCGACGCGCTGCCGGATGCGAGCACGATCATGCCCTACCCCGCTCGCCGACCAGCGCGATCACCGCCGCCGCGGTCTCCTCGATCGATCGGCGGGTGACGTCGATCACCGGCCAGCCATGGTCCGCGAACATCCGCCGCGCATAGGCGATCTCGCGCATCACCGCCTCCTCCTCGACATAGGCGGTGTCGGGTGCCTGGTTGAGCGACAGGAGGCGATTGCGCCGGATCGCGATCAGCCGGTCCGCGCTGGTGGTCAGGCCCACCACCAGCGGGCGTTCCAGCGCGAACAGCTTGCGCGGAGGCGGGCTTTCCACCACGACCGGGATGTTGGCGGCCTTGAACCCGCGATTGGCGAGGTAGATCGCGGTCGGGGTCTTGGACGACCGGCTGACCCCGGCCAGCACGATGTCCGCCTCCTCCCATTCCTCCGCGGCGATGCCGTCGTCATGGGCGATGGTCCATTGGATCGCCTCCACCCGCGCGAAATAGGCGGCGTCCAGCACGTGCTGGCGACCGGGACGCGCCTTGGCCTGCACCCCCGTCATCGCCGAAAGGGCATCGATGACGGGGTCGAGCGGCGCGACCGCCGGCAGGCCCAGCGCGTGGCAGCGCGTCTCCAGGATGCGGCGGTTGGCGGCGTTGACCAGGGTGAAGACGACCAGGCCGGGGTTCTGCGCGACCTCCTGCAGGATGCGCTCCAGATGCGCCTCCGTCCGGACCATGGGCCAGAAATGGCGCACCGTTTCGACATCGTCATATTGGGCCAGCGCGGCCTTGGCGATGTTCTCCAGCGTCTCGCCGGTGGAATCGGACAGGAGATGGAGATGGAGGCGGGCCATGCGCGACGGTTCTAGCCCGACCGGCAACGGCTCGTCACCCCTGCGACGGCCAGCCGTTCGGATTGGAAAACGCCTCGTCACCTCAGCCTCCGTGCCGGATGTCCACCGGGCCGCACATCCTCCGCCAGAGGCTCGGCCCGCCACGCTTACCGATCGGTGGACCCCGGCACGGGGCCGGGGTGACGAACGGTCCTCGATCCCCAAGCCGGGACCATCCTGTGGATAAGTGCGGGACGGGGTTGCGGGCGATCCGTCCACAGCGGCGGGACGTGGACAAGCGCCGATCCATCCACAGCCCCGCCCACAGCCGCGCCTATCATCCACAGCCTGTGGATAACGGGAGGCGATCACCGGAATCGGCGGCTCGCCGCGGTTCGTGCCCGGTCAAGCTGTTGGCATTTCCGGCAGGCGCGCCTAATCCCCGGCCTTCACGCGCCAACCACCGCAACAACCTCTTTCTAGAATCTTCTTAAGAGGAAGAAGGGCCTTCCGCTGACCCGTCCCGTATCGCCCAAGCCGCTTCTCGCCACGCTGCAAGGCGTTCGCCAGCCGGTGGCTCCGGTCTGGCTGATGCGCCAGGCCGGCCGGTACCTTCCCGAATACCGCGCGCTGCGGGCGGAGAAGGGCGGCTTTCTGGCATTGGCCACCGACCCGGTGGCGGCGGCCGAGGTGACGTTGCAGCCGATCCGCCGCTTCGGCTTCGACGGTGCGATCCTGTTCTCGGACATCCTGATGGTGCCGTGGGCGCTGGGGCAGGAGCTAAGCTTCGGCGCGGGCGAGGGGCCGCGGCTGGCCCCCGCGTTGGTCGATCACGCGCTGGCATCGCTGCAGGCGGCACCCGGCCGCCTCGATCCGGTCTATGCCACCGTACGCCGGGTGGCGGCGGCGCTGCCCGCGGAGACGACCCTGCTGGGGTTCGCGGGATCGCCCTGGACGGTCGCGACCTACATGGTCGCGGGCCAGGGATCGAAGGACCATGCCGACACCCGGATGCTCGCCTATCGCGATCCCGCCGCCTTTCAGGCGATCATCGACGCGATCGTGGACCTCACGACCACCTACCTGTCGGGCCAGATCGCCGCGGGCGCGGAGGCGGTGCAGCTGTTCGACAGCTGGGCGGGCAGCCTGTCGCCGGCGCAGTTCGAGCGGTGGGTGATCGGCCCCAACGCCGCGATCGTCGCGAGGCTCCGCGCGCTCCATCCCGGCGTCCCGATCATCGGCTTTCCCAAGGGCGCCGGCGCGAAGCTCGTCGCCTATGCCGGCGAGGTGAGGCCGGATGCGATCGGGCTGGACGAGACGCTGGATCCGGCCTGGGCCGATGCGGCTCTGCCGGCCGGGATGCCGGTGCAGGGCAATCTCGATCCGCTGGCGCTGATGGCGGGCGGGGCGGCGCTGGACCGCGGCATCGACCGGGTGCTCGCCGCGTTTCCCGACCGGCCGCACGTGTTCAACCTGGGCCACGGGATCGGCCAGCACACGCCGATCGCGCATGTCGAACGGCTGGTGGAGCGGGTGCGGAATGGTTAGCCGCTTCCGTCATGCCGGGCTTGTCCCGGCATCCACCGCGCGGCGCGATCACCGGCCGGGGACGTTGCGGCACCGTGGACCCCGGAACAGGTCCGGGGTGACGATCAGGCGGTGGTCCGGCAAGGAAGCGCGACGGTGACCGGCTGGCTGGGCGGCGCCTATCCGTGGGTCAAGGCGGCGCATCTCGTCTTCGTGATCTTCTGGATGGCGGGCATGTTCATCCTGCCCCGCTACCTCGTCCACCATCAGGAGGGGCTGGCCGACCCGGCCGAGCCGCCCCGCTGGGAACGGCGCGAGGCCTTGCTGCGGCGGATGATCCTGACCCCGGCGATGATCGCGGTCTGGCTGCTCGGCCTGGCGCTGGCGGCGAACCTCGGCCTGTTCGAGGGCGGCGGCGGACTCGGCTGGCTCCATGCCAAGCTCGTCCTGGTGCTTGCCCTGTCTGGCTATCACGGCTGGGCGGTGGGCTATGCGCGCAAGCTGGCGGCAGGGCGGCCGACGCTCACCACCCGGCAGCTGCGCCTCCTGAACGAGGTGCCCGCGCTTGCCGTGATCGGCATCGTGGTGCTGGCGGTGGTGAAGCCCTTCTGACCTCGCTTGACTTGGACCGGGGCGGGACCTAACTCGCGTCGCAGTCCCGCGGGCGTCCTGCCCCCGGCCTCCACTCGAACCGCCGCGATCGTCTCGCCGACCCGAGCCACATTCCCGGACCGTTGCCGCATGCATCTCAAAGACCTGAAGAAGAAAACCCCCGCCGAGCTGGTCAGCATGGCCGAGGAACTCGGCGTCGAGGGCGCCTCGACGCTGAGGAAGCAGGACCTGCTCTTCGCCATCCTGAAGGAGCAGGCGGAGCAGGGCGACCAGATCATGGGGCTGGGCACGATCGAGGTGCTGCCCGACGGGTTCGGCTTCCTGCGCTCGCCGGAGGCCAATTATCTGGCGGGCCCCGACGACATCTACGTCTCGCCCAACCAGGTGCGCAAATGGGGCCTCAGGACCGGCGACACGGTGGAGGGCGAGATCCGCGGACCCAAGGACGGAGAGCGCTACTTCGCGATCACCCGCCTCACCGCGGTCAATTTCGACGATCCCGACGCGGTCCGCCACCGGGTCAATTTCGACAACCTCACCCCGCTCTATCCCGAGCGCAAGCTGACGCTGGACCCGGCCGACCCGACCCAGAAGGACAAGTCGGCGCGGGTCATCGACATCGTCTCGCCGCAGGGCAAGGGGCAGCGCACGCTGATCGTCGCGCCGCCCAGGGTCGGCAAGACGGTGATGCTCCAGAACATCGCCCGCGCGATCACCGACAACCATCCGGAGGTGTTCCTGCTGGTCCTGCTCATCGACGAGCGGCCGGAGGAGGTCACCGACATGCAGCGGTCGGTGAAAGGCGAGGTCGTGTCGTCCACCTTTGACGAACCCGCGCAGCGCCACGTCCAGGTTGCCGAGATGGTGATCGAGAAGGCCAAGCGGCTGGTCGAGCACAAGAAGGACGTGGTGATCCTGCTCGATTCAATCACCCGCCTGGGTCGCGCCTACAACACGGTGGTCCCCTCGTCGGGTAAGGTGCTGACCGGCGGCGTCGACGCCAACGCACTGCAGCGGCCCAAGCGCTTCTTTGGCGCCGCCCGCAACATCGAGGAGGGCGGTTCGCTGTCCATCATCGCCACCGCGCTGATCGACACCGGCAGCCGCATGGACGAGGTGATCTTCGAGGAGTTCAAGGGCACCGGCAATTCGGAGATCGTGCTGGACCGCAAGGTGGCGGACAAGCGCGTCTTCCCGGCGCTGGACGTCGGCAAGTCGGGGACCCGCAAGGAAGAGCTGCTGGTCAGCAAGGACAAGCTGTCCAAGCAATGGGTGCTGCGCCGCATCCTGATGCAGATGGGCACGATCGACGCGATGGAGTTCCTGCTGGACAAGATGAAGAATTCCAAGACCAACGAGGATTTCTTCGACAGCATGAACCAGTAGCAGGATACGTTCTGCCGCAAGGTGCGGCAGACCATACCCTGCTCGGCCGGCGGGCGCGAAGCAGCCCGTCCGACGTGGCCGCCCCGGCCTTGCCGGGGCCGATACCGATTATCCGAGATGCTCCGCGAAGAACGTCGCGGTCCGCTCGTCCGCGAGGCGCGCGCTCGCGTCCGACCGCCGCGTCCCGAACTCGGTCGCGAAGCCATGGTCCTCGCCGGGATAGTCGTACAACGTCACCCGCGGATGATCGTCCAATCCCGCATGCATCCGCGCCTGAGCGTCCTTTGTGACGAAATGGTCCTCGACCGGCACGTGGAGCAGCACCGGCCGCGCGATCGCCTGCGCCTCGTCCAGCAGCCCGTCGATGCCGACCCCGTAATAGCCGACGCTGGCGTCGACATCGGTCCGTGCCGCGGTCATGAACGCCAGTCGGCCGCCCAGGCAGTAGCCGACGACGCCGACCTTGCCGCCTTCGCCCAACCGCCCGCGGGCCTCGCGGATCGTCGCGGCGATGTCGCGGATGCCCCCGTCCTGGTCGAACTGCCTCATCAGCGACAGGGCCCGCTCCATCTCCGGCGCGATGTCGGGATCGAGTTCCAGCCCGGGCGCGAACCGATGGAACAAGGCGGGCGCGATCGCGAAATAGCCGGCCTCCGCCAACGTGTCGCACTTGCGACGGATGCCGGCATTGATGCCGAAGATTTCCTGGATCACGATCACCGCGGCGCGCGGCGTGGAGGCGGGCGCGGCCAGGTAGGCGGGGAGGTCGCCGTCGGGCGTGCCGATGGTGATCGTCTGGGTCATGCGAAGCTCCGGTTGCGGGCAGGGGTCGCTCGCCGCCATAAGGGCCGACCACGCCGCAGGGGAGCCCCCATGAAGATCAACGTCGAGGTCGATTGCACCCCGGAGGAGGCCCGCCGCTTCATCGGCCTTCCCGACCTGACGCCGCTGCACGACCGGTACCTGACCATGCTGGCGGAAACGATGGAGCAGGGACCCCGGCCCGAGATGCTCGAGCAGATGATGCGTGCCTGGGCGCCGATGGGCGAGGCGGGGCTGGGTTTCTGGCGCAAGATGATCGAGGATGCTGCCAAGCGGTGACCGATACGATCTACGCATTGTCCAGCGGGCGGCCGCCCGCCGCCATAGCCGTGATCCGGCTGAGCGGTCCGAATGCGCTGGCGGTCGCGACCGCGATGGCAGGGACGTTGCCGACAGCGCGGAGGGCCGGGCTGCGTGCGTTGCGCGATCCCGGCGGCGCATTGCTGGACCGCGCGCTGGTACTGGTGTTTCCGGCCCCCCATAGCGCGACGGGCGACGATCTTGTCGAACTTCATTGTCATGGCGGGCGCGGGGTGGTGGCTGCGGTCGAACGGGTGCTCGCCGCCCACCAACTCCGGTTGGCCGAGCCCGGTGAATTTACCCGGCGCGCGCTGCGCAACGGATGCATCGACCTGGCCCAGGCGGAAGGCCTGGCCGATCTGCTCCAGGCGGAAACGGAGCGCGAACGCAGAGCGGCGCTCGACGCCACTGAAGGACGGGTCGGTGCCCTGATCGGCGGCTGGCTGCAGCGATTGATCGCGATGTCCGCCGCGGTGGAGGCTTCGCTGGATTTCGGCGACGAAGACGACGTACCCGACGAGGCGAGGCTGGCGGAGCGGATCGCAGCGGAGGCTCGTCGGCTCTCCGCCGAGATGACGACCGTCCTATCGAGCCCGTCGGTCGAACGTTTACGCGATGGCATACGCGTGGTCATCGGCGGACCACCCAATGCGGGCAAGTCGACCTTGCTCAACCGCATGGCCGATCGCGAGGCCGCGATCGTCTCACCCGTTAGCGGGACCACTCGCGACCGGATCGACGCGTCGGTCGTCCGTGGTGGGGAGGCCTATGTCCTGACCGATACCGCCGGGCTGACGACCACGAATGACCCGGTTGAGGCAATTGGCGTGGATCGGGCACGAGAGGCAATCGGAGGTGCCGATATCCTGCTGTGGTTGGGCGAAGAGGCGCCACCCCCGTCGCGGCACCGGATCTGGGTTCAGGCACGAGGCGACTTGCCGGATCGTCAGGCGCCTCGCCCAGGCCGCGACGTCGTCGTTCGCAGCGACAACGACAGTAGCATAGACGTCTTATGGGATTTGGTGGCCGGTGTAGCGGGAACGTTGTTGGGCTCCGGTTCAGCTCCGGTGCTCCGCGACCGCTACCGATCAACGTGCCGACAAGCAGTGGAGATCCTGTCGGGCATAGCGACGAGGGATCCGGTCCTGATGGCCGACGATCTTCGACACGCCGCATCGCATCTCGCTACTTTGACAGGGCAGGACGCAACCGAGCTAATGCTGGATGATCTGTTCGGCCGCTTCTGCATCGGGAAATGATGTTCCACGTGGAACGATTTTGACGACGCTCGGCGGGCTTCGTAGGAGCGTGACTATGCACGATGTCATAGTCATTGGCGGGGGACATGCCGGCGTCGAGGCGGCATGCGCTGCGGCGCGTCGTGGCGCGAACACGGTTCTTGTCGCATTCGATCCTGCCAAAATCGGTACATTGTCTTGCAATCCGGCGATCGGCGGGGTCGGCAAGGGGCACATCGTCCGCGAGATCGACGCGTTTGACGGCGTGATGGCGCGCGCCGCCGATGTGGCGGCGATCCATCACCGCATGCTCAACCGCAGCAAGGGAACGGCTGTTCAAGGACCCCGCATCCAGGCCGACCGAAGATACTATGCGGACGCGATCAGGAGGATGGTCGGTGCGGCCGGCGTCGAAATCATCGGCGCTGAGGTTGCGGCGTTGACGACGCGATCCGGGCGGGTGACCAGCGTGCGATTGGCAAACGGCGGGTTAATCGAGGCACGTGCCGTAGTTGTGGCGACGGGCACCTTCCTGGGAGCGACGCTGTTTCGCGGCGATGATCGATGGGGCGGGGGTCGCGTCGGCGAAGCAAGCGCCACCCGTCTGGCCACGCAGTTCCGCGAGTTGGACCTGCCGATGGGACGGCTCAAGACCGGCACGCCGCCCCGTTTGGATGCGCGAACCATCGATTGGGGAGCGTTGCAGGAACAGCCGAGTGACATGCAATGCTGGAGCTTCTCGGCGATGACGCAGAAGCGTGCTCTGCCGCAGGTCGCCTGCGCGATCACGCGCACGAACGATCGGACGCATGCGATCGTTCGTGGCGGGCTGGACCGGTCGCCGCTGTTCAGCGGGGCGATCGGTGCGGAGGGACCGCGATATTGCCCGTCGATCGAGGACAAGATCCATCGGTTCGGCGAGCGTGACGGCCACCAGATCTTCCTCGAACCCGAGGGGCTGGACGACGATCTGGTCTACCCCAACGGCTTTTCCACATCTCTGCCGACCGACGTTCAGGCAGACGCGATACGCAGCATTGCCGGGTTGGAACATGCGCGCATCGTCGTGCCGGGCTATGCCGTCGAGTACGATTATCTCGATCCAAGAGCACTTGATCGGACGCTTGCCTTGTCGGCTATGCACGGGGTCTTCTGTGCCGGGCAGATCAACGGCACAACCGGCTATGAGGAGGCCGCGGGGCAGGGGCTCGTCGCCGGGCTGAACGCTGCCGCTCACGCGCTCGATCTCGATACCGTGATCCTCGATCGAACCACCAGCTATGTCGGAGTGATGATCGACGATCTGGTGCTGCAAGGCGTGACCGAGCCGTATCGGATGCTGACCGCACGGGCCGAATATCGACTGTCGCTGCGAGCCGACAATGCGGAAACTCGGCTGGGCGGGGTAGCCGAGGCGGCGGGGTGTCTGTCGGCGGAGCGTCGCGATCATCAGCGTCGCCGGGCCCGAGAGAGCTCCGGGCTGAAAGACCACTTGGCATCGACGATGATCGATGCAGCCGAGCTCATGCGCCGTGGCGCCCGCGTCAGCCAGGACGG
>Ga0325400_1007545_pt1 | contig 10405 bp, 9 predicted proteins | sample PopdelMetagenome_2_FD_205662 | JGI IMG/M metagenome (GOLD analysis project Ga0325400, IMG submission 205662) | Populus deltoides microbial communities from Bellville, Georgia, United States - Xylem-PdKOR-R1 | ecosystem: Host-associated > Plants > Phyllosphere > Stem > Wood/Secondary xylem...
AGCTGGACGACACGTGGCTCCAGACCGTCGGCAAGCTCGACAAGAAGTGGGCGAAGTTCGTGACCGAGGAAGGCGCAGCGGCCGACCGCATCCGCGTCGAGATCGGCGAGATCGCGCAGGCGACCGGCATGGCGCTTCCCGAGTTCCGCCGCATCGTCAACATGGTCCAGAAGGGCGAGCGCGAGGCGCGGATCGCCAAGAAGGAGATGGTCGAGGCGAACCTGCGTCTCGTCATCTCGATCGCCAAGAAATACACCAACCGGGGCTTGCAGTTCCTGGACCTGATCCAGGAAGGAAACATCGGCCTGATGAAGGCGGTGGACAAGTTCGAGTATCGCCGCGGCTACAAGTTCTCGACCTATGCGACCTGGTGGATCCGGCAGGCGATCACCCGCTCGATCGCCGACCAGGCGCGCACCATCCGCATCCCCGTCCACATGATCGAGACGATCAACAAGCTGGTCCGCACCAGCCGCCAGTTCCTCCACGAGCAGGGCCGCGAGCCCACGCCCGAGGAGATGGCGGAGCGGCTCTCCATGCCGCTGGAGAAGGTCCGCAAGGTGATGAAGATCGCCAAGGAGCCGATCAGCCTCGAGACGCCGATCGGCGACGAGGAGGATTCGCACCTCGGCGACTTCATCGAGGACAAGAACGCGGTGATCCCGGTCGACGCCGCGATCCAGGCGAACCTCAAGGAGACGGTGACGCGGGTGCTCGCCTCGCTGACCCCGCGCGAGGAGCGGGTGCTGCGCATGCGCTTCGGCATCGGCATGAACACCGACCACACGCTGGAGGAGGTCGGGCAGCAGTTCTCGGTCACCCGCGAGCGCATCCGCCAGATCGAGGCCAAGGCGCTGCGCAAGCTCAAGCACCCGAGCCGCAGCCGCAAGATGCGATCCTTCCTGGACCAGTGAGGTTGGGGCCGGCAGCGTCGCCTCCGCTGCCGGTCACCCTTGGTGCATTTGACTTTGGCGAGCCGTCGCCTTGGGCGTGCAAGCTGCCCGAACCCTCCGCGCCTGGGCCCGGCGCGGCGCCGACCTGAGTCGGGGGCACCAGGTCGCGCGCACCGCGCCCGCCATGACGGTCTTTGCCGACCGCTTCATGATCTAGCAGGCACCGCCGGAAGCGAGACCTGGCGGACCATCCTCGCACTGGCGCTCACGAGCGGCTAGCGTACCTGGATCAGGTCAAGTGGCGACACCCGGAAGCGAACGGGGCTGCCGCCGTTTACCGCAAGGCTGATAGTTGACACCCATTTCCATTTAGGTTGAGCAGGGCCATGGGCCGCAGCCGCCGACCGTCCAAGCAGATGCTGATCCTCCTGGAGGCCCTGTCGGCACGAACGCAGGAATGGCGTCACGGCTATGACCTGATGCGCGAGACCGGCCTGCTGTCGGGCACCCTCTACCCCTTGCTGATGCGCATGACCGATCAAGGCCTCGTGGAAGCCGAATGGCGTCAGCCGGAGGTGCTTGGCCGGCCGGCACGCCACGTCTATCGGCTGACGACCACCGGCATAGCCTTCGCGCATACCGCCAAACTCGACCGTCCTGACCCCCACGCCACGGTGGCGTTCGCGTGACGGTGGCCAGCGCACGCGCCGTCATGCGGCTCGCCCGGCATTGTATCGGCGCGGGGCGTGGCGATTGGGGCGCGGCGATGCAGGCAGAGTTCGAGGAGGCGGCCCGGGATGGGAGGCCGCTCGCGTTCGCGACAGGATGTCTGTTCGCGGCGTGGCGCGAGATGGGCATGCAGCAGGAAGGCCGCGGCGTTCTAGCGAACTACACCCTCGCGCTTGGCATGCTCCTCCCGATGGCCGCGCTGCAACTGGGCGGCGCGGTAGGTCTTGCCACTCCATATGGCGACCGTGCGGCCATCGGCATGCTGGCAAGTCAAGCCGGGGCAAACCCTTATCTGATCTGCGTCCACGCGAGTGCCGCATCCCTGGTCGCGCTTCTATGGCTCTTGCTTGCCGCGGCGCATGTCAGTCTGGCTTGGATGCTGGTCGACGAGAACTGGCCGGGCATCGTCAAGTCGGGTGCGGTGATCGGGGCGACCACGACGACGCTGGCCCTGTTCGCCGGAGTCACGATGCTCGACCCGTCGGCCCTGATCCCGCAAGTCGCGGGGCTAGCCGTAGAATATGTCGCGATCGGCCTTGTCGCCCGGCGACAGGCGCGATTCCTGCGCATCCTGCCCGACCCGATCGGCGAGTAGCCGATCGCCGCGGCGATCGGCGTGAACTGCAGTCGCGCGGCACGATGCTGCTTGACTCTTAAGTCTACATATCTTGCAATCCGCTTGGCAGGAGGGTCAGATGGTTGCCGACACGACGCTGAGCCGACGTCCACGCCGCCACTGTCGCTCGGCGACCCGCGGACCGCAACTGCAAGAGCCGGCAAGGAGGGCGGTACGATGATCGAGAGCCGGGTCGACCCGCGCGTTCAACCCGCCAAGGTGACGGGGCAGCAGCGGCTGGCCAGCCTCGATCTCATCCGCGGCAGCGCTGTGATGGGCATCCTTGCCGCCAATATCGTCGCCTTTGGTCAGCCGCAGGTCGCCCATATGTGGCCGGCGGCTTCCTGACCGGACATGGGCCTGTGTCGTTCTCGAATGCCTCGGCACCTCGATGCTGATGCTGTTGGTGTTCCATGGCTGGGCGCTCGAGCTGTTCGGCGAACTGACCCGGCCGGCCCTGTATGGCGCCATGCTGGCGACCTGGGCGATCATGTTGGTCTGGTCGCCGGCCTGGCTCGCGCGTTACCGGTCCGGTCCGCTCGAATGGGCGTGGCGCTGCCTCACCTATGCGCGCTTCGTCCCGCTTCGGCGCGGAGGGGCAACCGGCTGATGCTTCTCCGCCTTGCCCTCCGCCGCCGTTGCGCACGGGCATCGCCCGCGACGCCGAGCCGCTCCGGGGCGATGGCACGCGGTCAATCTGACGAGAACGTGCCGACGCCATGTCTCTCGGGAATGGCAGCCAGGTGGCCCATGGCCTGCGCCCGGCGTGCTGTGTTGTATCCGTGGGACACTCTGCTAAGCTCGTGAAAAGGGGGATGAGATACATGCTCGAACTGACCGGGGTCACCCACGTCTACGCCAACGGCACCCGCGCGCTCGACGATGTCAGCCTGTCGGTTCCGACCGGCATGTTCGGGCTGCTCGGCCCCAACGGTGCGGGCAAATCGACGCTGATGCGCACGGTGGCGACGCTCCAGACCCCGACCGCCGGCGGCATCCGCTTCGGCGAGATCGACGTGGTGGCGCATCCGGAGGCGCTGCGCGCGACGCTCGGCTACCTGCCGCAGGATTTCGGCGTCTACCCTCGCGTCTCCGCCTATGACATGCTCGACCATATGGCGGTGCTGAAAGGCGTCCGCTCGGCCGCGGACCGGCGCGCGACCGTGGAGACGCTGCTCGCCCAGACCAACCTGTGGGCGCACCGCAAGAAGGCTATCGCCGGCTTCTCGGGCGGCATGCGCCAGCGCTTCGGGATCGCGCAGGCGCTGATCGGCAACCCGCGCCTGATCATCGTCGACGAGCCGACCGCCGGCCTCGACCCGGAGGAGCGCAACCGCTTCCTCAACCTCCTGGCCGAGATCGGCGAGAACGTGGTGGTGATCCTGTCCACCCACATCGTAGAGGACGTGGCGGACCTGTGCCCGCGCATGGCGGTGCTGGCCGCCGGGCGCATCCAGCTGGAGGGCGCGCCGCTCGACCTGATCGAGCGGACCCGCGGGCAGGTCTGGGCCAAGACGATCGGACGCGACGAGCTGGACGCCGTGCGCGAGACCCGCGAGGTCATCTCCACGCGGCTGTTCGCGGGACGGACGATCGTCCACGTCCTCGCCGACCACGATCCCGGCGACGGCTTCCGCCCCGCGACGGGTGGGCTGGAGGACGTGTACTTCTCCACCCTCGCCCGCTCGCGCCGCGCCCCCGGCGCCGCAACCGCCCCCGCCCCTGCCGTCGCGGCCTGAGCGCGATGTTCGGCGCGATCGCCCGCTTCGAGCTGCGCTACCAGCTCCGCAACCCGGTCTTCTGGGCCGTCACGATCCTGTTCTTCCTGCTGACCTTCGCGGCGATGACGGTGGACCAGATCCAGCTCGGCAGCGGTGGCAACCTCCACAAGAACGCGGCCACCGCGATCGCGCGCATCCACATCACTCTCACCATCTTCTACATGTTCGTGACCACCGCCTTCGTCGCCAACGTGGTGGTGCGGGACGACGAGAGCGGGTTCGGGCAGATGGTCCGATCGACCCGCGTAACCAAATCGTCCTACCTTCTCGCGCGCTTCGGCGGCGCGTTCGGCGCGGCGGCCCTATCCTTTGCGGTGGTGCCGATCGCACTATGGCTGGGCACGCTGATGCCCTGGGTCGATCCGGAGACGCTGGGGCCGAACCGGCTGGCCGACTATCTCTACGCCTACTTCCTGCTTGCCTTGCCCAATCTGTTTCTAACGGCCGGCATCTTCTTCGCGGTCGCAACGATGACGCGGTCGATGACCTACAGCTATCTCGCGGTCGTCGGCTTCCTGGTGGCCTATCTCGCGCTGCTGGTACTTTCGGCGCAAAAGGCCGAATGGCGTGAGACGCTGGGCTATCTCGAACCGTTCGGCATCGCCGCGTTCGGCTGGGTGACCCGGTACTGGACCGCGGCGGAGGCGAACGCGGCGATGCCGGCCTTTGTCGGCGTCCTGGCCGCCAACCGGCTGCTGACGGTGGTGCTGGGCTTCGTGGCGCTCGGCGTCGCCTGGTGGCGCTTCTCCTTTGCCGAACGAGGCGCGTCGGGGCGCAAACTCCGCCGCGAGCAGCGCCGTGCGGCCAGGCTCGCCACCACCCCGCCGCAGGTCGCCGCTTCGCTGCCCGCGCCCGATCCCGCGAGCGCGTGGTCGACGCAGCTCCTCGCCCGCATCCGGTTCGAGATGGCGCTGATCTTTCGCAGCCCCGGCTTCGTGGTGCTGATGCTGCTAGGGCTGGCCAACGCCACCGCCTCCCTGCTCTTCCCGGCCGAGCGGTTCGGCACGCCGGCCTGGTCGCTGACCTTTGTCGCGATCGGCGTCCTCCAGGGCGCGTTCACGATCATCCCGATCATTATCGCGATCTACTATGCCGGCGAGCTGGTGTGGCGCGACCGCGAGCGCGGCATGCACGAGATCGTCGACGCCACCGCGCTGCCCAACTGGGGCTACATGGTGCCCAAGACGCTGGCGGTGGCCGGCGTGCTGCTCGCCACCCTCGTCGCCTCGGTGCTGGTGGCGATGCTGATCCAGCTGATCCGCGGCCCCGTGCCCTTGGCGCCGGGCGAATATCTCGCCTGGTACGTGCTGCCCAACGCGGCCGACTATCTGATCCTCGCCGTGCTGGCGGTGTTCGTCCAGGCGGTTAGTCCCAACAAATATGTCGGCTGGGGCCTGATGGTGCTCTACGTCGTCGCGACCAGCGTGTTCGTGACGATCGGCTGGGACCACCCGCTCTACCTCTACGGCTCGACCGGGTCGAACGGCCCATTGGTGCTGTCCGACATGAACGGCGATGCGGTCGGCGGCGCCAGGGCATGGTGGCTCCGGCTCTACTGGGGCGGCTGGGCGTTGGTGCTGGCGGTGGCGGCGCACCTGCTCTGGCGGCGCGGCACCGCGGTGACGATCGGCCACCGGCTCCGCCTGGTGCCGCGACGGCTGCGCGGCGCGCCCGGCGCGGTGCTGGCCGTGGCGCTGGTCACCGTCGCGGGCAGCGGCGCCTATGCCTACCGGCAGATGGACGTGCTCAACACCTATCGCAGCGCTCCCTCGCAGGAGGCGCGGGTCGCCGAGTACGAGAAGAAGTACCTCCGCTACGCCGCCTTGCGCCAGCCGACCTTGACCGACATCCGCCTCCACGTCGCGCTCCACCCCGCCGCGCTGCGGATGGAGGCGGAGGGCCGCTACGCCTGGGTCAACGACACCGGCGCGCCGCTCCGCGACGTCCATGTGCGGATGCAGAGCGACCGCACCCGCCTGGTCGCGGTCGACGTGCCCGGCGCGCGGCTCGCCAGCAACGACGCCGACTTCCAGTACCGCATCTACCGCTTTGACCGGCCGGTTGCGCCGGGCGCGACCGGCACCGTCGCCTTCCGCACCGCGCGCGTCGACCGCGGCTTCGCCGCCAACGATGACGACACGCGGCTGGTCGCCAACGGCACCTTTCTCAACAATCGGGAATTCGCGCCCACGATCGGCATGGATCGGACCGCGCTGCTGCAGGACCGTACCAAGCGACGCAAATACGGCCTGCCCGGCGAACTCCGCCCCGCCAAGCTGGAGGACACGGCCGCGCAGTGGCGCAATTACGTCCATACCGACTGGGTGCGATCAGACATCACCCTGTCGACCGACGCCGACCAGGTGCCGATCGCGCCGGGCCGCAAGGTGTCGGACGTGACCGCGGGCGGTCGCCGTACCGCGCGCTTCGTGTCGGGCGCACCGATCCTGTCCTTCTTCTCGATCCAGTCGGCGCGCTATGCCGAGAAGTCGCGGGTTGCGGGCGGCGTGCGGCTGTCGGTCTTCCACCACCCCGCCCACGCCTACAACACCGACCGCATGCTGACCGCGATGGCGCGCGCGCTTGCCTATTACCGCACCAACTTCGGCCCCTATCAGTTCCCCTACGCCCGCGTGATCGAGTTCCCCGGCTATGCCAGCTTCGCGCAGGCGTTCGCGGGGACGATCCCCTATTCCGAACGGGCCGGCTTCATCGCCGACGCGCGCCGGTCCGACCGGATCGACTACGTCACCTACATCACCGCGCACGAACTCGCGCATCAATATTGGGCGCACCAGGTGATCAGCGCCGACATGCAGGGCGGGACGATCTGGGTCGAGACCATGGCGCAATATTCGGCGCTGATGGTGATGAAGCAGCTCTACGGCCCCGACAAGATCCGCCGCTTCCTCAAGTACGAGCTCGACGACTATCTGCGCGGTCGCCGCTTCGAGGCGGTGGAGGAGCAGCCGCTCGCCCGGGTCGAGAACCAGCCCTACATCCACTACAACAAGGGCTCGCTGGCGATGTACCTGCTCCAGGACCGGTTCGGAGAGGCCCGCGTCAACGCCGTGCTGCGCGGGATGCTCGATCGCTACCGGTTCAAGGGCCGACCATATCCGCGTTCGACCGATCTCATCGCCGGCTTTGCGTCCTTGGCGCGCACGCCCGAGGAGCGGCAGCTGATCGCCGACCTGTTCGAGCGCATCACGCTGTGGGACCTCAAGGCCAAGGCCGCGACCACCCGCCGCCTGCCGGACGGCCGATGGGAGACGACCCTCACGCTCGACGCCGCCAAGCTCTATGCCGACGGCCAGGGCAAGGAGACGCCCGCACCCCTGTCGGACACCATCGACATCGGTGCCTTCACCAGCCGTCCGGGGCTGGCCGCCTTCTCGCGCGCCGACGTGCTGTTGATGGAGCGTCGCGCGATCCGCAACGGTACGCACCAAGTCCGGATCGTCACGACCGAGCGGCCGACCTTTGTCGGGGTCGATCCCTACAACAAATACGTCGATCGGAACGGCGACGACAATCTCGTGATCGTGAGTTGAGCCAACGGCCGGCGTTCGGGGCCTTGGCGTTCGATCAGGAGCAGCCGCGGCTTCCGGCCGGACGCGTGCACCTGCCCATCGCTGCGGGGCTGTCGAGCATGCGCGACAGCTGTTCGCATCAGCGAGCGTCGGGCCTGCTCCATCTTCGGCGCGAAGAGAACATCGCCGCGCCACGCCTATCGGCTAGAGCAGTCTGAATCGATCTGCACCGTTTGCCGTTCGATTTGAGCGAGGTCGAAGGTCAAGCTTCACGGGAGGCGCTCCGATTGCGCTCAGCACGAACGGTTCTGATTGTTCGGACACGGGCCTAGCGATGATAACGACCCGCGGTCCTGGCGCCGCGCTATCGCAGCGGAACGTCGCTGCCTTGGATACCGGCGATCCAGCCATGCTCGCCCGCGAAGGACCGATCATGGTGCGGGTGGTCGGGCTCGAACCGACACTCCTTGCGGAACCGGATTTTGAGTCCGGCGCGTCTACCAATTCCACCACACCCGCAGAGACTTAGGAAAGCACCGCTACCCGGCAAACGGGGTACGCGAACCCCTATGTGGCTCCTGTAATCCAGATGGCACAGGAGGAGGGTTCGCGTCTAGATGATTGAACAAGCGCGTGTTCCTTTAGCTCTGGGCGGCAGAGGAAAAGCGGTCGCACCATCCGCGCCCAGACTCCTATGTGGCTCCTAAGGCCCTGAAGCGTCATCTGCCACTTTGAGCCATTGTCGGTTATCCACGCGACGCTAAGCGCATCCCGAAACCCGGTTTGCGTGGCGCGCTGACGTTCAGCTTCGCCGAGAGCGAGCGAGGAGCCGTCGAGGCCTCCCGCGAAACACGTCCCGACTTCATCCTCTCAGACGTCGCGCTGCTCGAGGGAACGGGCCCGCTGGCGGTGCAGACGATCCGCGGTGAATGCGGCGACATACCGGTCATCTTCGTGACGGCGACGCCGGATGCTTGCTTGCCCTGCGCGCCACCGGGTCAGGTGTTCCGCAAGCCGATGGACCGGCCCGCGATCGGCGCCGCCTTTCGCCAGATGGCTTTTTCAGCCTAGCTGTTCGGCACTGTCGTCAACGGCATGGAGAAAGTGAACTGCGTCTCGCGCTCGCTCGATGTCATGGTCAGCGTCCCGTCAAGCGCCTTGGCGATCTCCGATGCGATTTGAAGGCCGAGACCGAGCCCCGCCTTGTTGGGCCGGATTTCACCCCGGAAGAACGGCTGGAAGAGCTTCTGGCGTGCGGCCACATCGATGGGCGGATCCCCGTTCGCAACCGAGATTTTAAGCATCGCGTCGGACGTTGCTGCCCGGACCACGATCGGGTCGGTCTTCGAGCCGTGGAGGACGGCGTTGCCCAGCAGGTTGGAGAGCAGCTGCCCCAGCCTGACCCGATCGCAATCGACCGGCACGCCGATCGCCACGTCGGCGTTGATCATACCACAAGCCTACCGGCGGCCAGGTACCCGATCACGCCCATCGGCCGTTAGCTGTCGCAGACCCTCGCTGCGCCGCCGACCGGTGGCGCAGCTGGACGAGCAGGAGTAGCTATCATGACCCATGCCTTAAGCGGACGATTCGATGCCCGTCGCGAGGCCGAGATGGCGGTCGAGCGCCTGGTGCAGGGGCACGGGATCGACCGGAACACGATCGTCATCGAGGCCGCAGGAGAAGAGAACACCGCGGGCGAGGACCTCGCCGGGGCAGATGCCAAGCGTGGGAGCGACAGCGAGGAGCCGCGCTCCGACGGTCCCCTGACCGGCGCAGTGCTGGTCGCGGTAGAGGTAGCGAATGACGAGCAAGCTGCCGCCATCCGTGAGGCCTTTACAGAGTTCAAGGCGGCCGACGTCGCTGCGAACGGGTAACGCGAGGGGCTGGCCGGCCCCGTTCGGTGTCGAAGTCGCGAGCTCCGGCATTCAACTCGATCCAGGAAACCGCCTTATGTTCGACGCTGCCGCTTCCATCCGTCTCGAAGAGGGGACCGGTACCAGATCCGCCGCGCGCGACAAGAGCGTGTGCGTCGTCGGCTGCGGCAACGTCGGCATGGCTGCCGCCTTTGCGCTGATCCAGGGCGACCTCGTCCGCGAGCTGGTGCTGGTGGGGACCTCGGATGGGAAAACCGAGGGTGAGGCCATGGATCTGCGCCACGCGGCCGCGGTGCCGATGCGGGCGCCCGTCCGGATCGTCGGCGGCAGCTACGCCGACGCCGCGGCCTGCCGGTTAGCGGTGGTCACCGCCGGGGCCGCGTCGGACGACCCCGACGTCAGCCGGCTAGACCTCTTGGAGAAAAACGTCGGCATCGTGCGCGAGGTGGTGTCCAAGCTGATGGCCGAGGGCTTCGATGGGGTACTGATAGTGGCGACAAATCCGGTCGACGTGCTGGCCCAAGTCGCGCAGCGGAAATCCGGCCTGCCGCCCGGCCGCGTGATCGGTACCGGCACGCTGCTCGATACCGCGCGCCTGCGGGAGCTGCTCGGCGCGGAGCTCGGCGTCGCCCCCGCGTCGGTGGACGCCTTTGTCCTGGGCGAGCACGGCGAATCCGAAATAGTCGCCTGGAGTGCCGCGCGGGTGGGCGGTCTGGCGCTGGCGGACTATCTGGGCGCCGACGCGCTGCCGCCGCGCGACGAGCTGCTCGGCCGAGTGCGCGGCGCCGGGCCGGAGCTGGTGGAGCGCAAAGGCAACACGGCCTACGCGATCGGGCTGTGCATCGTGCGGCTGTGCGAGGCGGTGCTGCGCGACGAACGCGCGGTGCTGGCGGTGTCGGCGCGGTTGGACGGCGAGTACGGGCTGCACGACCTGTACCTGGGGACGCCCTGCGTCGTGGGCTGCAACGGCGTGGAG
>Ga0325400_1007546_pt1 | contig 10403 bp, 8 predicted proteins | sample PopdelMetagenome_2_FD_205662 | JGI IMG/M metagenome (GOLD analysis project Ga0325400, IMG submission 205662) | Populus deltoides microbial communities from Bellville, Georgia, United States - Xylem-PdKOR-R1 | ecosystem: Host-associated > Plants > Phyllosphere > Stem > Wood/Secondary xylem...
CTCGGAGACCAGGTCGGCGACGCGGGTGAGGTTGGCCTCCATCGCGTCGAGCTTGCGCAGCGCCTTCTCCTTGCGGCGCCGGTGCTTCAGCACCCCGGCGGCCTCTTCGATGAAGGCGCGGCGCTCCTCGGGCGAGGCGTGCAGGACGGCGTCGATCTGCCCCTGGCCGACGATGACGTGCATCTCCCGGCCGATGCCGGAGTCGGACAGGAGTTCCTGGACATCGAGCAGGCGGCACTGCTGGCCGTTGATGGCGTACTCGGAGCCGCCGGTGCGGAACATCGTCCGGGTGATCGTCACCTCGGCGTACTCGATGGGCAGGGCCCCGTCGGAGTTGTCGATGGTCAGCGACACCTCGGCGCGGCCGAGGGCTGAGCGACCCTCCGCGCCGGTGGTGCCGGCGAAGATGACGTCCTCCATCTTGCCGCCGCGCAGGCTCTTCGCGCTGGACTCCCCCATGACCCAGGTCAGGGCGTCCAGGACGTTCGACTTCCCGGAACCGTTGGGCCCGACCACGCACGTGATCCCCGGCTCGAGCCGCAACGTCGTCGCGGAGGCGAACGACTTGAACCCCTTGAGGGTGAGGGTCTTCAGGTGCACGGGTCGAGAGCCTAACGAGCCGGGCCCCATGATCCGGGCAGGCGCGCGACCCGGTCGTGGTCCTCGAAGGGGCACTCATCACGATCTGGAATGACCGATACCACGACACGCACAGCACTCGATGAGTGACGGTCCGACGTTGTACAACAGAGCGAAGCCTCTCCACCACTCGCTCCGTTCCACGCTGGAAGGACCCCTGTGCCGACCCGCCTCGCCGGTCGTATCCGCTCTCCCCGTCGCACCGTCGCGAAACGTCAGCTCCCGAAGGTGGTCCCCGCGCCGCGGGTCTCTCCGTCCGACCTGGTCCAGCCCACCGGTGGCGGCGAGGTCTCCCTCAAACTCCTGGTCACGCTGGCCCTGCTGTGCGCGATCGGGCCGTTCGCCGTCGACATGTACCTGCCGACGTTCCCCGCCCTGGCCACCGACCTGTCGACCTCGGCCGCCAGCGTCCAGCTGACCCTGACGACCTTCATGCTCGGCATGGCCGCCGGTCAGCTCGTCCTCGGACCGCTGTCGGACCGTCTGGGCCGACGCCGGCTGCTGCTGGCCGGGACCGCCGTCACCTTCGTGGCCGGCGTGGTCTGCGCCCTGACGCCGTCCATCGGCGTCCTCATCGTGGCGCGGCTCGTCCAGGGCATGGCGGGTGCGGCGGGTGTGGTCATCGGCCGCGCGGTCGTCGCCGACCTCGCCAGCGGTCGCGCCGCGGCCAAGGCGTTCTCGTTGCTCGGCGTGATCGGCGGTGTCGCGCCCGTCGTGGCCCCGCTGCTCGGCGGGCTCGTGGCGGTCCACGGTGGCTGGCGCGGGATCTTCGGGATCACCGCGGTCATGGCGCTCATCATGGTCGTGGCGGCCTACTTCGTGATCCCCGAGTCGCTGCCGAAGGAACGACGGCACTCCGGCGGAGTTCGCGACGTCGCCGTCACCGCCAAGGCGGTGCTGTCCCGCCGCGGGTACGTCGGGTACGTCGGGACGCTCGTCCTGGTCTTCGGGACGGTGTTCTCCTACGTCTCGGCCTCGCCCTTCGTCCTGCAGAACGTCGTGGGCCTCTCGGCGGGGACCTACTCGTTGGTCTTCGCGATGAACGCCCTCGGGATCGCCGCCGGTGGCGCGGTCTCCAACCGCGCCCTGCGCCGGTTCTCGCCCGCCCAGGTGCTGACCACGGGCGTGCTCATCCAGGTGACCTGCGCCGCCCTGCTGTTCACCTCGGTGATGGCCTTCGACGCGTGGACACCCGCCGTCCTGGTCGCGCTGTGGTTCACCGTGTTCAGCTGCGGTCTGATCTTCGGAAACGCCACGGCCCTGGCCGCCGACGAGGTGCGGTTCGCCTCCGGCACCGGGTCGGCCCTGCAGGGCGCCCTGCAGTTCACGATCGGCGCCCTCGTCTCGCCGCTGGTCGGGCTGGCCGGCGAGCACTCCGCCGTCCCGATGGTGACGATGATGCTGGGTTGCTCCGGCGTCGCGGCACTGTGCCTGTTCCTCGTCGCCCGTCCCGTGGCCCGCCGCCGCGCGGTGGCCCACGAAACGGTCCAGTCGCTCTAACGCGTCTCGAACCCCTCGACGCCCTCGGCGGGTCCCCAGTGGTCGGTGACCCGGGTGACCCGCCCGGGGCGTCCGTGCGTCGTGGGGTCCTCCCGCAACCGGGCCAGCAACTGCCTCAGTTCCGGCCGTTCGCCCTCGGCCAGCACCTCGACATGGCCGTCGCTGGCGTTCGTGGCCGTCCCGGACAGCCCGAGTTCCTCCGCCTGGCTCTGGACCCACCACCGGAACCCGACGCCCTGGACGTGACCGGTGACGAGCGCCATGAGCCGAACGCGGAGGGCTTGCACGCACGGCAGCGTACGAGATGACACCCGCTGCGCTCGGCGACAGGATGGGAACGCAGAAGTCGTCTCGACGGAGGGCACCCGCATGGAGATCGCAGCCGACACGCTTCAGAAGGCCCTTCGGGTCAACCTCGACCCGCGCTGGTACGGCACCATCGCCGAGATCGGTGCCGGTCAGGAGGTCGCGCGCTGGTTCTTCCGCGCCGGCGGCGCCGCCGGGACCGTCGCGAAGTCGATGTCCGCGTACGACATGGCAGTCAGCGACGCCGTGTACGGCAAGTCGGACCGCTACGTCTCCCTGGGCCGGCTGCAGGCCATGCTCCAGCACGAGCTGTCGCTGAACGTCGAACGGTTGTCCGAGGCGCGCGGCGACGACACCTGCTTCTTCGCCTTCGCCGACACGGTCGTGGCCCGCAGCTACCGCGGCGGGAACGAGTGCCACGGCTGGATGGGCGTCCGGTTCCAGGCCCACCCCAACGACGAACCCAGCCAGATCATCCTGCACGTGCGGATGCTCGACGACGACGCGAGCCTGCAGCAGGAGGCCCTCGGCATCGTCGGGGTGAACCTGCTGCACGCCGCGTTCTTCGAACGCCACGAACCCGACCAGGTCGTGGCCAGCCTGCTGGACCGGTTGTCGACGGGGCGCATCGAGATCGACGTCATCCAGTTCCGTGGCATCGAGTTCCGGCACGTCGACAACCGCGTCATGGCCTTGCAACTCGTGCAGCTGGGCCTGTCCGGGGTGGCGATGTTCGGCCCCGACGGCGAGGTCCTGCAGCCGTCGGAGGCCCTGCGCAAGCACGCCGTGCTCGTCGAACGCGGCAGTTTCCGGCCGCCCACCGTCGTCAACGTCGACATGCTCTCCTCGGCGACGGAGAAGTTCACGCAGGAGGACGCCGGGGGCGCCCCCGTCCTGGCCCTGGCCGAACTCACGATGCGCAACCTGCGAGCGTCCGGGGACAAGGTCGACCGCCGCGACTTCCTGGCCCGCGCCGACCTGCTCGGGGCCTGCGGGATGACGACCGTCATCTCGGACTACTACGAGTACAACCGGCTTGCCGAGTACCTGCAGCGCCGGACGACCGAACGCATCGGCATCGTCATGGGCGTCCCGAGCCTGGTGAACTTCTTCGACGAGGACAACCACTCGCACATGCAGGGCGGGATCCTGGAGAGTTTCGGCCGGTTGTTCAAGAACGACCTGAAACTCTTCGTCTATCCGATGCAGGACATCGAGACCGGCGAGGTGGTCTCGGTCGAGGACATGAAGGTCTCGGAGGACCTGCAACCCCTGTTCGACTTCATGGCCCGGCGGGGCAGTTTCGTCCACCTCGACAACTACCGGCCCGAGTACCTGCCGATCCTGAGCCGGGACGTCCTGCGGCGGATCGCCGCCGGCGACGACAGCTGGGAGCAGATGGTGCCCGAGGAGGTCGCCACGATGATCATCAAACGTGGGTTCTTCGGACACAAACGGCGGGACGACTGATCAGACGTACTCGACGCCACCGGTGATGTCGAAGAACTGCTCCAGGGTGAGCACCCCGGCGTCGCTCATCCGCTGCACCAGGTCCGTCCCGACCCACCGCCAGTGCCAGGGTTCGGGGTCGTACCCGGTGACGTCGGTGAGCCCGTCGGGGTAGCGCAGGAGGAACCCGAAACCTCCGGCTCGCTCACGCAGCCAGGCCGATTCCGGCGTCTGGCCGAAGCAGTTCTCCAACAGGCAGCCCGGGGTGCTGGAACCCCCGAAGTCGACGGCCAGACCCGTCTGGTGCTCGCTGAAACCGGGCCGGGCGGACACGCTCTCGGCGCTCTCGAGGCCGTCACGGGCCACGGCGTTGTCGTGGACCGTCTGCTGCCGAGCGTACGAGCGGTAGCCGCTGGTCACGCTCAGCGAGACCCCGTCGGCGGCAGCGGCGTCGAGCAGCGCCTGCAGGTCGGGGGCGATGAGCGCGGCGACCTCGCGCCCTCCGACGGTGGCCACCGCCGGCGCGTACTCGACGGGGTCCAGCGGGTGCTGCTTGTTGACGACGACCCACTGGCTCGCGGCCTCGGTGGTGGAGAAGCCGGTGGTGGAGAAGCCGGGTGCGGGCGATGTGGTGGCGCCGGCCACGGGCTCGTTCGCCACCGGCAGCTGATCCAGGGCCGGATCGATCCCCCGGACCGCGTCCCCGGGGCCGAGCTGGGTCAGCAGCACTCCCCCGCTGACCCCGACGCCGACCAGTCCCGCCAGCAGGGTCCGCCGGGCCACGACGGCGTCGTGACTGTACCGCCGGGAACCGTCCGGCTGGAGGTCAGCAGCGAACGGGGACGTCCGCTCTGAGGTCCGCGCTGGGGTCCGCAGCTGGCTCATGACCCCAGTCTCCCAGCGCGGCGCGCAGAAGCTGCGCGCCGCGCCATGACGAACGGGAAAGATCACTCAGGCGGAGACGCTGTGGTCACCCGCAGCGAGTTCCCGCTCGCTGCCGTCGGGCAGCCTCAGCAACGCCGTGGTGCCTTCCGGGACCGTGACGTCGACGGAGAAACCGCCCGCCTCGTCCCGCCAGTGCACCGCGAGCCGACCGTGCGGCGTCTGAAGGGCGCCACGCGCCCAACTCACGCCGCCGCCGGGCTGCGGGGCGATCAACGACCGCGAGTACCCCGGCTCCAGCGGTGACAACCCCGCCACCACCCGGTGCATCCAGTCCGCCACCGCGCCGAGGGCGTAGTGGTTGAAACTCGTCATCTGCCCAGGGTTGATGGTCCCGTCCGGCAGCATCGAGTCCCAGCGTTCCCAGATCGTCGTCGCACCCATGGTCACGGGGTACAACCAGGACGGACAGCCCTCCTCCAGCAGCAACCGGTAGGCCTCCTCGAGGTGCCCCGTGGAAGTCAGCGCGTCCGTGACGTACGGCGTCCCCGCGAAACCCGTGGAGACCCGGTACCCGGCCTTGGCCACGACCTCGGCCAGCCGCTCGCCCGCCTTGTCCTTCAGGTCCCCGTCCAGCAACCCGAAGTCGATGGCCAGGGCGTAGACGGTCGCGCAGTCCGAACGGACCGTTCCGTCCGGCTCGACGTAGTGCTGCAGGAACGCCGTGCGCAGGCGGGTGGCCAAGGCGTCGAACTCGGCCGCGTCGTCGTCCTTGCCCAGCACGCGCGCCATCTGGGCCAGGGTGTGCGCCGAGCGGTGGATCGCCGCGGTGCTGACGACCCCCTTGTCGGCCTTGGCCGCGGCCGGGTCGTCCGGCGGCGCGTCCGGGTCCAGCCAGTCGGCGAACTGGAAACCCTCGTCCCACAGGTCCGTGGGCGACAGCAGGGTCTCGACGTGCCGCACGTGGGCCGTTGCGGCCGGGTAGGCCTCGGCCAGCGCCTCGGCGTCCCCGTAGGCCTGGAACAGCGTCCACGGTAGCCACACGGCGACGTCGGACCAGAAGCACGTCGAGTCCGGCGCGCCGCGCAGTTCCTTGGGCGGGGAGAACTTCAGGACGTCGGGGACGACGTACGGCGTGATCCCGTTGTTGTGGGCCTGCTCGGCGTCGAGGTCACGCAACCAGTCGCGCAGGAAACTCGAGACGTCGAACAGGTACGCCGCGCTCGGACCGAACACGGCGAGGTCACCGGTCCAGCCCAGACGTTCGTCGCGCTGCGGGCAGTCGGTCGGGACGTCGAGGAAGTTCCCCTTCTGCCCCCAGACGACGTTGCGGTGCAGTTGGTTCACGAGTTCGTGCGAGCATTCGAACTCTCCGGTACGGGTGAGTTCGGAGTGGACCACGACTGCTTCGAGGGAGTCGGTGGTGAGTTCCCCCGGCCAACCGTCCACCTCGACGTAGCGGAACCCGTGGAACGTCAGGGTCGGTTCGAAGGTGTCCGCACCGCCGGACAGTGTGAGCCGGTCGGTCGCCTCGGCGGTGCGCAACGGTCGGGTCCCGAGTTCGCCGTGCTCGAGCACCTCGGCGTGCTTGATGGTGATGGTCGAACCCTCGGGCCCGGTCACGGTGAACCGCAACCAACCGACGAGGTTCTGACCGAAGTCGACGAGGGTCTTCCCTGCGGGCGAGGTGGACACCGCGACCGGTTTCACGATCTCCTGCCGGCGCACCGGCGGGCCGACGTGCTCGGTCAACCGGGCCCTGTCGACGTCGACCGCGTGCACGCCCGACCATCCGTCGGCGGGCCCGTCGAGCGCGGCCCAGCGGGGTTCGAGGAGCCGTGCGTCGATCGTCTGACCGTCGTAGATCTCGTCCTTCAGCACCGCCGAGGACCGTGATTCCCAGTCGCTACCGGTGGCCACCACCTGCACGTGGCCGTCGGCGAACGTGATCTCGAGTTGGGCGATCGCCGAGGGTTCCTCGGCGTAGAGACCGGAGTTCCCGCTCCACGCGAGCCGACCCACGGCCCAGCCGTTGCCCAGGGCCAGACCGAGCACGTGCTCCCCGGGGGTGAGACCGGAGATCTGGTGCGAGACGTACCGCAACCGCCACTCGTAGGCACTCCAGCCGGGAGTGAGGACGTCCTGCCCGACGGGTTCACCGTCCAGCTGCGGTTCGACGACCCCGAGGGCGGACAGGTGCAGCACGGCCGAGGTCACCTCCCCGTGGCCCTCGTCGAGGGTGAACCGTGTGCGCAGCAACGGGGCCTGCTGCGTTGCGTCGGCGGCGATCATCGCTGCTTGCCAGCGTGGGGACATCGGGGACGTTCCTCCTGAGACTTGGGTTAGCCCTTGACTGCGCCGGACGTCATGCCGGCGACGATCTGACGGTTGAAGAACAGGTACATGATCAGCGGCGGGATGGTGATGAGCAGGATGTCCATGAACAGCAGGTTGTAGGACGTGAGGTTCTGGCTCTGGAAGTTGAACAGGGTCAGCTGCACGGTGGCGTTCTCGTCACCGGGGGCGAAGTACAGCGGGTTGGTGAAGTCGTTGAAGATGTTCACCGACTGCACCACGATGATGGTCACGGTGACCGGCCGCAGCAACGGGAGGATCACCTGGAAGAACAGCCGGAACGGCCCGGCGCCGTCGATGACCGCGGCCTCGTCCAGTTCCCGCGGAACAGTGGCCAGGAACGCCCGGAACAGCAGCACCGTGAACGAGAGACCGAAGGCGATCTCGATGAAGATCAGCCCCGGCATCCCGCCGAACAGCCCGAGACGCTGCAGCACCCAGATGGTCGGCACCACGGCCGGCGGCATGATGAGTCCCGCCAGGACGAGGAACGAGATGAGACCGGTCAGCCGCGACTTCCGCCGCTGCAGGACGAACGCGACCATCGACCCCAGGATCACCAACGCCGTCACCGACACGACCGTCAGGACCGTGGAGTTGATGAACGCGATGACCAGGATGTAGTCACGCGTCTGCAGCACCGTCGTGAAGTTCTCGACGAACTGCATGTTCCGCGGCCAGGCCAGCGCGAACTCCCCCGCCTGCTGGGAGTCCATCAGCGCGGTGGTGACGATGAACGCGAACGGCACGAGGAACACCACGACGCTGGCCAGGATGGCCAGACCGCCCAGGCCGTAGCGAGTCAGGGCCCTTGTGCGGATCTGGTTCGACTCCCGCCGCGGGGTCGTCAGCGTGCTCACACGTCCACCTCCTTCTTCGCCATGAACCGGGTCAACGGGATCACGATCGCGGTCACCGCGATGAACAGGATCACGTTCCCGGCCGTCGAAAGGCCGTAGAACCCGGCCTGGTACTGCTTGTAGATGACCGACGCGATGACGTCCGAGGTGAACCCGGGCCCACCCTTGGTCATCGCCCAGATCAGGTCGAACGACCGCAACCCGCCGATCAGCGACAAGGTGACGACGGTCGACGTCGCCGGCCACGACAACGGCAGGATGATGTTCCGGAACGTCGACCAGGGTCCCGCCCCGTCGACCTTCGCGGCCTCGCGGTACTCGTTGGGGATGGAGACGATCCCGGCCATGTAGATGACCGTGGCCAGCCCGACACCCTTCCAGATGTCCACGAGGGCGACGGAGAACAACGCCAACGCCGGGTCGGTCAACCAGCCGGGACCGTCGATCCCGAACACGGCCAACGCCGAGTTGATCGCGCCCTTGCTCGGGTGCATGAGCACCTGGAACGTGATCCCGACCCCGACCGTGGAGACCAGGACGGGGAAGAACACCACCGAGCGCAGGTAGCCGCGGCCGACGATCTGAGAGGTCAGCAGCAACCCCAACGCCATCCCCAGCACGACCTTCGCCCCCGAGGTGACGACCGCGTAGATGAAGGTGTTGACGAAACCCTTGGTCAACGCGGGTTCGGAGAAGAACTGGGCGAAGTTGTCCAGCCCGATGAACTCGCTGTCGAAGATCGTCCAGCGGGTCAGGCTGAAGTAGAACGACAGCAACGTGGGCGCCAGGAACAGGACGCCGTAGATGATCGCGGCGGGCAGGAAGAACCAGTTGGGGTAGGGGCTGCGTCGGCGACGCTCACGTCCACCCCGGCCGCCCGCGCCCGCCCGTTCGGTGCGGGGTGGGGTGCTGATCGTCGCCGACACGTCCCTCACCAGCCTTCGAGCCCGAGCTGCTGGGCCTGCTTCTCGACGTCCTGGTCGTAGAGCTTGGCCGCGTCGGCGGCCGAGGTGATCCCCGAACCGACCTCGACGCACAACTGCTCGAGGTTCGGGCCCTTGACCGGCGACAGGAACTCCAGCGCCGGCGACTGCTTGTCGGCGTCGAAGTAGGCGGCCACGTCGGTGGTCACCTGCGGCACGTCCGCGGGCAGCTCACACCCTTCGACCATGTACGGTCCGGTGGGCGGGCTGGCCGAGGCCTGCGCCTCGCACCCTTCGGGGCTGGCGATGAAACCGAGGAGCTTCTTGGACGCCTCGAGCTGATCACCCTCGGTCGTGGCCGGGATGTAGACACCGTTCGGGAACCACGCGGTGAGGCCATTGGTGGACGCGTCGGTGCCGGGCAGGGCGAAGAAGCCGATGTCCGGGACCGCGTCGGGGGCCGCCGCGGCGAGGGTCGTGATGTTGCCGGACAGGATCGGGTACATCGCCCCCTCGCCCGAGGCCAGCAGGCGCATGCCGTCGGGGACCTTGGCCGAGGCGAAGTCGGAGTTCGCCCAGCCCTTGTCCCAGACCTCCTGCAGGTGCTCGAAGCCGGCGAGCGCGGCCGGGTCGGAGGCGTACTTGGCCTGGTTGGCCGTGTACTCCTGCGCCCAGTTCGGTTCGACCGCGGAGATGTTGTGGAAGTCGGCCAGGACGAACAGCTGCGAGGACCACGTCTCGCCGTAGGTCTGGATGACCGGGACCTTGCCCGCGGCCTTGATGGCGTCGGCGACGGTCTCGAACTCCGCCCACGTGGTGGGGATCTCCAGGCCCAGCTCCTCGAAGACCTTGCGGTTGTACATGATCCCACCGGCGAAGGCCGTGCCGTAGGGGACGCCGTAGATCTGGTCGCCGACCGAGACCTGCGGGGCGTAGGCGTCGTCGACCCGGGCGACGGCGTCATCGCCGGACAGGTCGGCCAGGTTCTTCTCCGGCGCGATCTGCTGGAACAGCGACCCGGAGTTGTAGTCGAACACGTCGGGCATGCTGCCCGTGGACAATCGGGTCTTGACGAGGTTGTCGCCCTCGGCCCCGGCGGGCTTCCCGTCGAGCTTGACGGTGATGTCGGGGTTGGCCGCCTCGAAGGCGTCGACGATGGCCTGGGCTGTCGCCTGGGCGGTCTCGTCGGTGCCGGTCAGCCAGGTGATCTCGACCCCGTCACCGGAGTCGTCGGAGGATCCCAGACTCCCGGCGCTGCAGGCCGACAGCGAGGTCAGGGTGAGCGCGGTCGCGAGGGCGAGGACGCGCCGAACGGTGCGGCGGGGTCGGGCACTGACAGGGGATGTGCGTGTCACAGGTACGTCTCCTCTTCGAGACCACGAACCGGCAGCTTCGCCGGCCTTGCGTCGCCTGACACGATTCAAAGCGACACCAGCGAGTCTGCGGACAGTCAGGCATCAACGTCAAGCATCCGAAGGGACTTTCCTCG
>Ga0325400_1007547_pt1 | contig 10403 bp, 8 predicted proteins | sample PopdelMetagenome_2_FD_205662 | JGI IMG/M metagenome (GOLD analysis project Ga0325400, IMG submission 205662) | Populus deltoides microbial communities from Bellville, Georgia, United States - Xylem-PdKOR-R1 | ecosystem: Host-associated > Plants > Phyllosphere > Stem > Wood/Secondary xylem...
GAGTAGCCAGTAAACTAACATGGGTCATCAAAATCCAGAAGATCTTGTGCTCAAGGAAGATGATGAGCTCATAATTTCCTGACCAAGCTCCTTTATCTTGTTAAGTAGAAGCATTTGCTCAGTCTCGAGCTGTACCGTGTACTCTTCTTGTTTGTCCCCTAGGCTTTGCATCTCGCTCCAGGCTGTCGAGAGTCCCTCTAGATTGCCATCCTCAATCAAAGACTGCAACTTGATCATCAATTGTTTCATCTGGTCAAAACCCATTCAAAGAAACAAATTCAGACTTGAAAGCATATGTAAATTCATGAAAAACATAATAATCAGATAAGATTTCATCATGGATCCAATAAAAAGAGCAAAAATAAATGTATGGACTGAAAAAAACAAGTGTGTTGCAAAGAAAGAGATAATCACATGGCATCGTTAAATATTGGTCACTAGCTTAAAGGGATCCTGTAGAAAGCTTAAATTTAGAAACAGCATCAGTGATTATACAAAATAAAGAGCTTGAGAATGTCAACTTGATTGGTCTAGAGGTGGTGTACATGATTATCATCCTGTAACACATTATCATCACCTGGTTAGAAATTCGGTGTGATTTGGTTAAAGATGCATCAGCCTCCAAACTGCTTCTTGTTTGTAGTTCTGGAACTTTTCTAGTTATCCGAACGTGGATCTCTCCCCTTGTTACGCCTTGGAGAGGTATCCACTTGTCAGACGTCTGGTTTGGAGGCAACCCCTGATACTCTACAACACAATCACCTATACTATAGGTTGGAAGCAAGGCATTATAGTCTTTCACATGCAACTCTAAGGGACTGCCATCATCAGGGAACTCCAAGGTCTGATTCCATTGAGGATTCAGAGTTTTGTGCATAACCTGAAAAGCAATACAAGGCACGGTAGGTAAGTGATTGTAGTGTTGTAGCATCCAACAGAAGCAACTGCAGGGCATAAACCAGACCACATACCTTTGTTCTCTTCTTCGAGCTTCCATACTGCACCCTCACATATGGATCACTTGTCCCTCTAATATCAGCAGCAATAAGATCTTTTGCTTCAACAAGGATAAGTTCAATCCAACCATTGAATGAACCTGAGACAGAACCCTAAGCATATTCGAGGAACCAAAAAACAATATCATTAGCTATAAGGATTTCAGAACATTAGATCGCTGACAACAAGCTGTTCGTAATAGCTTGGTAATACTACAGCTTGTTTGCACTCTTAAAAACAAGCTGGTTATGAACAAATCTGAACTTCAAAGACTGAAATACATCAGTGAAGCAAGCAAGCAAGCCGGTATGTTTTACATGTCTGCAGGTCAACACACCTTCGCATGTCCAGATGAAATATGCTTTTGCATCTTTCAAACATTATTATGGTCAGGTGACTGCCTTAATTTTTAATGCCATGAAATGGCTTTTTGATTTTCAAAATGCATTTTAGTAAACTACAGGAAATACAGTATTGTTAAACCTTAAATATGATATAATCATACCCGTGATCCTTCAGAGTCATTGACTCTGACTGCTTCTATTTGAAGCCTTAATTCTCCTGAATTCACTCTTTCAAGGGGAACCCATATGTCCCTGATTGATCCCTCCAGCAAACCTTCTAAATTTACTCGTGCACTACCAATGTTTTCATCTCCAAAGGTTTCTTCGCTGTAGCATTTAATCTTAAGGCATCCATCATCTACTATCTCATCAAATTCGAACTTTTGATTCCAGAAAGGATTAGAATTGTGTGCAGTCCGTGTTTTCTGTAGGACCTGAGGAGATAGGTTAGAAGCATGATCAGAATCAAACATAAATACTCACATGAAGCATTTATGTAGTTTCCCATACATATGGGTCCACTTCAGGTTCAAATTCATCATATATGAAGAACCTAGAATCCTACCTTTCCATACTGCAGTTTAACATATGGATCACACTTTCCAGATCTTTCTTTTGAAATCAGATCTTTTCCCTCCATGATAGCCACATTAATCTTCCTTCCTGTTCTTTAAAGAAGATTTGATGATCCATACATCGACTTCTGAGAGCTAACATTGAACTTGTTCAAGCTAAGGGAACCATCAGAGAACTGCCATTCTTTTACTACAAGCTTGACAGTCAACTGCCACATGCATATAAACAAGAGAAATGGCTTAGTTATCATCATTAAATCCTCTACTGACACAAGTTAGAATGAGTTGCTTGACATCAATTGCATATATAACACAGTGAAAGTTAAAAAAAACTGCATGTTATCAAATACTCAAAATTTGAAACCAACAGTAGTCTATGCTTGTGCGGGTGCAAAGTTGTATCACAATTTAGTCTAGAACTCCATCAAAAGGAAACAAAATCAACCACATTTGATTTTATCGGATTCAAACTAGTATCTACAGCAGATGAAATTTTACAATTGATGCAACAAAAGATGACCTAAGACTAGTCAAGGCTTTAATACTCCATCATAACTAGCTTCTGTTACGCACAACAAGAGAAATATATCGATACAACACAGCAACTCAAAAACAAGTAACTAGTCGCAGTAAAAATTTTACAATTGATGCAACAAAAGATGACCTAAGGCTAGTCAAGGCTTTAATACTCCATCATAACTAGCTTCTATTACGCACAACAAGAGAAATATATCAATACAACACAGCAACTCAAAAACAAGTAACTAGTCACAATAAAAATTTTCATGTGCTACCTCTCCTGAAGTAACTCCCTCAAATGGAACCACCATTTCAACTTCATTTCCACAAAACTCAGCATGTTTGGCAATTACACCAGAGTCAGGTCCAATTGCCCAAAACGCTGTTGAATCATCTGCAGCATACTTCATCTGCTTGTACAAACCAAGAAAAAAAGATGGTAAATTAATTGGAACACAGAAATTTTTCTGAAGAAAAAAAATCAGGGATGTCTAGATGAACAAATTTCAGGCAATACAAGTCAAAAGCACACACTCTTGTTGCATCCATGAATTTAGAGTCACGTTTATTTCTGAAACCTGGCTCTGCTTTCGTTTCATTTTTGGAGATATATATAATGCTTGAAAATGTTTAGTCTTTCTTTTAGGAGACTTGGCTGCAATGGCAACGCATTTTAACATTGCAGTCTTTTGACTTCGTGCATTACAATCTACAAGGCATGAATGATGTAGTTTACAAATTTACATAATATGTGTATTAAAAAAATAACTCAATGACAAATAAAATCAATCAATTAAAGTTTAGTGGTAATTTAATAAAGAACAATATGATTTAAGCTCCTAAGTTTTTGCGATGAAATTATTCATGAAAAATTCAGAAAAACATCCTGTGATGACCAATATAGGGTGCTTATGATGGTTTAACTAATTAAGAAATAAAAAACCTCCCCTCATTTGAAAACCTCAATCTCCTACAACGATAACAAAAAATAATTGCATGTTGTACGCCAACTTTTGGCTAATGTTTAAAACATGTGACAAAAGGCTGAAACTCACACAATAAGTAAACCCAATGAAAGTGACCTGTTGCTCTATAATTTACACAGAATAAGAGTCAGCATGTACCTTGATCTCACAACTTGCTAGATAATCATACTTCACACTGTTGGGTGGGCAGTTGTAAAGATGTAATCGAAGAGTTCCTGTATCTTCATGTAAGACCATGTTAAATGTTGAATCCCATCTAGGGCTTGAGCCTAGTCTCACTTCTGTTCTCCTTGTTAACTGTCCAAGTTCGACCTCCACAAATGTTCGCAGATCTTTATCATCAAAATGCTCTACCAAACTACCATTTAACGAATGACTTTGTTCCCTTCTTGGTGGGCTTCCTCTCAGGTTACTTCTAGAAAGTTTTCTAGCTGAGATGACTGACACATATACAATTCCACCAACAGCCTTTTTCCTTAAATCTACTGCTGGTAAACAGTAACAATGACGGTGAGGCTCAACCATTTTCTTAACTAAGGTGTCAGTTAAAACCTTGACCTGAAATTTTAAAGAAAAAGAAGAACACTTATAAGACCAATAGTACTGGAAGAACTAGAATAGAGGCAGAATAGAACAAACACAATTAAGGAAGTACAGAAAGATACATCATTATGAACTATTATATACTGTACATGTCGTAAGGTAGCTAAAAAGAAACATGATGAATTCTAAATACTTAATTCAAGAGGCTAGAATAGAGGCAAGAAAATTCCATGTAATAATAATAATAATGAAAACAGAAATAATATAAAATTTACTACCTATTCATGTGAATACAATAAGTTAAAAAATAAAAAATAAAAAACACCAGCCAAGAAGAAACGCCGGGCAGCTCTGTGGCAGGTAGTGACTGGCTTCCTCCACTTCCAAAAGCAACTCCTATTCTTACTTCAGGAGTTGACACAAATGAGTACAAAACTGCTCTCCCATCCAGAACTGGCATCAAGACAAGCTGTTAAAAAAAAAGATGAGAGATTAAAAAGCAACCTCAAAAGGAAAAAACTGATGCACTTGAAAGCCAAATAAAATCCAAAATTTAGGAATAGCTCGCCTAAGAAACAAGAAATTAAATGCACAACAAAAATTTACAGTCCCAAATAGGATTACAACGATATTAATAAAAAAATGTTTGAAAAAAGTATTCCATGCTTGCATATCTCCCAAGTACAGAACCTATATCCTCTCCCTTGAGTAGCTCCACATCAGTATAGAAAATGCATTTCCAAATGTTCATCTCCCACAGCAATGAATTTTCAGATCTTTGCGAAATTTTGCAGATAAATCCCAAGCAATAAGCAAGGAGTGGAAGATCTCAAGGATATGGATGTGTTGAGATGAAGCATTTTTTACAATTACTAGAAGCACTTCAAAACCACTTAGAGCTTCGAATTTTAAAGTGGTTGGAAAGGAAGAGGGAGAAAGGAAGAAGAGTATGAAGCAGAGGAGAGGAAAAGAGTGAGAAAGAATTGGGGCACAAACTTACAAATTGTTCCCCAGGAATGAGATCATGGAATGTTTATGGTGGCATATAAAGGAGCTATAGGCTAACATAGGAAATGATGTAACAAAAAATCATAGGGATGAGAGAATGTGACCATCATTACCAACTTATAAACTTACTTTTGGATGTTAATATTGAAATGCTTCCTGCCATGCGTGTGTTTGCTTCTTCTTTTTTTTTGTGTGTGTGTGTGTGTGAGAGAGAGAGAGAGAGAGTGTAGCCAAAGGGGAAAAAAAAACTAATATGTACAAATAACTGATCCCGCCAAACAAAAGAGGGAAGGTCACGTAAAAGATACTTGATGAGGGAAGGTCACGTAAAAGAGACTTGATGGTTCTCTTAAACTCATTTTCTGGTGTCGATATCCATGAGGAACACATAAAATCAAGCCATTAGCCATATACATTTTGATCAATCAACCAGTGCCAACACAAAATTATTTAGAGTGCAGAAAACATAAATGATTTTACATACCTCACCCTTGATGTGGAGGCTGTTTATAACAATCCGAGCAGTTCCCATTAATGGCTTTGCCAGCTTAGCCAGCAACAAAATGCTCATGTCACTGGTGTCCCAATCGAAACCCAAATTCATAATTCGCTGTCAAAATGCATAAAAAATGCAACGTCAAAATATGAGAAAAAATTACTGTTTGAAGGGGGGAATAACACATCAAGTTAGAAAAATCACTGGAACAATTTGGTATAAATTGTATTCGTCTATATAACCTATATATTGTGCTTACCTTTCCCCTTTCTTTCTTCATTAAACACCTTAAAATTTCAACATAAATGCTCAGTTAAAACATTCTAAGAGAGTGTTTGGGAGTATGATAGATGTTGTTTTTCAAGTTACTTTTCACTTGGAAATACATTAAAATAATATTTTTTATATATTTTTTAAAATTTATTTTTGACATCAACACATCAAAACGATCTAAAAACACTAAAAAAAAATTCAAATTTTAACGAAAAGCAGTTTCAACTTAAATGTCAAACACCCTATAAGTCAGATGACTTAATTTTTCATTTGGCAGTTGGCTCATCAGCCACCTTAATTACATCAGACTCAATCACCTCGAGCACCAGTTCTCACTTCTCATCATCTTGTGCCTAACTTAAGCATTAACTCATATGTCCATAACAAAGTGGAAGAGAAGGCAGACCAAAATGCAATGCCCATTGGATCATAGGCTCCCAATGGAATAACTTTAGCTTGCATCTTCCGAGCAATTGCAAGCAGAGGCAATTGCATGTTCTTTAAAAATTCATACTAATATGGGTTCAAGATGCAATCAAATTAACAAACTCCATAATTTGGTTTCTCTTTGCTCGTTAAAGGATCCTTTGAGGTCATTTTTTTTGTTTGGAACTAGCATGAGTTTCATAGTAACAAGTTTAGTTGGAATGTATTGATGAGCTTGTCTAGTGAACAACTAAATTCAACTCATGAAAGGCTCAATAATGAACTAATTAAGATAAGCTAGATTGACTTTTTCCATGCAGTTTCATAAAAGACTTAAATTTTGTAAACTGTTGAGATAACTAGTCATTCTTTGCTGTGAATCAATAATGAACTAATTAAGATAAGCTAGATTGACTTTTTCCATGCAGTTTCAATAAAGACTTAAATTTTGTAAACTGTTGTGATACTAAATCATTCTTTGCTGTGAACTTCAGTATTTTTTGTTGGAACTTTATTGCTATTCCACATATTTAGTAAAGTCAATGTCAAAATGCACACCGTTGATTACTAGAACATATACGATAGGCCAATCATTAACATCATTAATGTAATATTTCAACACGAGCACTTGCATACTCCAACTGTCTTTTGCACTAAATGAATAACTGGATCCACCAAATGCATCACAAATTTTCGAAAGGCACAGAAACATAAGGTTGCTTGTAAGACAATAAACATAAAAAAAAGTGGTTGACCTTGTTGATTAACTTTTAATTGTAAGGTAATATTAGCAAGCATTGGGTAAATTATATGTAGATATCTTCCAAGCTATACGAAGGGATAAAATGGCAAACAAAATTCAGAAAGTGAAAATGGAACCAAACCTGATCACCTGAAGTTGACCAACAAGTCCCATGTGGACCCAGATAAGGTGGGCATGAACCAAGTGAAAATTCCTGCAACTCAATTTTTTCCTACATGAAGGGTAATATTTTCTCAGGAAACATGTACAATAATGTTAATCTTAACTTATATATTCATGGAAATTAATAGAGGAGAAAATAAGTATATCACTTACGATGAGCTTCGACCTATGTTGTTTTAAACGTTTCTGCAAAGAAAAATGTTTAACTTTTTTGTTTGATCTCACAAAGAACCATAAATACATGCAAGTGTGTGCATGAGTACACCTTCATATATGCTAGAGAAAGTTCATTTAGATCAAAAAATAGCAAAAACAAATATCAAAAGGTAGGAACAATGCCTTGGCCCCCTTTCTAGTAGTAAAGAAATGGAAGTGTGATACCAAATCAGTCAACCACCATTTTTCAAATGATTATGTATTCTTATGATCGATTCCCAAGAAATTATGACAAAGTGGGAATGATTCAGAGTTCTGGAGCCCCTTTCTAGTAAGTTAGGAAACAAGAGTGTGATGGGAAATCACTTTTATTGCAGCTTCATTTTCCTAGATGATTTTCTTGTGGCATAAGAAAGCCACTGCACAACTGTAGTCCTGCCACTGTGTCATTCACAAAACCCCACAAAGAGCAGACATTTGGAATCTGCCTTTTCTTTTAGCTTTTAAACAAAAAGATCATAAGGAAATTTAGATGGCATAAATATAAACACAGCCAGCAGGCATCTTGGAGTTCAGACAATAATGAACAAATAAACCTTGGCATAGGATAGAAAATTTTCAGTTAAAGTGATTATATGACACAAGCCAATTAAAAACGATCCACAAATCCTTACCTCAACAATGGATGAGAATCTTGTTGCAAGCTTTGGGTTCATATAGCTGGTCCAAATTTCCATCAACAGCTTGTTCAGCCACTCACAGTGTTCCAATGGAGTTATTGGCTATGCAAATATGTGAACAGATTATTAGACTGAACCTAGTTAACACGAAATTTTGGGTAATCAAAGAAGAGAACAAAGAAAGAAGAGATACCAAGGTGTTCAATACAACTCGCTTCCACTTCTTGTTTAGGTCTTCCACAAGAAGTCTCTGTTGATGACTGCAATACTACAGAGGGAAAACAATAATTTCATTTTACCGCATTTCACATGCTGTGCTGAAAGAACAAGAGGAACCTAACTCTGCAATGGCAACCCATATTTATCTAAAAAGTGATGCAAGTAATGTTGTTAATCTAGGAACCACTGCTAGATTAAAAGTCTAACCGAAAAAAGGAAAAGGGTGGGCAACAATAAACAGTGATCACAACATTTGTTTACACTGGGGGAAGAGTGATAAGCCTGTGCATAATTTAGAAAATATAAACTGTACTTGCATTTAAAGATTTTCAACAACATAAAGTTGTCCTTCTCTAGTAAATCACACCTAAAGGCAGCAGCTTTTTTTGAAAATAAATGAATAAGAGATTCATACGACCTAAGAATTCAACAAAGTATATCCCAATTTTAACATCCCATCATATAAAACTTTTCAAATACAAAAGTTTCATGACAAATGAAATAAAATCTAAACTGAAGAAAATAATAATCAGACAAAACTGCATCACCATCCAAAATAGACATTTAAGACCAAAGAAAATCAAGTTAAAACGGGAGAAAAGTGAATTGAAGGACTTGCCTGAAAAGTAGCCCAGATAGCAACGACAAGAGGAACCCAATTGGAGAAAGAGAAAACCCATTTCTCAATACCCCAGCAAACCAAAAGCAAGGGGATTAAGAAAGCAATAGAGGGCTTTTCCTCCAAGAGATGATTAAAGAACTCCAAAAGCTCTTTAACTTTGAAACCGGCCCTACCCTTTCTTCTTCCCATTTTTTTGAAGTAAATACAAAACCTCCAACTTCACTTTCCTTGTTTATAATATCCTCATATACCATGATCCATAGTTAACTGTATATCCCCATGAAACAAAAAGGCCATTAATTTCCTGGAAAGTGTGAGAGAATTGTTACCTTCAAAAAGCACTTGGAAGGAAATTTTAACGGTTAAAGATGGGAACTTGAAGAGACTGGACTTTGTGTTTCCATAGTGGAGAGAGAGTAACATGAAAGGTCCACAAGTCAGCAAGAAAACAAGAAAAGGCATTCGTTTTTTTTTTTTTTTTTTTTACTCTTTTAAGCTAACGAACTTTGTAAACAAGTTAACAAACGGTATTATTTTGTCCGAACAACTACCAATGCTGTGTTCTCAGTTTCTTTTATTTAATACTAATCTCACCTAAATTTCTCCTGAAAATTATATTTTTATCCATATTAAAAATACCTGTTTATATATCAATCAATGATTTTTTTCATAAAAAAAATAAAATAAGGATAAACTTGGCGGTCCTAATTTGAATTTCAGTTTTTTAATCATTTGAGTTTTGCTTTCTCTAATTAATTAATGTATATGGCTCAGATCTTTAGTGGTCGGTCGGACCCATCAAGAATATATTATCTGTGAACGTGGTCCACGTGTTCTAATTCTTAATATCGATTTGGACAGTTAGATATCGTCCTTATTAATGATCAAAGTTAATAAAGCCAACCTTTTAGCAGGTTAGGTACCCGTAAAAGTTAGAAATTAAAACATTATTTTTTTTTAATTTGGTGTTTAAGTTTTGTGATTAATAATATGATAATTACTCTAGAATTATATCATTGTTAGTCGTTATCTTCAGGATCCATGAAATTAAGTGAAACACGCACAAGTTAGTTCGAACACCTATATTAATAAAAAAAAAGTTAATAAATTCAATTATTTTTTATGTATTTTTTATAAAATTGAACTAGCCTTTTTACTAATGTAATTTTAAATTAATTTTTAATATATTAAAAAAAATTACTAATAATATCTTTCTAATTTTTATGAAATTTCAGCAGCATATATCTCAAAGCATTACACAAAATTTTATCTTGCAATAAAAAAACCTAAAAGGCAATCACAACTTTCCATTCCATATTCAATACCATTAGTGTCTAGATCTTGCCTACTTGGAATATTAAAATTCTCTTAAAATAAATAATTACAATGATATTTTTAAAATATATATACACTCATGTCATGTCATGCTTTTTAAATAAATTTTGAAGCTTTTTATGATAATATTAGAAATTATTTTATTAATAATTATACATGAATCTCTATGCAATTATTTTTTTAATTACACATAAATATTCAATGAAAATAAAATATATCTTTTGTTATTTTTTTTATTATGAATTTTTATAAAGTTTTCTTGAATTAATTGGTAAAACATTATTAAGATATGATTTTTTT
>Ga0325400_1007550_pt1 | contig 10402 bp, 6 predicted proteins | sample PopdelMetagenome_2_FD_205662 | JGI IMG/M metagenome (GOLD analysis project Ga0325400, IMG submission 205662) | Populus deltoides microbial communities from Bellville, Georgia, United States - Xylem-PdKOR-R1 | ecosystem: Host-associated > Plants > Phyllosphere > Stem > Wood/Secondary xylem...
ACTCGGGACGATGACGTTCGGCACCGAGACCGACCGCGACGGTTCCTTCGAACAGCTCGACGAGTTCCTGGGCGCCGGTGGCACCCTGGTCGACACCGCCGACGTCTACTCCGGCGGGGCCTCGGAAGAGATCATCGGCGCCTGGCTGGCCGACCGCCCTGCCGACGTCACCGATCGCGTGGTGCTGGCCACCAAGGGACGGTTCCCGACCAGCGACGAACCCAACGGCGTCGGCCTGTCCCGACGGCACCTCACCCGCGCCCTCGACGCGTCGCTGCGCCGGCTCGGGGTCGAGACCGTCGACCTGTACCAGGTGCACGCCTTCGACCCGTGGACCCCGATCGAGGAGACCCTGGCCACCCTCGACTCCTTCGTGCGCGCCGGCAAGGTCCACCACGTCGGGCTGTCGAACTTCACCGGCTGGCAGCTGCAGAAGGCCGTCGACGTCGCCGACGCAGGAGGTTTCTCCCCGCCCGTCACCCTGCAGCCGCAGTACAACCTGCTCGTCCGCGAGATCGAGTGGGAGATCGTCCCCGCCGCCGAGGAGAACGGGCTGGGCCTGCTGCCCTGGTCCCCGCTCGGCGGTGGCTGGCTGTCGGGCAAGTACACCCGCGACACCGTCCCGACCGGCGCGACCCGGCTCGGGGAGAACCCCGAACGCGGCGTCGAGGCCTACGCACGCCGCAACGCCCAGACCCGGACCTGGGCCGTGGTCGACGCCGTGCAGACCATCGCCACGCAGCGCGGAGTCCCGATGGCGCAGGTGGCGCTCGCCTGGCTCACCGCCCAACCCGCGGTGAGCTCGGTCATCCTCGGCGCCCGCACGACCGAGCAACTGCGCGAGAACCTCGGGGCGGCCGACCTCGAACTCGAGGCGGCCGAACTCGTGGCCCTCGACGAGGCCAGCGACCCCGAACCCGCCGACTACCCCTACGGCGGTCCGGGATCCACCCAGCGCTCCCGCAAACTCACCGGCGGACGGTGACGAGCCCCGTCTAGAAACACCCCCGGACGGAGCAACGGCCCCGGAGTTCGTCACCCAGAGCCACCCTCAGGTGTCGGACACCGGGGCCGCGCCCACCCGGCCGCACCCCGCGCGGGCGCTCCGGATGCACTCCGGCGCAGTCGATGCACTTGTCATGGGTCGACCTCGCCGCTCCACCACCGTGCAGACGGTCCTGTTGCTGCCGGTCGTCGCGTTCGCGCTGACCCTGCTGCCCGGCATCCGCAGCTCCGGGTGGAACTCCTGGCTCGACGGCGTCCTGTGCGGCGCCGCCTTCGCCTGCGCCGCCCTGATCTGCTGGCTTCGCCTGCGCCCCACCCGCAGCGGCCGACTCCCGCAGTACCTCGTCTTCGCGGGCCTGGTCAGCTACACCGTCGGGCACGTCTGGTGGACCGTCGCGGACGCCCTGTCCCTGCCCGTCGCGCAGCCCTCCGTGCCCGACGCCCTGTTCCTGGCTCTACAGCCCCTCGTCTTCGCAGCCGTCGTCCTGCAGGTGCGCCGGCGCTCGCGCACCGAGGCCTCGGCGGTCTGGCTGGACGGGGTCGTCGGCGCACTCGCCGTCGCGGCGGTCGCCGCGGTGTTCCTGTGCGGGCCGATCGCCCGGGCCAGCGCCGCCTCGGGCGCCGAACTCGCCGTGCTCTCGCTGTACCCGCTGCTGGACGTCGTGGTCCTGCTGGCACTGGGTGGCTGGGCGTCGTTGCAGCGCTGGCGGCCCCGCCCGGACGTGCTGCTGCTGTTCGCCGGGATGGGCGTGCAGACCGCCACCGACCTCGTCTTCATGCTCGGCCGCTCGTCCGGGATCCTCGGTTCGGGCGGGGTGACCCAGGTCGGGTGGTCGATCGCCGTCACGCTCATCGCGTTCGCCGCCGGGCACCAGGACCAGGACCGGCCGCAGGCCGGCCCCGAACGCCGGTGGACGCTGGTCACGGTTCCGGCCGCAGCCGCGGCCGTCGCGCTGGCCCTGCTGCTCGTGGACCACTTCCACCCGCTGCCGCAGCTCACCGTGGCCCTGGCGGCGGCGACAGTGCTGGCCGCCCTGATCCGCCTCGTCGCGACCCTGCGGGAGGTGCGCCTCCTGCTGGCCGACCGTCACCTGGCCGTGACGGACGACCTGACGGGTCTGACCAACCGCCGCGGTCTGCACCGGTCCACCCCCGAGCTGCTGCGCGAGACCGGCCCGGGGCACGGCGTCGCCCTGCTGCTGCTGGACCTCGACCGGTTCAAGGAGGTCAACGACAGCCTCGGCCACTCCGCCGGCGACGACCTGCTGGCCGGCGTCGCCGACCGGCTCCGCTCCGCCGCGGACACCGTGACCGGCCGGGCCGTCCTGCTGACCCGCCTCGGCGGGGACGAGTTCGCCCTGCTGGCCCTGGCCCCGGACGCCGACCTCACCCCCGTCGCCGAGGCGCTGGCCGACGCCGTCCACCACGCGCTGCGCCCGGCCCTGGTGGTCGCCGCCCACGCGAAGGAGGGCGACGAGGTGACGGTACGGGTGCGGGCGAGCATCGGCATCACCACCCACCCGGGTACCGACGTCGAGCTCAGCCAGCTGCTGCGCGAGGCCGACGTGGCGATGTACCACGCCAAGGCCAGCCGGCTCGGCACCTCCCACTACCGTCCCGAGACCGACGAGTTCGCCTCGGGCGACCGGCTGCTGGACGCCGAACTGCTGCGCACCGCCATCGAGAGCCGGTCCCTGGTGCTGCACTTCCAACCCAAGGTCGACACCGGATCCGGTGCGGTGCACGGGGTCGAGGCCCTGGTGCGGTGGCAGCACCCCTCCCGGGGGCTGTTGTTCCCCGACAAGTTCCTGCCCATGGTGGAGGACCTGGGCCTGTTCGACGACCTCACCGCCGCCGTCCTGGACCAGTCCCTGGACCAGGCCGCAGCGTGGCGACGGGCCGGTCGGGACCTGTCGGTGGCCGTCAACGTCTCGGCCGGCTCGCTCACCGACCCGTCACTTCCCGGGCGGCTCACGCGGGCGTTGACGAGCCGCGACCTGCCCGCGAGCGCCCTGGAGATCGAGATCACCGAGGACTCCCTGATGAACGACCCCGACGGGGCTGGGGCGATCCTGGCCGCGTTGCGCGAGCAGGGGATCCGGGTCGCCGTCGACGACTACGGCACGGGGTACTCCTCGCTGGCGTACCTGCGACGGCTGGCGATCGACGACCTCAAGCTCGACCGGTCGTTCGTGGTGGACCTGGTCGACGACCCGCGGGCGCTGGCCATCGTCCGCTCGACGATCAGCCTGGCCCACTCCCTCGGGCTGCGGCTGGTCGCCGAGGGCGTGGAGGACCTGCACACCCGCGACGAGCTGGCCGCCGCCGGCTGCGACGTCATCCAGGGCTGGTTCTACGCCAAGGCCATGCCGCCGCACGCGCTGGAGACCTGGCTGGACGGGATTCAGGCGGTGGCCGCGCGCCCGGCCACGAACGCCGCCCACAGCGTGGTGTAGGCCCCCTCCCGCGTCAGGAGCTCGTCGTGGGTGCCCTCCTGCACGACCCGGCCGTGGTCCAGGACGACGATGCGGTCGGCGCGGGCGGCGGTGGAGAGCCGGTGGGCCACGACGATCGTGGTGCGGCGGCTGGCCGCTGCGTCGCTGGCCGCGGCGATCGCGGCCTCGGCCGCCGGGTCGAGGGCGGCCGTGGCCTCGTCGAGCAGCAGGACGTCGGGGTCGACGAGTTCGGCCCGGGCCAGGGCCACGAGCTGTCGTTGGCCGGTGGACAGGTTCCGACCCCGCTCACCGACCGCGAACCCGTACCCGCCGGGCAGGGCGCGGATCGCCTCGTCCGCCCCGACCGCGACGGCCGCGGCGCGCACCTGCTCGAAGTCGGCCTCGGGCCGGGCGTAGGCGATGGCCTCGGCGACGGTGCCCTCGAACAGGTACGCCTCCTGCGGGACGACCCCGAGACGGGTGCGGAAACCTTCGAGGTCCAGCGTCCGCAGGTCACGGCCGTCGACCAGGACGCGACCGCTGGTGGGGTCGTAGAACCGGGCCGCGAGTTTGACCACGGTGGACTTCCCGGCGCCCGTCTCCCCGACCAGGGCGACGGTCTCCCCCGCACGGACCTGCAGGTCGAAACCCTCCAGGGCGGGCCGGCGGGAGTTCCGGTACGCGAACGTGACGTCCTCGAACCGGAGTTCGCCGTGCAGTTCGGCGACCGGTTCGGGCTGCGCGGCAACGGGAACCGTCGTCGGCGTCCGCAGCAGGTCGCGCAGTCGCCGCAGGCCGACCGCGGCCTGCTGGTAGCCGTCGAACACCTGCGAGAGCTGCTGCACGGGGGCGAAGAACAGATCGACGTACAGCAGGAACGCCACCAGTACCCCGAGCGAGATCCGCCCGTCGCGCACGAGCCCTGCCCCGACCACGAGCACCAGGGCGGCGGTGGCCTCGTTGAGGAACTGCACGAACGGGAAGTACGTCGCGATGTACCGCTGGGACCGCAGCCGGGCGTCCCGGTACGCGCGGGCGGCCCGGTCGAAACCCTTCGCGTCGTGTGCGGTGCGGTCGAAGGCCTGGGTGACGCGCACCCCCGCCACCGACTCGGCGAAGGCCCCGTTGACGGCGCTGATCCGTTCCCGCGCCTGGGTGTAGGCGGGCCGGGAGACGGTACGGAACCACAGTGTCGCGACGGCCAGCACGGGCAGTACGCAGGCCACGACGACAGCGAGTTCGGGTTCGAGGACGACCATGGCGACGAACACCCCGACGAGCGAGAGCAGACTCACCAGGGCCTGCGCGACACCGTTCTGCAGGAACGAGGACAGCGCGTCGACGTCCGTCGTCATCCGGGTCATGATCCGGCCGGCCTGCTCGCGTTCGTAGTAGTCCAGGCCGAGCCGTTGCAGCTGGGCGAACGTGCGCGTCCGCAGGCTGAACAGGATCCGCTCACCGGTGCGGCCGGTGATGCGGGTCTGTCCCACGCTGACCAGCCAGTCGGCGACCACGACGGCGGCCGCGACCGCCGAGGCGATCAGCAGGGCCCGCAGGTCGTCCCGCGCGACCCCGTCGTCCAGACCGCTGCGGACCAGCTGCGGCAGCACCAGCTGGGCCGCGGCGTCCCCGGCCACCAGCAGCACCGCCACAACGAGCGCGACCCGGAAAGGCCGCAGCAGCCGGGCCAGGCCGAACTGCGGGTCGTGGCGTTCGGCGGCGGCCAGGTCGACGTCGGGGGTGCTGCGTTCGGGCGGGAGCGCGGCCAGCTGCCGGGCCAGGTCGGGCGGGACCGGCAGGGCCTTCGCCTCGGCCCGTCGCGGCGCCGGGACGGTGGCGACCTCGGTCCGCCGCCTGGCGGGTGCGTCGGCGGCGAACAGTCGACGGAACACCTCGCAGCGTTCGGCCAGTTCGGCCTCGGTGCCCGCATCGACGACCCGACCCCGGTCCAGGACGACGATCCGGTCGGCCAGCCGCAACGTCGAGCGGCGGTGCGCGACGAGCAGCACCGTGCGGCGGCGGTCGGCGGCCAGGTTGTCCAGGATGCGTTGCTCGACGGCGGGGTCGACGGCCGACGTGGCGTCGTCCAGGACCAGGATCCGTGGCTCGGCCAGCAGCGCCCGGGCCAGGCCGACGCGCTGGCGCTGCCCGCCGGACAGGGTCAGCCCCTGCTCGCCCACCGGGGAGTCCCAGCCGTCGTCGAGGGCGTCGACGAACCCGTCGGCGGCGGCCAGTTCCAGGGCGGCCCGGACCTCGGCGTCGCTCGCGTCGGGGCGGGCGTAGGCGACGTTGGCCCGCACGGTGTCGGAGAACAGGAACGTCTCCTCGAAGACGATGCCCAGGGCGCGGCGCAGCGCGGTGGGTTCGAGGTCGCGCACGTCCACGCCCCCGATCCGCACCGACCCGGAGTGGACGTCGTAGAACCTGGGCAGCAGGTGCGTCAGCGTCGACTTGCCCGCCCCTGCGGTCCCGACGACGGCGACCGTGGACCCGGCCGGGACGCTCAGGTGGACCCCGTCCAGGACCAGACGCTCCTGATCGTGGGGGGCGGGGTCGAACGCGAAGGTGACGTCGGACAGTTCCACCGACAGCGGCCCGTCGGGGACCGGGGACCCACCGCCGGGGAGGATGAGCGGTCGGGTGTCCACGACCTGAAGTACACGTTCGACGCCGGCACGGGCCTGCTGCCCGACGGTCAGCAGTCCGGCGAGCTGCCGCACCGGCGAGACCAGTTGCCCCAGATAACTGGAGAAGGCCAGGAACGTCCCCACGGTCAGGTGGCCGTTCAACGCCAACCAGCCGCCGAACACCAGGACCCCGACCTGACCGAGGGCCGGGACCGCTTGCAGCGCAGGGCCGTAGCGAGAGTTGTACCGCACCACCCGCATCCGGTCGGTGAACAGGTCACCCACCACCGCCTCGAGCCGGCGGAGTTCGGCCCGTTCCTGCCCGAAACCCTTGACCACCCGCACCCCGGTGACGGCAGCCTCGACGTGCGAGGCCACCTCGGCCGCGCGGGCCTGCGCGGCGAAGTTCGCCGGGAAGAGGTCGCGGCGGCTGCGCCAGGCGATCCACCACAGCGCCGGGCCGATCGCGAGCGCCACCAGGGTCAGCGGTGGGGAGAGCACGGCCATCACCACGAGCGAGACGACGAACAGGACGGCGTTCCCCGTGACGTTCGGGATCCAGGCCAACAACCCCTGGACGAGTTGCACGTCGCTGATGGACCGGCTGACGACCTGACCGGTGGACAGGCTGTCGAGCTGGCGGCCGTCCATCCGTTGCACGGCGGCGTGCACGTCGTTGCGCAGGTCGAGCTGGACGTCGAGGGACAACCGCCCGGCGGTGTACCGGCGGACGAAACCGAGGGCGTAGATGACCAGGCCCGCCGCGACGAGCAGCACGGCCCACGGCCACAACCGGGCGTCCGGGACACCGATGACCTCATCGACCACGTGCCGGACGACGAGCGGGACCAGGGCGGCGATGCCGTAGGACACGACGGCGGCGCCGAAGGCGAGGACGAGGTCCCGTCGGTGGCGCAGGCAGTACCCGAGGAGTCGGGAGAACCAGCCCTGCCGGAAACGTTCTGATGGCACGGTTGACGAGGCTAGCCGTGGGGTGCGACACATGCTCTGTGATCTCCCTGTCCGTCCTCGACGTCGCACCGGTCGTGAGCGGGGGCTCGCCGTCTCAGGCACTGCGCTCGACGGTGGAGCTGGCCGGGGTCGCCGACCGGCTGGGCTTGCACCGGTTCTGGGTCGCGGAGCACCACAACTCACCCGCCGTCGCCTCCTCCGCGCCGGCGGTGCTCGTCGGCGCGCTCGCGGCGGCCACGCACCGGATCCGGGTGGGAGCGGGTGGGGTCATGCTGCCGAACCACCCGCCGCTGGCGGTGGCCGAGGCGTTCCGCACCCTGGAGGCGCTGCACCCGGGACGGATCGACCTGGGCCTCGGACGGGCTCCCGGGACGGACCACCGGACGGCGATGGCGTTGCACCACAACGCCTCCGACCTCACGGACCAGATCGCGGAGCTCCGGGGTTTCGCGCAGGGCTTCGCGCCCGGCCACCCGTTCGCGGGGATCGCGGCGGTCCCCACGGACGCCCCGCTGCCGCCGCTGTGGGTGCTGGGCTCGACCGGATTCGGCGCGCAGGTGGCGGCCTCGCTGGGGACGGGGTTCGCCCACGCGGGGCACTTCGGCACCTCAGACCCGGCACAGGACCCCGCGGACGTGCTGGGCGGGTACCGGCGCGGGTTCGTCCCGTCGACCGCCGGTACAGGGACAGGGGCAGGGACAGGGACAGGGCCGCATTCGATCCTCACGGTGACCGTGGTGGTGGGTGCCACGCAGGCCCGGGCCGCGGAACTCGCCGCGGCGGCCGAACTCGCCTCGGTCTGGACGCGACTCGGCCGGCAGGTCCCCTTTCCGAGTCCCGCCGAGGCCGCGACCCACCGCTGGACCCTGGCCGAGCGGAACACCCGGAACCACCCGGGACCACCCCGGGTGGTCGGCACGCCGGTCGAGGTGGCCCACGAACTCGCGGCCCTGCAGCACCGCACGGGGGCCGACGAACTCATGCTCGTCCTGCCCGTGCATGATCACGACGAGAAGGTGGAGGGTCTGAGGGCCCTGACCGAGGCCTCGACCCGTGACGGAGATCGTCAAGCCGTTCCGTGAACTCGTACTCCGAACGGGTGAATCGCCGTCACGCCCTCAGCTACGTAGCGTGAGGGACGACGGGAAGAGCATGATCAGCCTCTCGAGCACCACCTGGGGCTCGGCGCAGGTCATCTCCACACCTGCGCCCAGCGAGACCAGCACCGCGGCCGACCGCGACGACCGTGAGCAGCGCCGGCGTCCGGCCATGGTCATCCGGCGCCGCCCGACCCCGGACGCCACGGTCGAGGTCGGGCCGGCCGACCCGCTGCACCCGTCCGGTCGGATCGACATCTACCTCTGAGTTCAGCCGCGCTGGGGCACGTGCCGCAGCTCCACCGCGGCGAGTTCCCCGCGCACGACGTCGAGCTCCAGCCACGTCGCCGTCGGCTGCTTGCGCCGGTCCGTCGGCGACCCCGGGTTCAGCAGCCGCAGCCCCTTCGGGGTGACCGTGTCCCACGGGATGTGGCTGTGCCCGAACAGGAGCACGTCGAGGTGAGGGCCGTAGGCGGCGTCGCAGCGTCGTTCGCGGCCGTCGGCCGCACCCGTCTCGTGCACGACACCGAACCGGATCCCACCGACGGTGAACGTGGCGAACTCGGGCACGTGGGCCCGCACGTCCGGGCCGTCGTTGTTCCCCGCGACACCGACGAACTGCCGGCACCGCGTGCGCACCGCGTGCACCGTCGCCTCGTCGCACCAGTCACCGGCGTGCACGACGAGGTCGGCGGCCGACATCGACGCCCACACCGACGGGGGCAGGTCCTTGGCCCGCGACGGCAGGTGCGTGTCGGAGACGACGACGACCCGGGTCACCGGCGGGTCAGCCCAGCTGCCGGACGCGGACGGTCTCGGGCAGGTCCCGCAGCAACCGGCCGACCTCGTCCGAGGCGTGCGCGGCGATGTCGGTGACGACGTACCCGAGGTCACCGCGGGTGGCCAGCTGCTGCCCCTCGATGTTGACCCCGGCCTGGGCCAGGACGGAGTTGATCGCAGCCAGCACCCCCGGCACGTTGCGGTGCAGGTGCGCCAACCGGACGGTTCCGGGAGTGGACTCGGTACCCAGCGTCGGCAGGTTCACCGACAGCGTCGTGGCGCCGTGCAGGGCGTAGTCGCGCAGCTTGGCGGCGACGAACCGACCGATGTCCTCCTGCGCCTCCTCGGTCGAACCCCCGACGTGCGGGGTGAGGATGACGTTCGGCAGACCCCGCAGCTTGGACTCGAAGTTCTGCCCCGACCCCTTGGGCTCGGTGGGGAAGACGTCGATGGCCGCCCCGGCGATGTGCCCGCTCTCGACGTGTTTGCGCAACGCGTCGTGGTCGACGACGAAACCGCGCGAGAGGTTCAGGAAGATCGAACCCGGACGCATCCGGGCGAACTCGGTCTCCCCGAAGAACCCGGTGTTGCTGCTGCGACCGTCCACGTGCAGGGTCACGACGTCGGCGATCTCCAGGACCTCGTGCAGGCTCCCGCACCGCCGCGCGTTGCCGAGCGCCAGCTTGTCGGTGGTGTCGTAGAAGAACACGCTCATGCCGAGGGCCTCGGCCACCACGGACAGCTGCGACCCGATGTTGCCGTAGCCGATGATCCCCAGCCGCCGGCCCCGGACCTCGTGCGAACCGGTCGCCGACTTGTCCCACGTGCCCGCGTGCATGGCCTGGTCCTTGACCGTCAGCCGGCGGGTCAGCGCGATGATCTCGGCCAGCGCCAGCTCCACCACGCTGCGGGTGTTGCTGTACGGGGCGTTGAACACCGCGACGCCCTGCGCGGCCGCCGCGAACAGGTCGATCTGGTTGGTCCCGATGCAGAAGGCCCCCACCGCGCGCAGGTCGGGGGCGTTCTCCAGGACCTTCGCGCTGACCTGGGTCTGTGAGCGGATCCCGAGCAGGGAGACCCCCGCGAGGCGCTCGACCAGCTCGGCCTCGTCCAGGGCTCCGGACGCCGTCTCGACCTCCCACCCGGCCTCGGACAGCAGGCTCCGGGCGTCGGCGTGGATGTTCTCCAGCAGCAACGCACGACCGGGACGGACGGTGGCGAGGTCGGGGGCGGTCTCGGGGGCGGACACGTCTTCCTCCAGCTCGGAACGCGGACGCTGGCCGGTGCGGCGCAGCGTGGGAGTCCAGTCTCCCGCACCGGGCGCACCACCTCGCACCCCATTCCCTGCGCCGCGGACCCCGAGTCGCGCGAAGTGACGGTGCGTCATCTGCTTGAACACGACGGCATTCGGGTGACGCTGGTCCGACGGGCGCGCCACAGCGTGCCGGATCGACCGAAGCCTGTGCAGCGCAATCTGTTGCAGTAC
>Ga0325400_1007551_pt1 | contig 10401 bp, 13 predicted proteins | sample PopdelMetagenome_2_FD_205662 | JGI IMG/M metagenome (GOLD analysis project Ga0325400, IMG submission 205662) | Populus deltoides microbial communities from Bellville, Georgia, United States - Xylem-PdKOR-R1 | ecosystem: Host-associated > Plants > Phyllosphere > Stem > Wood/Secondary xylem...
GCGCTCGCCTTGGCGATCGTGTCGGCCGACAGCGGCGTCTGCGCGCCCTTTGCCTGCGGCATCACGCCCTGTTCGACGCTCTTCTCGTCGCCAGGCAGCTGATAGGCGGCCCCCTCCCAGGGGCTCATGAACTCGAAGTTGCGAAAGTCCTGCGCCAGCTTCACCGGCTCATAGACAACGCGCTTCTGCTCCTCGGAATAGCGCATCTCGACATAGCCGGTCTGCGGGAAGTCCTTGCGGAGGGGATGGCCGCGAAAACCATAGTCGGTCAGGATGCGGCGAAGGTCGTTGTTGCCCTCGAACAGGACGCCGAACAGATCATAGACCTCGCGTTCCAGCCAGCCCGCCACCGGCCACAGGCCCGTGACCGAGGGAACCGCCGCGTCCTCGTCGGTCGCGACGCGCACCTGGATGCGGTGGTTCCGCGTCAGCGACAGCAGCATGTAGACGACCTCGAACCGCTCGGCGCGATCCGGATAGTCGACGCCCGCGATCTCCATCAGCTGCTGGTATTCCAGCCCCGGCGTGTCGCGAAGCGCGGTCATAACCTCGACCAGCCGGTCGCGCGCCACGAACAGCGACACTTCGCCGACGCGATCCTGATCGCGCAGCAGCATGTCGCCGAGCACGCCGCGCGCCTGCTCGATCGTCTCGCCGTTCAGATCGGCGGCATAGGCGGGAGCGGGTGCCTTCACCGCTCGATGCTTCCGGAACGACGGATCTTACGCTGCAACTGCATGATGCCGTAGAGCAGGGCCTCCGCGGTCGGCGGGCAACCGGGGACGTAGATGTCGACGGGCACCACCCGGTCGCATCCGCGCACGACCGAGTAGCTGTAATGGTAATAGCCGCCGCCATTGGCGCAGCTGCCCATCGAGATCACGTATTTCGGCTCGCTCATCTGGTCGTACACGCGACGCAGGGCGGGAGCCATCTTGTTGCACAGCGTGCCCGCCACGATCATCACGTCCGACTGGCGAGGACTGGCACGCGGCGCGGCGCCGAACCGCTCCAGGTCGTAGCGCGGCATGTTCACGTGGATCATCTCCACTGCGCAGCACGCCAGGCCGAACGTCATCCACCAGAGCGAGCCCGTGCGCGCCCACTGGAACAGGTCCTCCGTGGAGGTGACCAGGAAGCCCTTGTCGGTCAGTTCGCCGTTCAGGCTGTCGAAAAAGCCCTGATCGGGCGCGACCACCCCGGTACCGGGATCGGGCGCGCCCTTGAGTACGACAGGACCGGAGTGTGCCTCTACTCCCAATCCAGTGCTCCCTTCTTCCATGCGTAGACGAGCCCGAGTGCGAGCTCGCCAATGAAGATCATCATCGAGAACCAGGCAGTCCAGCCGAGGCTGAAAACGCTGACTGCCCAGGGATATAGGAACGCCGCCTCCAGATCGAAGATGATGAACAGGATGGCAACGAGATAAAAACGAACATCGAACTGGGCACGCGGGTCCTCGAAGGCGGGGAAGCCGCATTCATATTCGGCCAGCTTGTCCGGGTTCGGCTTGTTCGTGCCGGTGAACCGCGATGCCACGATCGGAAGCACCACGAACGCACCGGACAGGATCAGCGCCACTCCCAGGAAAAGCAGGATCGGCAGGTACTGCGACAGGTCGACCAAAATGGTTCTCGCACGTGCGAAAGGATGGGGCGCGCTCTACCGCCGGGCGGGTACGCGGGCAAGGCGCGGGGGGCGTGAGAATGACTCGCAAGCGGCCTCAGCCACGCTTCGTCATCTTGGATTACCCGACGGGGACATGCCCGCGGGACAGGGCCTTATCGCAGCGCACCGGCCAGCAGCTTGTGCAGCTTGGAATGAAGCGCATCGTTCGCCGCCAGGAACTCGTTGCGGTCCATGGCCCGGTCGCCGCCGCGGAAGTCGGTGACGAAGCCGCCCGCTTCCTTCACCAGGAGCACGCCGGCGGCCACGTCCCACGGCTTTAGGTCGCTTTCCCAATAGCCATCGTACCGCCCCGCCGCGACCCAGGCGAGGTCGAGCGCCGCCGAGCCGAAACGACGGATGCCCGCCACCTGCGGCGCGATGGCGCCGAAGATGCGCGTCCATTGCGCGAAGTCGCCATGACCCATGAACGGGATGCCCGTCGCCACCAGGCACTCGGACAGTTCGCGTCGACCCGAAACGCGGAGCCGCTGATCCTGCAACCAGGCGCCCCGCCCCTTCTCGGCCCAGAAGCTCTCGTCGGTGACCGGCTGGTACACGAGCGCCGTGGTGATCTCGCGCTTGCCGTTGGGCAGCGGTTCCTCGACCGCGATCGACATGGAGAAGTGCGGGATGCCGTGGACGAAGTTGCTCGTACCGTCGAGCGGATCGATGATGAAGCGCGGCTTGTTCGGATCGCCCGGCACCTCGCCGCGCTCTTCCATCAGGAAGCCCCAGTCGGGCCGCGCCTTGCTCAGTTCCTCGTAGAGCGTCTGCTCGGCACGACGGTCGGCGATGGTGACGAAATCGGCCGGCCCCTTGCGGCTGACCTGGAGCTGCTGGACCTCGTTGAAGTCGCGGCGCAGCCGCGGCCCCGCCTTGCGCGCGGCACGCTCGATGACGGTGAAAAGGCCGGAATGGGCGGGCATTCTGCTACTCCCCCCTCCCTGTCAGGGGAGGGGCAGGGGTGGGTGCGCCGTCAGGCGCCGCGAGCCGCGCCCGCGTCGTCGGTCGGGCCAGCCTCACCGGCCCGACGCTCGGACCGTGCGAGCAGCTCCGATGTTCGTCTCAGTCCGCGCGCTTCACGTACGTACCTTCGTAGACGTCAACCACGATCCGCACGCCGGCCGCGATGTGCGGCGGCACCATAACGCGGACGCCGTTGTCGAGCACGGCGGGCTTGTAGCTGGACGACGCCGTCTGGCCCTTCACCACCGCGTCGGCCTCGACGATGGTCGCCTCGATCGTGCTGGGCAGCTGGACGCTGATCGGCTTCTCGTCGTGAAGCTCCATGACCACGTCCATGCCGTCTTGGAGGAAGGCGGCCTGGTCGCCCAGCAGGTCGCGGGGCAGCGACACCTGCTCGTACGTGTCCTTGTCCATGAACGTCAGCTGGTCGCCGTCCGCGAACAGGAACTGGAAATCCTTGGTGTCGAGCCGCACGCGCTCCACCGTTTCCGCCGAGCGGAAGCGGACGTTGGTCTTCCGCCCGTCGATCAGGTTCTTCATCTCGACCTGCATGTACGCCCCGCCCTTGCCCGGCTGGGTGTGCTGGATCTTGACGGCGCGCCAGATGCCGCCCTCATACTCGATGATGTTGCCGGGACGGATGTCCACGCCGCTGATCTTCACGGGGTTGCCTGCCTGATGGAAAGAGCGAGAAGCGTGCGCCTCTAGCCGTCGGGCCGCGCGTCGGCAAGGATGGGGCCAAGGATAGGATAGGGATTGACCGGCTCGCCCTGCCACCAGCGGTCGCCGTCGCGCATCCGGCTGATCGCGAAATGGAGGTGCGTGTTGCCCGCCCCGGCATTGCCGGTATCGCCCACATAGCCGATCGGGTCGCCCGACCGCACCGCCTGCCCCTCGGCCAGCCCCGGCGCATAGCCGGCCAGATGCGCGTAGTAATAGCTCCATGCCCCATCGGGCGACCGGACATAGGCGGTGGTGCCGCCCGCTCCGCTCTGGAACAGCTTCTCTACTCGGCCAGCGGCGGCGGCGACCACCGGCGTTCCACCGGGAGCCATGATGTCGATGGCGTTGTGTCGCCGCTCTCCCCCGCCGCGGTCCTGGCCCCAGCTGTCCACAAGCTCGGCCCGCTTTACGCCCACCACCGGCACAATCAGCGCGCCGCCGGGGTCAGGAACGGACGCCGAAACCGATGGTGGCGCGGGCGTCGGCGCCCGACCGTCGCCCAAGGTCACCATCGCCGCGAAGCCGATCGCCGCCAGCAGGATCAGCGCCAGGATCGCCTGGCCCAGCCTATTCATATCGGGGACGGGTTCATCTCAGGCCCGACACATCAGGAACGGAAGATGACCGGCGTATGGTCGTCCACCATCAGCGCCACGCGCGCCGCGTCCCAGTTGGTCAGGCGCACGCAGCCATTGCTCTCCGTCTGGCCGATCTTCTCCGGATTGGGCGTTCCGTGCAGCCCGTAATGACGTCGACTGAGTCCGATCCAGACCACGCCCACGGGGTTGTTGGGTCCCGGCGGGATGATCTGCGACGGCTTGCTGTTGCTGACGCCCTTCAGCAGCTCGGGCGTCATCCGCCAATCGGGGTTGGTCGACACGTTGGTCACGCGCCAGTCGCCGATCGGCAAAGGATCGGTCGCCGAGCCGATGGTGGCGCTGTACTGCGCGATCAGCCGGCCTTGCGCGTCATAGGCGCGAAGCACCCGGGCCGACTTGCTGACGGTGATCCGTGCGGCATGGGGCACCGCCGCCTCCACGTTCAGCCCCGCCAGCGTCGAGCGCCACTCGGGCGACGCATCCGCGGGGTAGCTGCGCGAGCTTGGCACCGTATTGGGCACGGTGATCGTCTCGCCCACGGCGATCCGCTTGCCCTCGCCGTTCAGCGCCACCAGCACGGCGGGCGTGGTGTGGAATCGCTCCGCCAGCTTCTCCAGCGGCGAGGCATAGGCCATGGAGTCTAGCTTCGCCTGCTCGGCATAGTCCTTTGGCATTTTGGGCACGAAGGGGCCGGCGATGCTGCCCGCGTCGATCGGGACGGTCACTGTCGGCCGCTTGGCCCGGAACGCATGAAGCGCCCGCAGCGTCGCGGGGTCGGGCTCGCCCGTCACCTTCAGCCCGCGCGATTCCTGGAACCCGCGCAGGGCTTTGGAAAGCGCCGCACTCCGCTGCCCGTTCAGGACGCCCGGCCCGAAGCCGAGCATGTCCAGGATCACCTGTACATGGAGCACGTCGCGGTTGACCGCCGGCAGCTTCGGAGCCTCCGGCGCCTGGGCAATGACGGGGAACGCGGCACAAAGCGCGACGCACGAAACCAAGGACTTGATACGCATACGGGAAAGCATCCTTTCGCTGCCGGAACAACGAACCGACCTGCCTCCCGGTTGCTTCAGCCCAGCACCTCCGAGAATGCGCGAACGGCCGCGGCCTCGTCGCCGCTCCACACCGCCCCCGACACCGCCAGGAAGTCCGCGCCGGCTTCCACCAGCGGCCGCGCGTTGGCGGGCGTGATACCGCCGATCGCGACGCAGGGGATCTCGAACAGCGCGGCCCACCAGGACAGGATGACGCGATCCGGCTGGTGGCGTACCGCCTTGGTCGTGGTCGGATAAAAGCTGCCGAACGCCACATAGTCGGCACCCGCCTCGCCCGCCTCCATCGCCAGGTGGCGGCTGTCGTGGCACGTCACGCCGATCTGCGCGGACGGGCCCAGGACCTGCCGCGCCTCGCGCGGGTCGCCGTCCTCCTGCCCCAGATGGACGCCGTCCGCCCCGATCCGCTTGGCCAGGCTGATCGAATCGTTGACCAGGAACGCGACATCGCGATCGCGACACACGCGAAGCAGCGGTTCGGCCAGCCGTGCAACCTCGTGCTGGTCCAAACCCTTAATCCGCAACTGGAACGCCGCCACCGGGCCGGAATCCAGCGCGCACGCCAACCGATCGGGAAAGCCGCCTCCCACCTCAAGCGGAGAGATCAGGTAGAGTTGGCACGGCCCGCGCGAATCATCGCGGCGGAAGGCGTCTGCAAAGCCGGGGTCCAAAGGCCCCAGCGGATCGTCGTCGTCGATGATGTCGGTCACGCCGTACCGACTAGCGCGTCCCCGCGCCGGACGGAAGCGTTGCCTCCGCGCACGGAAAGAGCGAACATCGCGCCATGCGCATGTCCATCCTCCTGCTCGTTCCGTTGGCACTCACCGCCTGCGCCCGTCCCGGCCTGCCCGGCCCCGTCGCGCTCGATCAGCCGCAACGCGCCGGGCAACTGCTGGTGACACCCATCAAGGTGGTGGAGGACAGCCGCTGCCCCGACACCGCGCGCTGCGAGGACTCGGGCAAGGTTGTCGTTCGCGCGATGGTGATCGGTGACGGCTTCTCCGAGGTGGAACGCCAGTTCGTTCTCGACCGTCCCACGCCCATCGGCACGCGCCGATGGCTGATGCTCGATACGGTGGAACCGGGGATCAGCCGAGAGCTGACCGCCTTTACCGACCCCTACCGCTTCCACTTCTCCGAAGTCCCACCCCCACCGGGCGAGTGACCGGGACGGCACGTGCCGCCCCGGCCGAAGCGGTTACTCCCCGCCCTTGTAGATCGCCACGATCCGGTCGAGCATCGCCAGCGCCTCGTCGCGCGGGCGCTGGAAGGTGTTGCGGCCGATGATGGAGCCGTTACCGCCGCCGTCCCGGATGTCGCGCGCGTCCTGATAGACCGCGTCCGCCCCCTTCGCTGCGCCGCCCGAGAAGACGACGATGCGCCGGCCCGCGAAGCAGCTCTGGACGACATGCCCGACGCGCGTGGCCTGGGTCGACGCGTCGATCGACTCATAGGCCTTCTTGGCGTCGGCCTGCTCGACATGATCGGATGGCAGCTTCACCTTGATGATGTGCGCGCCCAGCAGCGCCGCCATGTGCGCGGCGTACGCGCCGACGTCCAGCGCCAGCTCCCCGTCCTTGGACAGCTTGCCGCCGCGCGGATAGCTCCAGATCACCGTCGCCAAGCCGACGGCCGCCGCCTCGGCGCGCATCTCGCGAATCTCGTTCATGGCGTCGAAGATGCCGTCGGAACCCGGATAGATGGTGAAGCCGATCGCCGAGCAGCCCAGCCGCAGCGCGTCCTCGACCGTCCCCGTGATCGCCTGCGAGATGCTGGTCGCCCAGCTGTTCGAGCTGTTGACCTTCAGGATCGTCGGGATCTGCCCAGCGAAGGTGTCGGCGCCCGCCTCCAGCATGCCCAGCGGCGCGGCATAGGCGGACAAGCCGGCATCGACCGCGAGCTGGTAGTGGTAGTGCGGGTCATAGGCCGGCGTGTTGACCGAGAAGGAGCGCGCGGGGCCATGCTCGAACCCCTGGTCGACGGGCAGGATGACCAGCTTGCCCGTGCCGCCCAGCCGCCCCTGCATCAGGATGCGCGCCAGGTTGGCCTTCACGCCGGGATTGTCGCTTTCGTACTTGGACAGGATGTCGCGGACGATCGGGGTCATGTCTCGATTCCTCTTGAGCGTTAAAGCGCGAGCCAGCGCCGAAGCGCCTGGTCGATAAGGGTCATGGCTGGGTCGTCCAGCCGGCCGATCACGCCGCCGACACGGTCGATGGCGCAGGTGAAGATCCAGTCGACCTCGACCTCGGACGGCACGCGAAGGCCGTTCTCGGGCGAGGGAGCGACGAAGGGACGTTCGCCCGCCGGCCCGCGAAGGCGCGACGTGAGCGGACAGACCGTGACCTTGTTCGCGACCGCCAGCGCGCTGTCGCGCTGGATCACGACGCAGGGACGCGGCTTCGACGCGGGCGAGTTGATGGCGCTCAGCAGCACCAGGTCACCACGCTTCAAGACAGGTCGGGCGGGCCGCTCGGCCCCCAGTCATAGCCGCCGTCCTCGTCGTCCAGCCAGCGCAGGATGTCGTCCTCTTCAGGCTTCGGATGGCCGTTTCGCTCTGCGGTGGATTGGCCGGCGGCGTGCAGGGCGGCGGCGCCACGAATGCGGCCGTCCACTTCCTCGCGGTCCAGGCGCTCGACGATCCAGTCACGCGCGATCATGCTCTTGGGCCGACCGGTTTCGCGGGCATGGCGTTCCAGCCGCGCCTCGGCATCCGCACTGAGCCGTATGCCGAGCACCCGATCCTCCGTTTAACACGTTCAACGTAGCGGCGGATCGGGGTTCAGGCAACCGGTTTGCGCGGAGACTAGCGCGCCAGCGCAGCCACGCCGGGAAGCTCGCGGCCCTCCATCCATTCTAGGAACGCGCCGCCGGCCGTGCTGACGAAGCTGAACGCGTCCGCCACGCCCGCATGGTTGAGCGCGGCTACCGTGTCGCCGCCGCCGGCGACCGACACCAGCGACCCGTCCTGCGTCAGCGCGGCCGCCGTCCGCGCGAGCGCCACCGTTGCCGTGTCGAACGGCTCCGTCTCGAACGCGCCCAGCGGTCCGTTCCAGACCAGTGTGCGACACGTCTTGAGCGCGTCGCCGAGCGACTCCACTGCCGCTGGCCCGACATCCAGGATCATCTCGTCGGCGCCCACCTCATGGACGTTGACAGTGCGTGTCGGCGGGTTGGCGCGAAACTCGGTCGCGACCACCGCGTCATAGGGCAGATGGACGGTGCAGCCCGCGCGGTCGGCGGCCTCCATGATCTCATCCGCCGTGCCGGTCAGGTCGTGCTCGCACAGCGACTTGCCGACGTTCACGCCGCGAGCGGCCAGGAAGGTGTTGGCCATGCCGCCGCCGATGATTAAGTGGTCGACGCGCGCTACCAGATGTCTCAGCACCCCCAACTTGGTCGATACTTTGGCACCGCCGACGACCGCGGCGACGGGATGCTCTGGCGCCCCGAGCGCCTTGTCGAGCGCGTCCAGTTCCGCTTCCATCGCGCGCCCCGCATAGGCGGGCAGGCGCCGTGCCAGTCCCTCGGTCGAAGCGTGCGCGCGATGCGCGGCAGAGAAGGCATCGTTGACGTACAGGTCGCCGAGCTTCGCGAAACGCTCTACCACCTCCGGGTCGTTCTTTTCCTCGCCGCCGAAGAAGCGCGTATTCTCCAGCACCGCCACGTCGCCTGGCTGGAGCGTCGCGACGGCCACCTCGTCGCCTTCCCAGTCGATATAGCGGACTGGTCGACCCAGCACAGCCGCGTACGGCTTGGTCACCAGCGCCAGCGACATGCTCGGGTCGGGTTTGCCCTTGGGGCGGCCGAAATGGGCAAGGACCAGCACGATCGCGCCCTTGTCCGACAGCTCGGCGATCGTCGGCACCGCCGCGCGAAGTCTGGTGTCGTCGGTGACGCTTCCGTCCGCCATGGGGACGTTCAGGTCCTCGCGGACCAGCACGCGCTTGCCCCGGATGTCGTTCAGGTCATCAAGCGTCCGGAAGTTCCTAGCCACTAAGCCTCCAATCGGATCACGTCTCCCAGCGCCACCATGCCGCCGCGGATCACGCGGGCACATGCGCCGCCGCGCCAATCCTTGTCCAGCGCGGCGAACAGACCGGGCGCCAGCGCCTCCATCCGCTCGCACGGATCGGTGCAACGCGTGACCTCCAGCACCACGTCGCGCCCCAGTAGCAGCCGCGCACCCGCGACCTGCGGCAGGTCCAGCCCGTCGACCAGGATGTTGCAGCGGCGCGCGTGCCAAGGCAGGTCGGCCCCGACATCGGCCCCGACATCGGCCATGGCGGCTTCCCAGTCGGCGCGCTCGATCAGCGTCACCTGGCGCTTGCCCGCGCCGTTGGGCTTGCGGGCGCCGCGATGGTCGCCGACAATGCCCAGCGCCTCGGTGATCTCGGCCTGCTCGATCAGCTCCATCGGCGCCCGGACGCGCGCCTTGCGCGCCATGCCGGCGATCAGCCCCAGACCCGGGAGGACGGTCGCCGTACCGCGATCCCGTACCGTTTGAACCGTCATCACCCTTCCCCGCCAACGCCCGCGCACGAACAATGGCGGGGAAAGTTCCCCTACTCAATCGCGGCTTACCGCAGCCTTAACTCAATTGAGCGCAGCCATAGCGGTGGCGGTGTCCACCATACGGTTGGAGAAGCCCCACTCATTGTCGTACCAAGTGATGACGCGCACCAGCTTGCCGTCGATCACGACCGTTTCCAGGCTGTCCACCGTCGAGGATGCAGGCGTGTGGACGATGTCGGCGGACACCAGCGGATCCTCCGAGTAATAGAGCACGCCTTTCAGCGGGCCGTCCTCCGCCGCCGCCTTTAGAAGGCTGTTCACCTCCTCCTTCGTCGTGTCCCGCCCCGGCGTGAAGGTCAGGTCGACCAGGCTTCCCGTGGGGACGGGCACGCGGACCGCGGAACCGTCCAGCTTGCCCTTCAGCTCGGGCAGCACCTCGCCCACGGCGCGCGCAGCGCCGGTGGTCGTCGGGATAATGTTCATCGCGGCGGCGCGCGCCCGGCGCAAGTCGGGATGGATCTGGTCCAGGATCTTCTGGTCGTTGGTATAGGCGTGGATCGTGGTCATGAGCCCGCGCTCGATGCCTATTGCGTCGTTCAGCACCTTGGCGACGGGCGCAAGGCAGTTGGTGGTGCAGCTGGCGTTGGAGACGATGGTGTGGCCCGCCTCCAGCTTATCGTGGTTGACGCCATAGACGACGGTCAGGTCGACATTCTTACCCGGCGCGGAGATCAGAACCTTTTTGGCGCCCGCATCCAGGTGCTTCTGGCACGATGCGCGGTCGGTGAAGAAGCCCGTGCACTCCAGCACCAGCTCGACGCCCAGCTCGCGATGCGGCAGGTTGGCGGGATCGCGCTCGGCAGTGACGCGGATGCGCT
>Ga0325400_1007552_pt1 | contig 10400 bp, 7 predicted proteins | sample PopdelMetagenome_2_FD_205662 | JGI IMG/M metagenome (GOLD analysis project Ga0325400, IMG submission 205662) | Populus deltoides microbial communities from Bellville, Georgia, United States - Xylem-PdKOR-R1 | ecosystem: Host-associated > Plants > Phyllosphere > Stem > Wood/Secondary xylem...
ATATTGCTTCAAAGTACATTTTTGCTCCTTCGCAGCATGTATAAGCTTGCTTGCGCAGCTAGATATTTTTGGTCACTCGGACTACGAAGAGCAGAGAATAGGCCATTAGAAGTTCGGACTAGGATGGCTGTGGGCGGGCACCTGGCTTTGTTCCATGGCCCATTATGTCAATCCTTCTCTTAGATAAACCTTTACATGCAACACACCCAGTACGAACCATTAGTGTTCTTGACTTGAGTTCTCCACTAATTTTATTCCCGGCTAGTGACTGCCAGAAGTTCTCCACTAATTTTGACTTGAGTTCCTGTAATCCTCAAAAAGCTATTCTGGTTTTTCAAAAAAGAGTCATCATTAGTGTTTTGGGGGAGAAGGTTCTTATAGTAGAAAAGCGTTCTCCCGTATATCATTGTCTTTTATTTAACAAGATACATGCGAGGCATGAAGTCGGTCTCCACGAAAGCCAAATTAACGAGCATATATTTTCCTCGGACACACTCTCTATCATCCATGAGGAATACATAAAATATATTCCCGGGACGAAAGTTCCGTAGGTTGGACTTGGACAAAGTGATGCTCGTTTATCCCTTTCCACTTCTTTGTGCTCTGCTGGACATTAATGGAGAATAACCCCACCTGTTGATTTAATCGGATAATCGATTTACTTCTTTTTTAATTCTATACAAATTGTCTATAATAGTAGAATTTTAATATTGCTACAAGCTCTTTTACTCACGTGTGTTCTTTTAAGGAGGCTTATAACATAAATAATAATATTTTTTATACCAATACCTTGAGTTATAATAAAAATAATAATATTTATAACACAAATAATAATATTTTTTATATGAACACTTTCAATTATAAGAGAAAAAATAATATTTATAACACATTATTATATTAACACACATGTGGTTGGGCGTGGACACGTGCAAACCCAACTTGGAGTTGGGCGTGGACGCGTCTAGATTTTTAATTATAATAAAAATAAAAATAATAGAACACAAATAATACTATTTTTAATATCAATACTTTTAATAAAAAAAATAATTATAATACAAATAATACTATTTTTATTATAAATAATAATATTATAATAAAAATGAAAAGCGAACACCTAGTGATTGGTCTACCTTAACGCCATGTGGCGCCAGGGGACAATTCTGTAGCAATCAGATTGGAGCACCATGTTGCGCTTGGGAGAGCTTAGGTGAGCCTGGTCGCGCCCAGCCATGTGCATACTCGAGCGCCACGTGACGATGAGGTGGCTTGTGGGGAGCCAGCCTACTCTCACTCAATGTAGGGCACCTGATGGTTGGGTTTGAAGAAGTACCCATTGTCTTGGGTCTAGCGTCGGCACCCAAACTTAATGGGTCTTGCGTGACCCAATTCTAATGGGTCTCGATGAAGAATTTAAATATTTTTAATTTTTATTATAATTAAAATTATTAATATAAAAAATAATATTATTTGTGTTATAACTATTTTTATTATAATTTAAAGTATTAATAGTAAAAAGTATAATTTGTGTTATAAATATTTTAATTTTTATTATAATTAAAAGTATTACTCTTAAAAATATTATAATTGGTGTTACAAATATTATTATTTTATTATAATAAATAGTATTTGCGTTAAAAATATTATTATTTTTACTAAAATTTAAAATATTCATATAAAAAATAGATTATTTATGCTATAAATATTATTATTTTATTTATAATTAATAGTATGTATACTAAAAATATTATCAGTTGTGGTATAAATATTAATATTTTTATTATAAGTAATAATATTATAATAACAATTAGAAGCGGAAACTTGGCGCTTGTGCTGCTCTTGCGCCATGGGGTGCTTGGGCTGTCCTAGCGTCACGTGATGTTGGGGCTTTCATAGCCAATTAGGTCTTTGCTAAGACCCAAGCGCAAGGTGTCAGGGTATTTCAATGTCAAATGCATCCAAGCGAAAAGATAATCCCACTTCTTTTTTGTTGCTCTTACAACTTCTTGTGTTAGGGATTAGACTATTATTACACTGCTCTAATCCATAGTGATTTGTGTCTATGCAAGACTGCCTTTTAGATTTGTTGCAGGCTGAAGGCTATAACTCCTGTTACAAGACACAGTAGCCATTTTTGCTACAGGTCTACAAGTTGTGAAAAGCTAATAAAGTAAGAAAGAAATGTCCTGCTGTTTGTCTCTCTTCAACCCTCTCTCTCTCTCTCTCTCTATCTATCTGCCTGTCTATAGAGAGAGAGAGTACGCTGTTGTTTTCCCAGCCAAAAATGACAAGAAAAAATGGTTGTCTAAGAGGTTTTCTGAGAAAACAATTCAATGGAAGTCAATTGAGTTATGAAAACAACAATTTAGTATTGCAGGATGGTTGATTATTTGACTAATGGCTTGTTTATGGTTGAAAAAAAGGGATTAATCTTCTGGCCTTCCTCCTTCCAACCATGGCTAACGTCTTGATCTCCAAGAAAACTAAACTTCACATGTTTATGGACATATTCTCACTCCATTTTTTTAGGCTAAAAACACTTGTCAAAACTCTAATGCTCATTACCTTGATTGGATAATGATTTAAGAAATGATTGCAAGAAAACTCAAATTCTCTTTTCCTTTTTGTTTCTTCAAACCTAGGCTTACAAGTCTTCTTCAAAGCAACCTTCCGACACTAAAATCAACTCTCTTAATTGACTAAGGTTTTAATCACTTTTAGGACAAATCTTTTGATGTATTTTGCAAAAATATTAAGTAGAAAAGTCAATCAAACCCTGCTCTCTCTTGATGCAAACAGCAAGATCGTTGGCCCTTTATATATAAACTTTGTGGATCAGAATTTTTTTATTCCTCAATTTATTTTCAATGTAATCTATTAATTTAATGAGCTGGAACAAAAAAAAAAAAAAAGTAACATGAAACCATGGAAGGAAGACAAAAGGTGTAAATAAAAGAAACAAACAACATTACATGACGATGGCCATGCTTGTGATGGTATTGCTTCCTAGTAGCAGAGCTCAAATAAAGAAAAACATTATATACAAAGTACGAGATATGACCTCGGTTTATGGTGGGCCTCGTTCAATGTTTAGATAGATGAGAAATTATTAGTTTTTTTTAAAAATATTTTTATTTAAAATATATTGAAATGATATTTTTTTATTTTTTAAAAATTATTTTTAATAAAAAAATATAAAATTTATATAAAACTTTAAATTCTTTTAAAAACACCTTTACATGGGTCGGTGCAATGAAAGGTCAAATACGATTATAAAAATAAAAATCCGGTGCGGGTGAATGCACAACTTTTCAACTGTTGATGCGCGCTCAGCTGCTGCACCTAACGGTCTTTTGAAAGTCTGGTGGTTGAGGTTTAAGAAGCTGAGTAGAAGGAAAAGTAAGAAAGCTGATCCTCATCTGTAGACCATACATATCCTCTTGTATTCTTCGATTCAAAACCCACATTACAATTCTACTCTCGCTTGCCTCATCCATTCATGGTCAGTTATGGGATTTCCCAAATTCTTCTCTATCTTCTCTGCAAATGCAAACAATCAAAACGGTTCTATTCAAGAAAATCTCATAAAGAATCCTCGTAAATACTTGACGTTCCCCAGATCTGTCTTTAACTACCTGGGACTGGGACGCCTTGCAGTATCTGGAAGTAAGTAGACTGACATATTTAATTAAGGTTTTGAATAATATTTGATGCAAATTAGATACTTGATTAAGGTGCAGATAAATCTGATGGGAGCCAGAAGTCGGAGGAAGAAGAGAAGGTGTATTCTTGGCTATACGCCTTGGCACAATCGGATAAAGATTTGGTTTTTGAGTACGTTCGCTCCACCGAAAGGGGTAAGCAATAGACGCGCGCTCATATATATATATTTGATTGTGGAAGCTAAGATTTAATGTCTGCAGAAATCATGACTTCTTGTTACCATTTTGGTATTAGATTTGCTTATCTGTATTTGTATTATTTGCGCAGGCTTGAGCTTCACTGAAGCTGATAGGAGGTTGAGAGAAAATGGTCCAAATGTTCCTCTTGGATATACTTTTCCAAATTGGTGGCATCTTCTGTGGCATGCCTTCTTCCACCCTTTCAATATTATTTTGATTATACTGTCTGCCCTCTCCTACGTAGCCAGTGATAGTCCAAATGGATGCATTATGCTCATATTAGTTTTTATAAGTGTATCCCTCCGATTCTATCAGGTATTTTCTGCTTAATTAACTTTGTTATCTTCTTTATAACCTATTAAAGAATAATATAAATCATATCCTAGAATCTCACCTAACAGCTTAAGTTTTTGGATTGAATTGGTTCTTTAATATGATATCAGAGCCTTAACGACTAAGCGGTCACGGGTTCGAATCTCACCATTCCCATTTATGTGACAAAAATTAAACACAAAGTAGTGTGTGCATGTGCGAGTTTTAAGCCCAAAGAGTTTTTACTTGTGGAGATGTGTTAGAGAATAATATAAATCATATCCTAGAACCTCACTTAACAGCTTAAGCTATTGGGTTGAGATTGTTCTTTGACATAACCAACACTCTGCCAGCTCACATCATTTTCTTGATGCCCACTTCAGGAATACACGAGTTCAAAAGCTGCCATGAAACTCTCTGAGTTTGTAAGATGCCCTGTTAAAGTTCAAAGATGTGCTGGCAGAGTTATTCAGACAGAGTTGATTGTTCAAGTTGATCAAAGGGATATTGTTCCTGGGGACATCGTTATTTTTGAACCTGGAGACCTTTTTCCTGGTGATGTTAGACTACTATCTTCGAAGCACCTTTCCGTCAGGTATTTCTAATTATATATATCTTTCACATCATTCCCTTGCTATACGCTTGAGCAAATTATAGAACAAATTAACACATCCTGCTCTTATGAACAGTCAGTCCTCATTGACAGGCGAGTCCTGGATAACTGAAAAAACAGCAGATGCTAAAGAAAATCAGAGAACTCCTTTGCTAGAGTTGAAAAATATTTGCTTCATGGTATGTAAGATTATGTGTCGAATTTTTAGCCTTAATACTATTACGTTCAGAATCCAGATTCCTATCTTAACAGGGTGATAAAATTGGGAAATGCAAGAGTTTATTATCCTAGAACGAATCAATTCTGACACTATGTATGTATTTTATTATACTGGAGTTCTCTCTAAGAGTCTATTTTAGCATGCAGGAGTTGGGAATTACAATAGTTAGGGAATACATTAATTGTAATGGTGTTAGGGGATGGGGTTGCGTGCAATCCTACTCCAATGGGACAGAAATATTTCAAGGGATTTTGAAACATTTGTGTTGTTCTTGATCTGTACTAGAACTCGTGTTTATTCTCCACTCGGTGCAATTGAAAATTCGGATACTGTTAGGACTAGCAGAGAAAACCAAAGAATATTAGGTGTGTGCGTGTCTCAATTGTTGTTCTCTATCGTGCTTGCCCTTCTTTCTCGTTCTTGATTGGCCTTTTGAGTTTAGAATTTCATATAATTTTCCTAAACTAATAAAAGAGGAAGAAAAAAAAAAAGGTTTCCAACCATTACGGTGGTTTTCACTTTTCAGTAGGATTGATTCACTGGCTACGGATTGGAATGTTTATGTATAGCATACATAGTACTGAGAAATGAAACATGTACTGGGCTAATTAGATACATATAATTTCAGGGAACAAATGTTGTATCAGGTAGTGGAATGGGTTTAGTTGTTTCGACAGGATGTAAGACTTACATGAGCACCATGTTTTCAAGTATAGGAAAGAAAAAACCACCAGATGGCTTCAATGATGGCATCCGATGCATATCCTACGTGCTCATCAGCGTAATGCTGGTAGTGATGGCAATCATAATATTGACTGATTATCTTAAGTCTCATGATGTGAGTGAGAGTGTTCTTTTCGGGCTATCAGTTGCATGTGCACTCACTCCGAATATGCTTCCCCTTATTGTTAACACGAGTCTTGCAAAAGGAGCACTTGTCATGGCCAGAGACAGATGCATCGTCAAAAGCTTAGCTGTTATACGAGATATGGGATCCATGTAAGTTCATATGCTTAATTTTCCCGCATATTGGATTTATTAGTCTACTCAAATCTCAAGCAGCATTTATATATACATGCATGTTTTACTTGTTTACGTAGGGATATCCTATGCATCGACAAGACTGGTACACTCACCATGAACCATGCAATCATAGTTAATCATCTTGACAGCTGGGGTTCACCCCAAGAAAAGGTTTTACGCTTTGCCTTCCTGAATTCGTACTTCAAGACTGATCAAAAATATCCTCTAGATGATGCCATTTTGGCATATGTGTTCACAAATGGATACAGATTCCAGCCATCCAAGTGGAGTAAAATAGATGAAATTCCTTTTGATTTTATACGAAGAAGAGTATCAGTTATCTTGGAAACTGAATCAAATGCTTCCCAAGGAAGAAATAGCCACACCTGTGATAGATTCATGATAACCAAGGGAGCATTGGAAGAAGTGATGAGAGTTTGTTCTTTTATAGACAATGTTGATGGGAGTGAAATTGTTACCTTCTCTTCAGAAGACTATCAGAGGATTCTGAATATGGGAGAAGAATTAAGCAACCGGGGACTAAGGATAATAGGAGTTGCGATAAAAAGGCTACAAATGGTGTGTCTCAATATCTCTGTTTTATTTCTTCTCAAGGTTAATATTTTGCGTACATCACTTCCCTGATCTACAAATGTTGATTGTTCATCAAAGCCTTGCAATTATTCTTTTTCCCTGGCAGACAACCTCCATAACATGTCATGCATGGCAGGCTAAAATTTGCTTACAAAACAAGCAATCCCATCCAACCATCTCATGATAAATAACCTTCATATATTTTTGCAGCAAGGAAGTCATCCAAACATGGCCAATGAGGAGATCACTGAATCCGACATGGTCTTCCTTGGTGTAATAACGTTCTTTGACCCCCCAAAGGACTCAGCAAAGCAGGCTCTATGGAGGCTAGCTGAGAAGGGAGTAAAAGCAAAGGTATTAACAGGCGACTCGCTATCTCTGGCAGTAAGGATTTGCGAAGAACTTGGCATTAGAACCACCAATGTGACTACAGGACCGGAACTTGAGCTACTAAATCAGGATGACTTTCATGAGACTGTTAAAAGTGCAACGGTGCTTGCTCGGCTAACCCCTACTCAGAAACTCAGGGTAGTGCAATCCTTGCAGACTGCTGGTGAACATGTAGTTGGATTCCTAGGGGATGGAGTTAATGACTCGCTCGCAATAGATGCTGCCAACGTGGGTATATCAGTTGACTCAGGTGCATCGGTTGCAAAAGACTTGGCAGACATCATTTTACTTGAGAAAGATCTGAATGTACTTGTCGCTGGGGTTGAGAACGGTCGCCTCACTTACGGCAACACCATGAAGTACATTAAAATGTCTGTTGTCGCCAACATAGGAAGTGTTCTCTCACTCCTGATAGCAACACTGTTGCTGGAATTTGAGCCATTGACTCCGAGGCAGCTCCTTACACAAACTTTCCTTTACAGTGTGGGTCAAATCGCAATCCCATGGGACAAGATGGAAGAAGATTATGTAAAGACCCCCCAGAAATGGTCTGAGAAAAGTTTGCCCATCTTCATATTATGGAATGGCCCTGTGTGCACCCTCTGTGATCTGGCGAACCTTATCTTTTTGTGGTTCTATTACAGAGATTACAACATATTCGATGTCAAATTCTTCCATTCTGCTTGGTTTATTGAAGGCCTTCTAATGCAGACCCTAATTTTCCACTTAATCCGAACGGAGAAAATCCCCTTCATTCAGGAGATATCCTCGTGGCCTGTAATCTGTTCAACGGTGGTGATCTCTGCCATTGGGATAGCAATTCCTTTCACACAAGTTGGAGAAGTCATGGGATTCACTAATTTGCCATTCTCATATTTTGGATTTTTGGTTGTGCTTTTTCTAGGGTATTTTACAGTTGGTCAAGTGGTCAAGAGAATGTATATTTTGATATACAGAAAATGGCTGTAGAGAACAGCGAAAGAGAATATTATTCAGAATGAATAATGTAGCTTCTATGCTTTTACAGGATCATCCACATTTCATGTGGAAACTCTCTGGTCTCACACTATTATTGAACTTGCAAATTGCCACAACAAATGTACGGATGGTAATGCTTATTCATGGCGCCAGTAGACCACCACCGACCATTCAGCCCAAATCGAACCAACCCAATAGCCCTTCCTCCCTCTCTCACCGAATCATCACAACCACCGAACAGAACAACCTTCCTTTCCCTCCATTATGCAACCCAAACAAACCAGCCAACAGCTCGAAAGGCTCAGCCACCCATCTCTCCACTACGAACCAGCAGTAAACAAGATAACACTAGCAGAGCCAGCCACCATAGAACCCATCTACTCTCGATCAGCCATCACAGCAGCAGACCAGTCCTCCTCTCTCAGCCAACACAATTCAAAATTAAAAAGAGAGAAATCTCAAGGCAAAGAAAGGCTAATCAAGTAGCTCCTCAACAGCTAAAAGAGGAACCTCAAGGAAGGGTATGGATTTCAACAGAATCCGATTACAACAGGGTGACAATTTGGACGGAGTGAAGAAACCCTAAAACTTCTTTATATAGAGTTTGGTCCCAGTTCATTTGCACGCGTTTCACACGCGGGCAGACCCATATTTTTAAAAATATAAAAATAATATTTATTAAAAGTGCTTGAGATTTTTTTACGATAAATTTTTAAGGGTTCTCTCCACGGGAATTGATTTATTTAATATATTTAAAGAAAATTTGGATGATGATTTTTTATTTTTAAAAATTAATATTAAATGATAAAATTAAAAAATAAATAATAAAATAAATAATAAAAAACAATGTCGAGTCATGTAAACTTTTCAAACCAGTAATCCGGGATATTAGATAAAAAAAAAATCATATATGGAAAAACAATGAAACTCAATTCCCATTAAATACAACATCGAATAATGAATTATCATTATTATTATTATAACAATTATTATTCTCATCGTTATTATTATCATTACTAATATTGCTATTATCATTATAGCTACTATTATTATTGTTATTATCAATAAGTAATATCATAATTATTATTAGTATTATTATCATGATCACTATTATTATCATTATTATCGTTATTATTATCATTATTATTATTATTATTATTTATACTATTGTTATAATTATTATCACCGCCACTATAATTAATATTATCATTATTTTTATTTTTATCATTATCATCATCGTTATTATTATTATTATTATTGCTATTAGAATCAAAATTACTATTAACTATTAACTATTATTATTATTATTATTATTATTATTATTATTATTATTATTATTATTATTCATACGATTAATATAATTATCACAATTGTTACTATTATTACTATCATAATCATTACAACCATTATAATAAACTATTATTATTGTTATTATTCAAATAACAAAATCATAAACTTGTTTTGATGGATAAAATAAAAAAAATCATAAAACTTTGCAAAAAAAGCAAATGAAATAAATAAGAAATCAAACAAAAAAGGACTAAACTAAAATAAATATTATTACTATTGAAAAATGCCATAAATTTGATTTGAATGGAAAAATTAAAAACTATAAAAACTTTGACAAAAGAGCCAAGTGAAAAAAATATGAAATCAAAAGTAAAAATACCGAATTGAAAAACATAATATACACAAATTAGAATTAAAAGACTAAATTGTAAACAAATAAAAGAGAAATGACCAAAATAAAAAATGAAAACAAAGAGGATGGATTCTGAAACACCAACAAAAAAAAGACGGATTTAGAAAGACTGAAACTATAAAATGAATAAAAACAAAATAAAAAATTAAAAGAATAAGGACTGAAACGAAAAATAAAAACAAAGAGGATGGATTCTAAAACACCAACTAAAAATAGGAACGGATTTAGGAAGACTGAAACTATAAAAAGAATAAAAACAAAATAAGAAATTAAAAGAATAAGAATTGAAATGACAAACAAAACATATGAGAAATTTTAATTAAAGGACAAAAACTTCTATAAAATGAATAAGGATTAAATAAGAAATTCAAAAAATAAGGACTGAAATTGAAAACAACAAATAAATAGGACAATTGTGCATTTTATCTGTCAAGAGAGAGAAAAGAAAGAAAAATTGATTCCGGTTGCACATCTAGGAAGACGATGGATGGTTAAATTTGGCCACTGGGAGGTGTCACACGGGCTACCTAAATGGCACGGATACCGCCCACTCGCTGATGCGTGTGGAACACACGCCAGTATCTTATAGAATAAAAAATCAAAAACAAAACGTGAAAATACTAAAACACCTCCATGATCTTCTTAATTATACAAAATGCTCATGTGAAA
>Ga0325400_1007553_pt1 | contig 10399 bp, 5 predicted proteins | sample PopdelMetagenome_2_FD_205662 | JGI IMG/M metagenome (GOLD analysis project Ga0325400, IMG submission 205662) | Populus deltoides microbial communities from Bellville, Georgia, United States - Xylem-PdKOR-R1 | ecosystem: Host-associated > Plants > Phyllosphere > Stem > Wood/Secondary xylem...
AAAAAAAAATCACCAATCAATAGGAATTTAATTCCTAAATTTTCTCCTAATCCTAGGAGAATGTTTTTGAAGGTTGCATATATAAAAAAAATATGGATGTAAAAAAAAGAATAGAATGTTAATTATTCATCCTTTTAATAATAATTTAACATTAAGGGTTTGAAAAGAGGCTGTATAATGAAAATTATATAGAAAAGATGTTGGCGATGAAAAGTTTCTTCCTAGTTTTTCTTCGCCCCTTTTCGTTTTTTTCATTGTTGATTTACAACATTTTTTTTTAAATATGAACCAAGTTTTTTTGCTAGGACTACAATGCACCCTAACTATGATGTTTTAATTTTGTTATTAAATGTTATTCTGAGTTGTCAAAACTATTTTTAATGCTTTGGGATATCAGGCCAATATTTGAATGATTTAATAATTATATTGAGACTGCGAAATGATATATAATGTTTGCTTCATGCAATGAATGCCATCAATTAAGTGAACTCTACATATAAACAAACATAATTTGTGTGGTTATGTTATTACTTATACCAAAATTCAAAAAATTGAATTTGCTTTTGTATATTTAAATTAGTACGAAGATATGATGGATTAACATATAAAAATAATTTTAATGATGTTCAAGAGAGATTGTTGATTAGGTTATGAAATCTTAACTATTAACATGAGTGATTATTCTTAACTAGCATTGTTTAAGGAGTTTTTACATATTAGTTATAGTAAGATTAGATGCTTTTGTATTTTAAGTCATTGATTTCTATCTCATATCTCGTTATTGATTTCTTGTTTTTTTTTTTTTATTTCCTCTTTAATCAATTGTTCAAATAGAAATTGAATAACTAATTTTAATGTTTAGTTGATTAATCAATCTTTATAGGTTCAATACTCTATTTTATTTTTGTTATTACTTATTTGATTTTATACATTTGCAAAAATTCACATCAATTACATTGCCAAAATCATGATATTTTTAGAACTAGTACAAATTGCTTATATTTAAGCAATATAAATTGACTTTTAGACAATATATTAATTGATCTCTTAAGGTTGTAATATGAAAGTTACAACTTAAACTTTTTTTTTTAATACTCAAGTATTACAACTTAAATACGATTTAATTTATTTGCTTAAGTTATAAGGATAACAACTAATATAAATTCATCAATCACATACTATTAGACAACTCAATTTGGGTTTAGCTTCCTTTTATGAAAACCGACTCTTTATGTTGTCAAGTTACAAGTTTTTCAACACCCTTCTTCAATTGTAATTTGAATTTTTTTTAAGATGCTTTGATTTTTTTATTGATAGCTTTTTAAATCATGAGCTTGGATTAGGTTCATCTTCTTGCAAGCTTTTCGTTGCTATGAAATACCTTTTATTTTTCACATCAAGTAACAATCATGTACAAAATAGCTTTTTTTACTATAATTATAGCACTTGATATTTTTTTTATGTATATTGCTCATACTAATGATTATTTCTTCTAATATATTGATTTTGGTGATGTTAAACTCTTAGTATGAAGTTTTTTTCTCAAGTGAGATCCTCTAATACATAAGAAAAAGGGTGAAAACATGCTTTTATTTTTATGGGATATGAAGTCTTCATAGCAAGTATTAAATAGCAAATACCTCATTTTATTTTGAAGTTATAAAATTATTTGTAATAAGATATTACTTATTCAATTCTTATTAGTTAGAATATATTATTTTTTTTCATCTGTAAGATTAACTAGTCAAACTGAGCACAAACATTTAATAAAATATATTTATTCTTTTTACCTTACCTAATTTATTTTTTTATGACATGACAATCAAATCTTGATTCATAGATTTTTCTTAAACAAAATATTATCCAATGATTGAATTCAAATTGATACCTTTTATTTCATTTCTTTGAGAAGAATCACAAACACCATTTTTATTATGAATTTATTATTAATGATTCATGTAAACTACTTATTTGAAAATGCCCCTAACAAATCTATTGATCTTTTCAATTCTAACCTATTTCTCTTTCTCTATTTTATTTTTTAGTTAAGTCTTTTTAATTGTTTTAAATAGAATGATCCGATCTCAAGGACAAGGAGAAAGAATGGTGGCTTTGATCTTTTATGGAAGAATTTTGTAGCTTTTTCTATTTTTTTTTATAGCTAGCCAAGTATAATGAAATATTTTGAGTTGTAATGTATAATTAATTTTTCAAGATCTTTCAAGATCTTGTCCCAATTATAACTTGATGAAAAAAAATATGATTACTTATTATTCTTCATAAATGATATATTGTCTTCAAAATGGCCCTAGCCAATAGTGAAAATTTATTTTATTCTCTAATCTAATATGATGTTTGGTTATTATACCAAGATAAAAAAAATATAAAGATAGTTGAAACAAGTTTATCTTGTTTTTAAAAATATAAAAATACATTTCAAAATTATCTAAAAATATATTTATTTTATATATTCAATTCTATCTCCTCAATCAAATATATTTTTATTTTTTATATACTTCATCATGTTGAAACTATTTTTTTTATAAAAAATTTGAAACACCAATAAAGATTATAAATACAAATTAACCCATGACTTACAAGTTTATCTAACAACCTCAAGATTCGGACTATTTTTCGAGGTGGATATGCCACCATGACAAAAACTAGCTCGAGGACGAGGATGCCCTTGCCCGTTAAACCGAAAGAAAAGAAAAGAAAAGGCACCTACAAGTTAAAACGACGTTGTCTCTTCTCTAACTTGAGCATTCCTTATTACATCTTCATCTCACCCGATGGATAGGCAAACGAGTGGATAACTCCTCGCTCTCCTCCTCTCTCACTCTCTGCAGCAGCAGCAGCGCACCATCTTATTAACAAATTTGCCTCTCTCTCCAACAATGTCCGCCTCCACTTCACTCTCCTTCTTCTCCTCCTCTCTTTTCCTCTCTTCTTCTCACAACAAAATCCCCAAATTGACCTCCTTATCCACTACGAAACCCCAATATTCCCTTAAATCCCTCTCCATTTCTTGCCAAGTAGCAACCCTCCCAATCCTCTCTTTCACCGGGGAAAAAATCGGCGAAACTTACTTAGACCTCAAGTCAGCGCCACCCGAGACCGCCCGTGCTGTCGTTCACCGAGGAATCATCACAGACCAACAAAATAAGCGACGTGGCACTGCCTCAACTCTCACCCGCAGTGAAGTTAGAGGCGGTGGCAGAAAACCCTACCCTCAAAAGAAAACGGGGCGAGCTCGCCGTGGGTCCATGCGCAGCCCACTTCGCCCTGGTGGTGGCGTGATATTTGGGCCCAAGCCCAGAGACTGGTCCATTAAGATAAACAGGAAGGAAAAACGGCTAGCCATGTCAACGGCTTTATCAAGTGCTGCGAGTGAGAGTGAGAGCGTGATTTGTGTTGAGGAATTTGGGGATAAATTTGAGAAGCCGAAGACGAAGGAGTTTATAGAAGCAATGAATCGGTGGGGATTGGACCCGAAAGAGAAAGTTATGTTTTTGATGATGGATGTTAGTGATAATGTGGGATTGTCGAGCAGGAATATTGGGACTTTGAGGATGTTGACGCCCAGGACTTTGAATTTGTTCGATATTTTGAATTCGGATAAGTTGGTTCTTACGCCCGATACTGTGGATTATTTGAATGGTAGATATGGAGTTGATTTTGAAGGAGAGACCGACGAAGACGATGAAGAGGATGATCAAGATGAAACTGAAGGTTAAATTGATGGCAATGTGGTTATTTACGTTGTTTTTTTTTGGTAATTGTGGTTAATAATTTTGAAATTTAGGATAGAATATGACGTATTTGACAATTTCTAATGTCTGAATTTTAATTGTTTGGCTTAAAATTATATTCTGTTACCCTTAAGTGAGTGGCTAACTCACTAATATGCGAAATGTAGATAAAATTTACATCATATTGTGATGGTGCGGAAAGGAAGTGATTTTGTTTTTTGCTGGTTTGGCAGTAAGTAATGCAACTGATGCGTTTGGCAATTGTTCTGTAGGTCTGTGTTTTGTTTCTTTATAACGAAGAGCTGTTAGTTAAGGCTCTGATCTGTTATATTTGTTTTTGGATATTTTGTTTCAATGTCTTGAATGCTGTCATTGCTTACTGATTCAACATAACCGTATACTTGTTTCTTTTTCCTGTTTTTGCAATTTTCTCTTTTTAGTTCTCTGCAATTTATATGGCTACTGGGTGTGATGAAATTCTTGAGTGCTTTTTTCGTTGTGATGTCTCTTGGATATTCTTTGATGCTTATCTTTTGTTTGTTCTTGGTCCTGAGATGCAGAAACAAAAGGAAATGAAAATGCTGATGCAGCAGACTGATGGTGAAGAATTTTCTAACCACCTTGACCTTGGATCATTGCCCTTCATTTAACCATGAAGATGGTCTCTGTTGTGCCGAAGCAGACATTTACCTGATTTTTGGGCAGCAGATTTATCATCTTGCATGGGTTTTTTTGGGTATCCCTTCCATGTATTGTTTTTCTATCAATTTACTCGTTCTCTTGGTTGAAAATGTATCTAGTTAGGCCAGTCACATTACTTGTTATTCTATCCGAGTATTGCTTTTCTGTTCAGCCCTTTTTTTTTTTCATAATTCTGATTACTTATATATGTTTATTCTTTTGCAGTCTATTATTGTTCTGTTCTTGTTTTTGGCAATCTGCATCTTTATAAAATGCCCCCAACAGATTGCCAATTGTTAGAAAAGAAAAAATAAAATCGACATATTGATTCATATTTATTGCTCGTTAACTTAGGATGTCATTATCATGATTCGTGGAAAAAGTTTTTGTTGGTGGTGCTTGTAAATATTTGAAGCAGAAAGTTCAGGCAAAAAATTTAAAATAGAACTGGCAGTGAACGATTTTTTATAAGTTGATGAGATAGCTATTATTTCATCCTCCACTTTTAAGTGTGTCTAGAAGCAGAATTTGGTAGTTAGCAATGGACATTTTGGTTACTGATGCTTCGCCATCTGTATGCATCTCAAGTTTGAGTCTAGCCATTCTCACATACCATGTATGACAGCATTAAACAATATATGATACAAAAACAGAGTCAAATGATTAATTTTTAACTTGTCAACATAACTGCTTTATTTGTCAGATGCTTCTCTAACATGTGTGTTTTGGTCTTTCAGAATTCTCTTAATACGAGTAGGGATACTTCATGTGTCTTTTAAGACTGCTAAAATTCTCTTCATATGCTTTAGGGAATGTGCATTAATGTTTAGCACTCCTCTGTACTGTACTGCACTGCACAGTTTCATGCTTCGATGAAAGTTCATTTTAGCCTGAATTTGGCTAGTGCTAGTATCTTTATACTGTCTTGGAATGCTTGAACTCAATTTGCCTTCTGAGCCAAATAGCTTATTGTAGTCAGGCACTTGATTTACTTCAGCATCCTTGAAGTAGTTGTTTACTCTGTTGTGCCCTCTTAACTCCTTGTGTGATGCATCCCATGCCTGATTCGCTTCTTCTTGTTAAGTTTTCTTACTTCTTAGTACTTTGACCCCCATCAAGATCGTGTCCTTTTGCGAGCTTAGTATACCATACCTTGTGTATATTATAGATTGTCTTAGGCTTCAAGATCGATGTAGGATTTTAGGTGCGAATATCTTATCTAAGTTTGATACTTAGATATAGCTGTTGAATTGGGTTTGACTGCTCACCTACGAATATTAGTTTTTTATTTAATTAGGTGGTGCGAGTGGATTAATATTTTATGTGTAAAGGAAATATTTGTCATAGTTGTGCTAGAACAGTGTAGTTGAATGACGCGTAGACTGTATAAAGCAGAGGAAACTTGGGAAAATTATATTGCCTGCAGCAAAAAAAATGATATACAAAATTCATATGGAGCCTCGTGTTTTACTCGCTTTACGAATCCTTTGCTTTATGCCTATCCGTGGGTGTAATAAACGAAGTTGTCTCCGGAAGTTTTGTGTTAATATTTCTCCCTTACACAACTGATTAGCTATCTCTAGTCATTTGTAACAGCAGTTTCAGCAACTAGTCGAGGCTTTCATCTCATGGTTCTCTAGTCTTAGTAGAATTCTCTTGATATGCTTAGGGATACGCATTAAGTTGGAGCAAAAGCTTCAAAGAAGACAGCTGATATTTTCCACATGAATTTGCACTTGAGTTTAGAGAATGTTAGAATTTCTTTCTTCTTTATAAAGTAGGGTAAGTTTTGGGTAGTTTGTTGGATTTGACTCGCCCAGTTTGAGAAAGATCAATATCAATGATATGCCATCAGTGAGTGAGCACCAATTCAGAAGCATGTGCTACAATCTTGGCATTTACAATCTCCAACTCCACTTTGATTTAGGTTAACTGTTTGGTGCTTTAAGTAGTAATTGCTTTTTAAAATAATTTTTGTTTGGAAATGTATTAAAATAATATATTTTTTATTTTTTAAAATTTATTTTTAATATTAATATATCAGAAGAATGATTTAAAAATACTAAAAACTTTAATTTAAAATAAAAAAAAATTAAAACTTTTTTGAAAGACAAAAACATGTGAAAAAGTATAAACACTTCTTTCATCTTTATTCACTCAATATCGTCATTAATCATCATCATAGTCGACGTATAAAAGTTTTAACAAGGGTATGATGTTACTCTTTATATTTTGTTCATTTATCAATAGTCTTTTTTTTTTAACATGCGTGTTTAGGCTAACTTGCGTGCACCTTGATTGATTCTAAGGGCCTTGAAGTTAACGACCATATAAGTCTCCAGTGGTCTTGAGGTTTGTGAGACCCGAACTGGTAACTTCTAGAGAGCAAATCTAAAACCTGACATACATTTCTACAAGGTTGATAAAATCTTTTTTTTATAAGAGGAGTAAAATGACAATTAACCAACCTGGGGGTGAATTATATTTGTTGTAAAGTACGATGATGAAAGAACTTTCTATCAAGGACTTTTTTGTACATAAATAAAATATAGGGATCAAGGTATAGTTTTTGAAAAAAAATCATGTTGTCAGAACATGATACATGTTAAATTTCCAACACGTTAATTCAAAAGGATGTGATGAAAATGAGAAAATATAACATATAAGACAAAATCAGTAAAGGGATGAAGGAAAGCATCAGCCTAAATAGCTTATGTAACTCTGACAGATAAATTGCACACTGCAGTGCAGGAAATATTCACCGGACAAATTTCTTCAACATCTGAATGATCAATACTACTGGTTTCAAATACATAATCATTGTGCTAAAACTCTAAATGGTTCTTTCGAAACATTACTGCCAATAAGACCATGTAGAGAAAGACAATGCATGAGCAAGACCACTGTCCTGCAAGGAACAGACAACCTGTGCACTTATATTGAAGAGGTTATATAATTTGTCCCCTTCCAATCGACTGAGATTTTTTAGTTCAACTTAGTGTATTCAAGGGTGGTCCATTCGAGATCATTGTCATGGAAGAAGCACAGCTGCTGATGGATAAGTATTGATTTGTATGATCTTTAGGATATGAGGCTTCCTGGGTATGTTTATATTGGAATATATTCAAGCATAGTTTATTGATTTGAAGAATATTAAGATAGCTAACAGGTCCATCCTCTTTGTCCATTTTTTGGATTGAGATTCTAAGAACACAAAATGTTGGTTGGACTGGGAAATACAGGGATTAATTACATCTTTGCTTTGATTCTTGTACCTCATCATCTAGTTTTGAAGAATGTACTTTATTCGATTATCTTTAATGAAAAGCACACCAACAGAGATAATCGAAGTGCAAGCTCAGCTATGAATAGAATTAAACAGCAATTAAATGAATAAAATCTTATAATATAGTCCTAAGAACCAAGTGTGACATAAGGAATATTGTGTCCGAACGATTTGCCTGATATGCACCAAGTTCATATATCGAATAAAAGGTAAAGTCAGAGAGATTAAAATTCTATGATGCAGCAGCATTAATTCACGTTGCACACAGATTAGAGCTCAGATACAATAAAGAATATTTTAAAGATCAGCAGAGGCACAATCTAGCTTAGAGCATGATTAAGCAAAGGAATATTTTGTATAGAACAGGTTCTTCTTATGAGATCCTTCGCAATCCAAAGACATGGGATTAGATAAGGCTCTTGCCACCAAGAAATTAAAAGTAGAAAATCTCCCTTTTGTAAATCGGGCCATACTCGCTTTTTTGAGTTTTCTAATCAGCATCCTACAAGGTAGTAATGTTCTTCTAACAACATACAAATTACAACCATATCAAAATGAGAATTGGTGGAGAAAAGTGCAGAACTTGATGATGATCCACAATGCTGCTGCTGCAGTACTTTTAAAATGCCGACTGGACAGAACTGACCAAACCCCAATAGAAAATAGCAAATTACTTTGGTAGACTTGAACGTTAGCATCTCTCTATTGAGGCATGCATTGCTGAAAAACAGAAAAGAAACAGAGTATAATGTGGACAGGTGCACCAGTTTCAGTCTCCATCGTTGGGTTGGCAAGTCAAGTATCAGATCAACCGCCTTGATATAGCCTGCACGCTCAGCTAAAAGTCCAAATTCACACCCATGCCTTGTGCTGGCAAATCTTTTCGATTTGAATGTCTTTCATGCCGTTAAGAAAAGGGTGGTATATACTTTGAACATGTTAACAAGTAGTCCCAAACTAATTGATGTGATGCTATACATGATCCTGCATATCACATTATATTCCAGCCTCGATCATTGCTGTCAAGGAAATCAAAGAAGATTTTGGACAATTGAGATTAGAGGTATAAAAAGTCAATTTACAATCAGTAAACAAAGTCGATACACTGCAAGCACCATCGATTTGGCCAATCTTGATGCCATCATATTATCCATCGGCTCACCACACATCCGTAAGAGAACAAAAATATAGAGAGGGTTCAATGAACTTATGCTGACGCCGAAACTTAAAGGACATAGAAGACGTAACCATGCCAAAAACTAATGGAGAACCGAGCTTCAGGCCTTAGACTGACTAGACTTTTCCTTTATCATCTGAACCAATTCCCTGCCACAAGATTATCGGATTATATCAAGTGATCAATGACCAACTAGTTCTTTCTGGCATATATTTAATTTAGGTCCCATGACAACAAAATATTAGGTCCTTTATAAATTAAAAAAAAAAAAAACTTGAAGGTAAATTTCCTTTTCGTTGAGGATCTAAGATACAATCTCCCCAACCACACCTTGTTTACTGCTCTTTTCCGAGATCTGGTGGGGATGATTATGTGCCCATTTTGTACCTTTCTGTTGAAAACAACAGTGAGTGAGTGGTTCTCAAACCAAAGAAATGAATTTCAAAGGCCAATCAATTAACACGCCAACGCATACAGATAATGATAATAACAAGTGCACTGATCTTTAAGAATCTAAAGGGGGTTCGTTCCCCTACAGAGAATTCCCTGTTCTCATCATATCTAGTACTATAGAAAGATTGCAAATCAAACAATCTCGAGCTCATGTAAGCTTGAAGGCATGGAATATTTAGTTTTTGTCATCAAAAGATTATTCTCCATAGAAACTATATATCCTCTCTTTCCCCTGACTTTACAAGACAAGCACTTTAGACATGTGATCGTCTCATTAGGCTTGTGGCCATCTAATAATTCACCCATTGAAAATGAACAGCACACATACAGGTATGCAACAAAGATTGGTGGTTCAGTCCAAGATAATGAAAACAAGATCTTGTTAACATCATGATCAGTCACAAGAAAATCCTTCTCTGGTCATCGAAAGCAAAATAAGTTTTTTTTCTTCTTGACTTTAGTATAAAATGTTGTAGCCAAGAAAATGGAGTGGAAAGAAACAAGATTAGCAAGACAAGCACCCTCGATGCTTATATTCAACCTGCAAGATTCGCTGCTCGCTGCTTTTTCAACCCCATCAACCGTCATGAAAACACATCAAATTGGATGCGTATCTTAACGACTACAAGAGCAATATCCTACAAAATCTATCATTAGCAATGTGGTCAAAATCAAAGGATTTAAATTGTATGCGCGTGGCATAATCCAAGATTTCTTTCAAGAATCATTTAGGAAAAGAAGCATCTGAGATTCTTTATTTAAGGTTGTCACTCAATCACTTCATTGTCAAAACGATATACATTGCATCATCCTCCAATCCTTTACATCAGGATATCAGATTTCAAGCAATAGAATATCCACGAAGCTACTGACCTGCTCACTATAATTATCAATTTGACTTTAATTTAAGTACATGGACCTTCTGGGTTCTTATTCATTTTAAAAAATAACTCCTGAAATTTATCTTAAGAATTATATATGTTGAGTTGAAGTTTTCCTGGGAGGTTGAAGTCAGAATTCGTCATATATTTCTAAGCTTTTTTTTTTTTT
>Ga0325400_1007555_pt1 | contig 10396 bp, 13 predicted proteins | sample PopdelMetagenome_2_FD_205662 | JGI IMG/M metagenome (GOLD analysis project Ga0325400, IMG submission 205662) | Populus deltoides microbial communities from Bellville, Georgia, United States - Xylem-PdKOR-R1 | ecosystem: Host-associated > Plants > Phyllosphere > Stem > Wood/Secondary xylem...
GCGTGCTTGCCCGAGCAGTTCATCGCGGCCCGCTCGGGTGCCCGGCCGGCGACCAGCCAGCGGGCCCGCTCCGCCTCGTCCGAGGGCAGCGCGGCGGGGCAGCCCAGGTCGTCGGGCCCGAGCCCCGCGGCGGACAGCATCGCCAGGGCGAGCTCCACGTGGCCGGGCTCGCCGGAGTGCGAGCCCGCGGCGATCGCCAGCTCCTGCACGGAGCGGGGCACCCAGCCGGCGTCGAGGTAGGCCGTGGCCTGGACCGGCTTGTTCGACGACCGGGGCAGGGTGGGGACGTCGACCGCCCCGGCCGCGTGCAGCACGCCGCCGTCGGCGTCGAGCACGACGAGCGAGCCGCGGTGCACCGACTCCAGGAACCCGGACCGGTGCACCTCCACCAGGACCGGGTTGTCCGGGTAGGTCATGCCTGGTGCCGGCCCTCGGCGGCCAGCAGCTGGGCGACGTCGGCCTCGCCGTCGCGGTAGCGGCGGCCCAGCTCACCGGCCAGCGCGTCCATGACCTGCTGCACGCCGCGGCGCCGCTCGGACAGCCCGCGCTCGCCCTCGGCCAGCGCGCGCGCCGCGGTCTCCAGCTGGTCGTCGGGCAGCTCGCCGACGTCGGAGAGGTCGACGCCGGGGGCCAGGGAGTTCACCCACTGCTCCAGCGCCACCGGGTCGCCGGGCTGCACGGTCTGGTGCCGGCCCAGGCCGTGGGCGGGCCCGCGGCCCTTCTCCGAGAGGATCTCCGGGAGCAGGTCGACCAGCGAGCGGCCGTCGTGCTCGGCCCGGCGCTGCAGCTCGCGGCGGACGATGTCCAGCCGGCCCTGCAGCAGGCGGCGGGTGTAGGAGAGGTCGACCTCGGACTGCTCGGCGCGGCGGCGCAGCCCGCGCACGTCGAGCATGGGGCGCTGCTGCACCCCCTCGAGGAACGACGGGTCGAGCAGGGCGTCGACGGCGGGGCCGCCCGCGGCTGCGGTCCCGGGCTGCGGAGCGGTCATCGGGGTGCCTCCTGGCGGGTGCGGATGCCCAGCAGCTCGCGGGCCTCGGTGGTGGTCAGGGCGGGGCGCTGGGCGATCTTGGCCAGGCCCGCGGCGCGGGCGACCAGCTGGGCGTTGTCGCGCACCGGCTCACCGGGTGCGTAGGTCAGCGTGTCCTCCATGCCGACCCGCAGGTGCCCACCGGCGGACAGCGCGGCCAGCATGACCGGCAGGGAGGTGCGGCCGACGCCGGTGGCGGCGAAGGTCCAGCCGGGCTCGATGGCCGGCAGGCACGCGGCGAGCGCACCGGTGGTGCCGGGCATGCCGCCGGGGACGCCCATCACCAGGTCGACGTGCACGTGGCCGCCGGCGGGCGGGCCGTGCCGGTCGAGCAGCCGGGACAGCGTGGCCAGGTGGCCCAGGTCGAAGGCCTCGTACTCGGGCACGATGCCGCGGTCGCGCATCTGCGTGTGCAGCTCGACGATCAGGTCCCACGGGTTGCTGAACACGTCGCGGCCGAAGTTCACCGTGCCCAGCGACAGGGAGGCGGCGTCGGGGTCGGCGTCGAGCACCGCGACCCGGTCGGGCAGCGGGTCGGTGACCGCGCCGCCGGAGGACAGCTGCACCACCAGGTCGGTGCTCCCACGCACCGCGGCGACCACCTCGCGCACCCGGCCGAGGTCCAGCGTGGGCCGGGTGTCGAGGTCGCGGACGTGCAGGTGGACGACGGCGGCACCCAGCGCCTGGCAGTCGCGGGCGGTGGCCACGACCTCCTCGACGGTCACCGGCAGCGCCGGCACGTCGGCCTTCGCCGACTCGGCCCCGGTGGGGGCCAGGGTGATGAGGGTGCCCGTGGTCACCGGCCGATCGTCGCAGACCGGACCGCGCGGACGCGCTCCCGGGCCGCCAGCACCGTGTCGTCGGTCGGGACGACCAGGTCGTCGGGGTCGACGGCGACCACCGAGCCGGCAGCGCGCAGCTCCGGGAGGGGCTCCTTCTCCAGCACCGAGGACTTCACCAGCGCCAGCCCGACGACGCCGAGCTCGTGGTGCCGGACGACGGTGCCCAGCCGGCCCACCTCGCGGGTGCCGGCGGTGACCGGGGTGCCCGGCTCGGGCAGGTGCTCCTCCAGGCCGTCCAGGTGCACCAGCACCAGCCGGCGCGGCGGGCGGCCCAGGTTGTGCACCCGGGCGACGGTCTCCTGGCCGCGGTAGCAGCCCTTCTCCAGGTGCACCGCGCTGGCCAGCCACGGCGTCTCGTTGGGGATGGTGCGGTGGTCGGAGTCGGCGCCCACCCGCGGGCGGTGCGCCTCCACCGCGAGCGCGGCGTGCGCGTCGACGCCGGCCAGGGTGGCCCCGGCGGCGAGCAGGGCACCGGCGACCGCGTCGAGGTCGGCCCGGGGCACCAGCAGGTCCACCGCGGGGACGCCGTCCCCCAGCGGCGGCATCCGGCGCACCCAGCTGCCGCCCCCGGTGGGGGTGACCCCGGTGGGCACGGGCAGCCCGGCGGCGGTCAGGACGTCGTCCCCCCGCGGGCCGAGCAGGGTGAGCACCGCCCAGGCGTCGGTGACCAGCGCGGGCTCGACGCGGAGCATGAACCGCATCCGGTCCAGCCAGCCGGCCAGCTCCGCCCCGGCGCCGGGCTCGGTGTCCAGCCAGGTGGTGCCGCCGGTCTCGGCGACCACGACGTGGTGCTCGACGTGACCCTGCGGGGAGAGCACGAGGGCCTCGGTGCCGCTGCCGTCGGGCAGCTGCTCGAGGTGCTGGCTGAGCAGGCTGTGCAGCCAGGACAGCCGGTCGGGCCCGGGGACGGCGACGACGTCGCGGTCGCTGCGGTCCACGAGCACCGCGCCCTCGGCGGCCCGTCGCTGCTCGGGCAGCGGGTCGCCGTAGTGCGCGGCGACCTGGCCGCCGTCGGTGGCGACGGCGCCGGGGCGGTTCAGCAGCGGGGAGGGCACCTCAGGACTCCGATCCGGCCGCACGGCAGTCCCGGCACGTCCCGGACAGCGCCACGTGGCCCACGTCCAGGGTGTAACCCAGGTCGGCGGCCAGACGTTCCGCGACGCCGTCCATGACCGCGGGGTCCACGGAGTCGATCCGGCCGCAGCTGGCGCACACCACGTGCAGGTGCGGGTGCTGCGCGGCGTGGTAGACCGGCGCGCCCTTGCCGAGGTGGGTGTGCCAGACCAGGCCCAGGCGCTCCAGCAGCTCCAGGTTCCGGTACACGGTGGAGGTGTCCGGCGCCGCGCCGTCGGGGCCGGCCTGCGCGGCCAGCCAGGTGCCGATCTGCTCGGGCGTGCCGTGCTCGAGCGCGCCGACCGCCTCCAGCACCCGCTGCCGCTGGGTGGTCAGCCGCAGCCCGCGGGAGCGCAGCTGCTGGGCCAGCGGCGGCGGCTCGTGGTCGTGGTCGGCCATGGCCAGGAGCCTAGGTCCCGTCCCACCAGCGCAGGACCCGCAGCGCGCCCAGCGTGGTGCCCGCCGAGGGCTCGCCCGGCGGGGCGTCGACGGGGAACCACACCGCGCCGGGCTGGACCGGGCCCTGCAGCCACCGGCCGTCGGGCTGCCGGCCGGCCCGCAGCCGGCCCACCGCGTCGGCGGCCCGCGGGTCGGGCGGGGTGCCGTCGTGCAGCGACGCGGCCCGCAGGTGCTCGCACGCCCGCAGGGCGTCGAACCGCCAGCGGGAGGGCCACACCGGCGGGGTCAGGCAGGCCTCCAGCGGGGTGCCGTCGGACCGGTGGGTCAGCCGGCGGGCCAGCAGGTGCTCCTCGCCGCGGTGCCGGGCCGCGCGCAGCTCGTCGGTGCCGCCGGTGGCCACCTCGTGCGCCAGCAGGCCGCGCACGGCGTTGAGCGTGGAGTGCACCGAGGACCGGGTCGACCCCTCCACCCACGCGCAGTTCCAGCCGCCGTCGGCCAGCTGGTGGGCGGGGAACCAGTCGGCCAGCGCCTCGACGTCGGCGCCGAGCCAGACGCCGTTGGCCAGGGTCGTCGCGTTGATGCAGACGTCGACCTCGCCGCCCCAGTAGGGCAGGTCGTCGTACTCCCAGCGGCAGTGCGCGGCCAGCAGCTCGGCGGTGCCGGCCAGCGCGGCCGGGTCCAGGCCCCACTCGCGCAGCGAGGTCAGCGACCAGGTGGTCGCCGTCCAGGGCTGGCCCTCGCCCTCGGCCGGCCACTGCACCTCGCCGTCCACCCGGGGGAAGAAGGCCCCGCCGGCCCACTGGCCGTCCTCGTCCTGCAGCCCCAGCAGCCGGGCGCCCCAGCCCTCCGTGGCGACCCGGGCGCGGGTGGCCCCCCAGACCTCGGGCGGGGCGTCGACCAGGTCGCGCTCGACCTGCCACCGCAGGGCCGGGTCACACTCGAGCAGCCAGGCCAGGACGTCGTCCGCCATGCCGGGACCCTAGACCCCTCCTAGGGTCGGCCCGTGATCTTCTTCTTCGGGTTCGGCAGCAAGCAGGAGGAGCTGGGCCCGGGGGCGACGCGCACCTGCCCGCGCTGCGGCAACACCACCGTGTGGGCGCGGGTCAAGCGGTACCGGCAGTTCACCGTCTTCTTCGTCCCGCTGCTGCGGTGGCGGCGCGAGCAGCTGGAGATCTGCACCGTCTGCGGGACCGCCGTCGCCGGGTGAGGCAGGCTGGTCGCGTGGTGGACCAGCGTGCGGTGGCGGTGTGGCGGGACGGCGGCGCGGTGCGGGTGCCGGCCGACCAGCCGGTGGTGACGGCGTTCGACGCGGGGCTGGCCCGCGGCGACGGCGTGTTCGAGTCGGTGCTCGTCGACGGCGGTGCGACCCCGCGGCTGGCCGACCACCTGGTCCGGCTGCAGCGCTCCACCGCGCTGCTGGACCTCCCCGCCGTGCCCGACGACGCCTGGCGGGCACTGGTCTCGGCGGCCACCGACGGCTGGCCGGCCGACGTCGAGGGCGTGTGCCGGCTGTTCCTCACCCGCGGCGACGGCGCCACCCCGACCGCGCTGGCGCTGCTGGCACCGGTCGGGGCCGACGTGCTGGCCCAGCGGCGGGACGGGGTCGCCGTGGTCGCGCTGACCTACGGCCTGGCCGCCGACGTCCGCGCCGGGGCGCCCTGGCTGCTGGGCGGGGCCAAGACCTTGTCCTACGCCGTCAACATGGCCGCCCAGCGGCACGCCCACGCGGTGGGCGCCGACGACGTGGTCTTCACCTCCGCCGAGGGCCGGCTGCTGGAGGGCCCGACGTCCACCGTGGTCTGGGCCTCCGGCGGCACCCTGCACACCCCGCCGCTGTCCACCGGCATCCTGGCCGGCACCACCCAGGCCCGGCTCTTCGCCGCCGCCGAGGCCGACGGCTGGCCCACCGCCGTCACCCCCGGCACGGTGGCCGACCTGCACGCCGCCGACGCGGTCTGGCTGCTCTCGGGCATCCGCGGCGCGGCCCGGGTGACCTCGCTGGACGGCGTGGCCCGCGGCGACGCCGGGCTGACCGCCCGGGTGCAGGAGCTGCTGGCCCGCTGATGCCTCCCTCGCCCTCGACGTGGCTGCTGGCCGGCGCGGTGGTCACCGAGGTGGCCGGCACGCTGGCCCTGCGGGTCTCCGACGGGTTCACCCGGCCGCTGCCCACCGCGGTGACCCTGCTCGGCTACGGCGTCTCGCTGTGGCTGTTCGCCCGGCTGCTGGACCGTGGCGGGGTCGCGCTGGGCACCGCCTACGCCACGCTCACCGGGGTGGGCCTGGCCGCGGCGACGCTGGCCAGCGTGCTGCTGTTCCGGGACCCGCTGACCGTCGTCCAGCTGGTCGGCATGTGCGTGCTGGCCGCGGGGGTGCTGGTGCTGCAGACCGGGCCCCGCGCCCCGTGAGCGCCGCGGCGGCGGCCTGGCTGGCCGGGGCGGTGCTGGCCCAGGTGGTGGGCATCGGGTCCCTGCGCGCGTCGGCGGGGTTCCGCCGGCCGCTGTTCGCCGTGCTGACCCTGCTGGGCATCGGGGCGTCGGTGGCGCTGATGTCGCGAGCACTGGTCAGCGGGGTGTCCCTGGCGGTGGGCTACGGCATCTGGACCGGGTCGGGCATCGCGCTGGCCACCCTCGGCGGGGCCGCGGTGTTCGGCGACCGGCTGGGCCGCCGCGAGCTGCTCGGGGTCGGGCTGGTCGTGGTCGGCGTCGTGGTCGTGCACGCCGGCGGATGACCTCCGGGAAGCCGTTGCGGCGGCGGTCACACCGGTCGTACCGTGGTGGCACACGGGAGAGGAGGTGGTCCGAACAATTGATGTCGTTCAGGACTCGTGAGGTGGCTGTCCGCTAGCCGCCGTCCAGATGGGCCGCCCGCTCGGCGCCGGATGTACCCGGCCTGACGCGTGTGGCATCGCCCGTCCGTCGTACGGCGGCGAGCGAGAACCGGACAGTTCACCCGACCCCCGGGCCGCCGACCCAGTCCAGTCGGCCCGCCCCCCGCCACAAGTGCTCATCGAGCCGGCTGGGATGGCGGAGCAGCCCGGGGGTTGTCCGTGCCCGGACCCGGTCGGGGTCCCTAGGGTGGACCCGTGCAGTTCGCCGGGCGCGACCCCGAGGCCGACGTCTCCCCCGGTCGGTGGGTCGCCGACGCCGTGCGCCCCGGCCTGGGCGTGGCCGGCCTGCTGCCGCCGCTGTTCCCCGCCGCCGCCCGGGTGCTGCACCCGGCCGCGCAGTACGACGGGGACGACGACGTCGACGTGCGCTGGGCCGACGTCGCCGCGGCCAACGGCACCGTCGCGCACCCGCTGATGGAGTGGGGCGGCATCACCGGCTCGCTGGACTTCTACGAGGACGCCGACCAGAGCCCGCTGTGGGAGGGCGCGCCCGCCCGCGGCCACCTGCCCGAGCAGGTCGCCGGCCCGCTGGTCGAGGTGCTGGCGCGGCACACGACCACCCCGCAGGACTGCCTGTTCGCCGTCTGGGACGGCTTCGGCTACATCAGCGCACCCCAGCCGCGGCTGACCGTCGGCGCCCGCGACTTCTGGCTGGTGCGCGGCCCGGTGGGGCTGGCCGCGGCGAACATGGCCGTCGAGCCGTGGGACCAGAGCGCGAACCTGTGGTGGCCGGCCGACCGGGCCTGGTGCGTGGCCACCGACGTCGAGCTGGTGTGCACCTACGTGGTCGGGTCGGCCGCCTGCATCGCCGACGTGCTCGCCGACCCGCGGCTGGAGGCCGTGCCGGCGACCGCCACCCAGCCGGTGGGCGACGACGCCGACACGGTCAACCCGCCGCCGGACTGAACCGCCGGGCGGCGACCACGCCGGTGGGCAGGTCGGCGCGCAGCGGCCCGAGGACGTCGGCCAGCTGCTCGACGGTGAGCCCGGGGCCGGCCTGCCCCAGCGCGGCGACCGCCGGCCACGGGGTGCGCCAGTCGCCGAGCCCCTGGTCGTCGGCGACGCCCTCGACGTAGGAGTCGACCACCCCGTAGAGCTGCTCGGCGTCCAGCGGCAGGCCGGCCAGCCCGCCGCCGGGCAGGTCGGCGGGCACCCGCTCCCAGCGGCCCCCCGACCAGCCGAGCACGAACGCGACGTCCTCGGTGCGCCCGCGCAGGGGCTGCGCCCACCAGTCCGGGGCGCCGGTCAGCAGCTCGCCGGTGGGCTCGCCGTCCGGCCGGCGGGACAGCAACCCGCGGGCGGTGCGGTCCCAGCCCAGCAGCACCGCCCGGTCGGCGTCCAGGACGGCGACCTCGGCCCAGTTGCCGCCGCCGTCGTCCCACCGCCAGGACCCGGCGTCGCGGGCGTGCGCGGCCTCGGGGAAGCCGAGCGCGGCGACCACCGCCGCGGCCGCGGCCCACCGGCCGCGCAGCACGTCCAGCGGGGGCAGGTCGGCGACGGCGAGCTCCACGCCCGGCACTGTAGGACGATCACCTCCATGGACGCCGCCCGTGTGGAGACCCGGCTGACCGCGGTGCTGAGCGGCTGGGCCGCCGGGTCCGTGGTCCTCGGCGCGGTGCTGGCGGCCCGGCCGGCGACCCGCGGGTTCGGCCGGCAGACCGCCGCCTGGGGCGCCGTCGACGGGGTGATCGCGGCGGTGGGGGCGCGCAACCGGCGGCGGCGCGGGCCGACCGACCCGGCCCGGCTGCGGCGGGTCCTGCTGGTCAACGCCGGGCTGGACGTCGGCTACCTGGCCGCCGGCGCAGCCCTGCTCCGCAGCGACCGGTGGCGCGGCGACGGCGCGGCCGTGCTCGTCCAGGGCGCCTTCCTGCTGCTCCTGGACGGCACGGCCGCGGCTGCCCTCCCGCGGGCTACAGCCGGCTGAGCTCCTCGACCAGGTCGTCGAGGCCCAGGCTGCCCTGCGAGAGCGCCGCCATGTGCCACGCCTTGAGGTCGAAGGCGTCGCCCTTGGCCGCGCGGGCGGCCTCCCGGCCCTCGAGCCAGGCCCGCTCCCCCAGCTTGTAGCTGATCGCCTGCCCGGGCATGCCCAGGTAGCGCACCAGCTCGCTGTCCAGGAAGTCGGCGTCCCGGCCGCAGTACTCCCCGAAGAAGGCCCGGGCGGTCGCCGGCGTCCACGGCTGGCCGCGGCGGGCCTCCAGCGCGCCGTCGGCGTCGTCGGGGATCGGCAGCTCCAGGTGCATGCCGATGTCGACGACCACCCGGACCGCGCGCATCTGCTGGGCGTCCAGGTAGCCCAGCCGGGCACCGGCGTCGGTGAGGAAGCCCAGCTCGTCCATCAGCCGCTCGGCGTAGAGCGCCCAGCCCTCGAGGTTGGCGCTGACCCCGCCGACCGCGGTCTGGAACACCGACAGGTCGCCGGAGACGTAGGCCCACTGGGCCAGCTGCAGGTGGTGGCCGGGGACGCCCTCGTGGTACCAGGTGGAGACCAGGTCCCACAGCGGGAAGCGGTCCTTGCCCAGGGTGGGCAGCCAGGTGCGGCCGGGGCGGGAGAAGTCCAGCGAGGGCCGGGTGTAGTACGGCGCGGCGGCGCTGCCGGGCGGGGCGATCATCGCCTCGACCCGCTTGATCGGGTCGGCGATGTCGAAGTGCGTGCCGTCCAGCGCGGCCATCGCCTCGTCCATCATCGCCTGCAGGCGTTGCCGGATCTGCTCCACGCCGTCCACGGCCTCGCCGTGCTCGCCGAGCCAGCGCATGGCCTCCATCGGGGTGGCCCCGGGCCGGACCAGCTCGGCGGCGGTGCGCTGCTCCTCGCGGATGCGGCGGTGCTCGGCCCAGCCCCAGGCGTAGGCGTCCTCCAGGCCGGTGCCCGCACCCAGGTCGCTGCCGTTCCAGCGGCGGGCGAAGCGGGCGTAGCGCTCGCGGCCGACCGCGTCGGGGGTGCCCTGGGCCTGCGGCAGGTAGGTGTCACGGAGGAAGTCGCGCACCTCCGCGACGGCGGCGTCGGCGGCGGCCGCGGCGTCGTCGAGCTCGGTGCGCAGCTCGTCGGGGCCGGCCGCGACGACGCCGGCGAAGTAGGGGCCGGCCAGCCACTCGCCGAGCTGCCCGACGACGGTCTCGACCTGGCGGGGAGCGGCGAAGAGCCCCTGCGACGCCCCCTCGGTCAGGGTGGCCAGGTAGCCGCGGTAGGCCTCGGGCACCCGGGCCAGCCGGCGGCCCAGCACGGCCCAGTCCTCGGTGCCGGCCAGCGGCATCATCGTGAAGACCTGGCGCACGGAGTGCACGGGGGAGAACAGGTTGGACAGCTCGCGCAGGCCCTCGCCGGCCTCGTGCAGGTCCAGCGAGGCGGTCAGCCGCTCGCGCAGCAGCCGGGCGCAGCGGAACTCCACCGGGTCGTCGGCCAGCGCCGGGTCCTCGGCGAGCACCCGGTCCAGCTCGGCGAGGGTGTCCCGCTCCAGGCGGGCCGAGGCCTCCAGGCCGGCCGGGGACAGGTCGGGCAGCCGGTCGTCGCCGGGGCGGGTACCCAGCGCGGTGCCGGCGATCGGGTCGAGGTCGCAGAGGGCGTCGACGTAGGCGTCGGCGACCTGTCGCGGGGTCGTGGGGCGGGGGGTGGTCATCGGATCCTCTCCAGGCGGGCGGACATGACCGGGCGCAGCTGGCCGTCGGCGCCGGCGCGGTCGACGGCGTACATCAGCGCGCCGTCGACGATGCCGTAGAGCCGGGCGGCCTGCGTGGTGTCCGGGTGGTCGGGGGTGCGGGCCAGGACGTCGCTGGACAGCTCCCAGCTGGTCGTCGTCCGGGCGCGGCCGACGTAGATCTCGACCAGGCCGTCGGGCGAGGCGGTGAGCAGCTCGACCTCCTCCTCGCCGCGCGGGCGCCAGAACCCGGCTTCGCGGACGTCGGGGCCGGCCGGCCTGCCGTCCTCGCCGATGCGCCAGGTGCGCGACTCGTAGGCGAGGAAGTCGCGGCCGTCGTGGGCGAAGCGGACCCACTGGCCGAACCGGTGGTCGCCCTGGGCGCCGGCCGCCTGACCCTCCCCGTGCCACTCACCGAGCAGCGGCAGCACCGACAGCAGCTCGTGCGCCACCTCGGGGCCGGTGCGGACGTCGGTGGTCTCCTCGACCGGCAGCT
>Ga0325400_1007557_pt1 | contig 10395 bp, 7 predicted proteins | sample PopdelMetagenome_2_FD_205662 | JGI IMG/M metagenome (GOLD analysis project Ga0325400, IMG submission 205662) | Populus deltoides microbial communities from Bellville, Georgia, United States - Xylem-PdKOR-R1 | ecosystem: Host-associated > Plants > Phyllosphere > Stem > Wood/Secondary xylem...
GTCTCTGTCGCCGCGCTCGCGCACTCCTGACCGCGCAGCCGCCGGTCGCGTAGGTTCGCCAGCAAGCCCCGCACCACCGAGACAGGAGCACCCATGCCCAGCACCTCCGTCACCGTCGGCTCGGCCGTCGGCCTGCACGCCCGGCCCGCCGCGATCATCGCCGAGGCCGCTGAGGGCCTGTCCGGCTCGGTCACCATCAACGGCGTCGACGCCTCGTCCTCGCTCATGATCATGACCCTGGGCGCGAAGAAGGGCGACTCGGTCGAGGTGGCCGGCGAGGAGCAGGCCGACGTCGACGCCATCGCCGAGCTCGTCGCGCGCGACCTCGACGCGGAGTAGGCACCCGTCCGGCGTGCGCCGGCTCGCGCCCCGCGACCCGGCGTACGCCGACCCGGCTCAGTCGGCGGGCGGTGCCGGCGTGGGCGCGGCACCGGCCTCGCGCAGCGCGAGGTAGACGGCGCGCACCCCGACGGCCCGGCGCAGCTCGGCCATCACGTCGCCGAAGAACTGGTCGCGGTAGGTCTCGTCGGTCACCGTCGAGACGGTGAGGTAGAGCCCCGAGAACGCCGCGAGGAAGAGCGAGACCTTCACCAGCTCCAGGGTCAGCCCGCTGATCTGCGCACCGATCCAGGAGTCCATCACGCCTGTCGTCATGGTCAGCGAGCCGAAGAGCAGCAGGAACGCGAAGACCGAGACGGTCAGCAGCGCCACCTGCACGCCCTGGATGACCACCAGCACCAGGACGAGGTTCCACCGCTCGTAGCCCGTCACCTCGGCGAACCGCACCGGGCCGCGGGCGGGGTCGCCGTCCGCCTCGGCCACGAGCTCACGGCAGGCTCCGGCGACCGGGGTGCCCGCGCAGACCTCGAGCAGCAGCTCGTCGTCGACGTCGTCGTCGGCCTTGTCGACCTCCTCGGGCAGCCGCACCAGCAGGAACGCGATGCCGAGGACCAGGAACAGCACCACGACCAGCCACAGCCGCGCGATCGGCAGCCCCGAGGCGACCTGCCAGACCTCGGTGTTGACGAAGAGGAACGTGATCGCGAGCAGCAGCAGCGGCAGCGCTCGCGTGGTCATCGGCAGCAGCCGGAACAGGCTGCCGAACGTGCGCCCGAGCGCCCAGCGCAAGATCGGCCAGACGTGGAGGCGCCACACGGCGTACGCCACGACGGCGAGGAGCGACAGCGAGATGAGCGTCGCGGGCGCCACGCTGACCTCGCCGGTGGCCCACGCCGTGCCGACACCGATCCCGAGGGCCAGCAGCAGCAGGCCCGCCACCGCGGGTGCCGTGCGCCGCACCCGCAGCTCCTCGCGCACCGCCCGGCGCAGCTCGGGCACGAAGTAGGTCAGCCCGTGCTCGAGGAACCACTCCTCGGCGCGCGCCTGGTCGTCCATCTGGCCCGGCGTCGCGGGTCTCGGGTGGTGGGCTGGCACCTCGGCACGCTAGCGGGAGGGAGTCGGCACCCGCCCCGTCCCCCACCCCGCCACGGCGCCGTCCGGCCGCCGAGACCCGATGGAAACGTTTGCGTGATCCTCTTGACACCACTACACAAACGGGCATAGAACAACTCAGACACAGACGTTCCCACATGACCGCGTGGGCCACACGAGACCGGAGCATGCCGTGGTGGAGCTGATCAACCGAGACCTCGTCGCGCTGGACGCGACGCTCGGCCAGGACAAGGAGGCGGTGATCCGCGCCCTGGCCGCCTCGATCGACGCGGCCGGCCGAGCCGTCAACCGCGACCAGATCGTCACCGACGCGCTGGCCCGTGAGGCCACCTCGGCGACGGGCCTGCCCGGCGGCATCGCCATCCCCCACTGCCGCACCACCGGCGTCGCGCACCCGACGCTGGCGTTCGCGCGGCTGCAGCCCTCGGTCGACTTCGGCGCCAAGGACGGCGCCGCCGACCTGGTCTTCCTCATCACCGCGCCCGCCGGCGGCGACGAGACCCACCTGCAGCTGCTGACCAAGCTGGCCCGCTCGCTGGTCAAGCCGGAGTTCACCGACGCGCTGCGTGCCGCGCGGAGCTCCGACGAGGTCGTGGCCCGCATCAGCGAGGCCCTCGGCGACTCCCCCGCACCGGCTGCCACCGCACCGACCACCGCGCCGACCACCGCGACGTCCACCGCGCCGACCGCCGCGCCCGCCCCGGCTGCGACCAGCGGGTCCGCGAAGCGCCTGGTCGCCGTCACCGCCTGCCCGACCGGCATCGCCCACACCTACATGGCCGCGGAGGCCCTCGAGGCCGCCGCCGCGCGCGCCGGAGTGGAGCTCACCGTGGAGACCCAGGGCTCGGCCGGCTCCAAGCCGCTGGCCCCGGGCACCATCGCCGGCGCCGACGCGGTCATCTTCGCCGTCGACGTCGGGGTGCGCGACCGCGCCCGCTTCGCCGGCAAGCCGGTCGTCTCCTCGGGCGTCAAGCGCCCCATCGACGACGCCGACGCGATGATCGCCGAGGCCCTGCGCTACGCCACCGACCCCGGTGCTCCGCGCGTCGAGGGCACCGCGAGCGCCGAGAGCAGCGCCGGCGGCTCGGCCCACGAGTCGTGGGGCGGCCGGATCCGCCGCGTGCTCATGACCGGCGTGTCGTACATGATCCCGTTCGTCGCCGCCGGCGGTCTGCTGATCGCCCTCGGCTTCCTGTTCGCGGGCTACAACGTCGTGAACTTCGGCGACGTCGCGACCGACAACTCCTTCCTGAACCTGCCCGACCTGCAGGCGCTCGGCTTCGAGCGGGTGCCGTTCGACTCGCCGCTGCTGGCCTACATCGGTGCACTGCTCTTCGTGCTCGGCGGCGCGGCGTTCAGCTTCCTGGTCCCCGCGCTGGCCGGTTACATCGCCTACGCCATCGCGGACCGACCGGGCATCGCCCCCGGTTTCGTCATGGGTGCGATCGCCGGCACCACCCAGTCCGGCTTCATCGGCGGCATCGCCGGCGGTGTGCTGGCCGGCGTCATCGCCGCCTGGATCGCCGGTTGGCGCGTGCCTGCCTGGGCCCGCGGTCTCATGCCGGTGCTGGTGATCCCGCTGCTGACCACGCTGCTCGCCGGCCTGGTGATGGTCGTCGTCCTCGCCCGCCCGCTCGCGGGCCTCATGGACGCCCTGGCCCGGGGCCTGAACTCGATGACCGGCAGCTCGGCCATCCTGCTCGGCGTCATCCTCGGCCTGATGATGGCCTTCGACATGGGCGGCCCGCTCAACAAGACCGCCTACGCCTTCGCCACCACCGGCCTGGCGGGCGCCGCCACCGCCGCCGACGCCCCCGAGCTCAAGATCATGGCCGCGGTCATGCTCTCCGGCATGGTGCCGCCGCTCGCCCTGGGTCTGGCGACGTTCGTCCGCCCCGGTCTGTTCTCCCTCCCCGAGCGGGAGAACGGCAAGGCCGCGATCCCGCTGGGCGCCTCCTTCATCACCGAGGGCGCCATCCCGTTCGCGGCCGCCGACCCGCTGCGCGTCATCCCCGCGATCATGCTCGGCAGCGCCGTCACCGGCGGGCTCTCGCAGGCGTTCGGCGTCGAGCTCCGGGCCCCGCACGGCGGCATCTTCGTGCTGTTCGCCGTGGACGGCGTCGCCGGGTTCGTCATCGCCCTGCTGGCCGGGGTGGCGGTGGCCGCCGCTGCGGTCGTCGTCCTGAAGTCCCTGGGCCGCAGCAGCGACGAGGCGGCCGTCGCCCCGGCCGCCTGAATCCCACCCCCACCGCGCCCGCGGCGGCCTGGCCTACGCCAGGGCGTCGCGGGCGTGCTGCACGTCGTCGGCCATCTGCACGAGCAGCGCGTCGACGGAGTCGAACGCCGTCATCCCGCGCAGCCGCGCGACGAACGACACCTCGACCTCGACGCCGTAGAGCTCGAGGTCGGTGCGGTCGAGGACGTAGCTCTCGATGCGCCGGTAGCGCATCCCGACGAAGGTCGGGTTGGTGCCGACGCTGATCGCGGCGGGGTGGCGCTCGCCGGTGTCGAGGCGGCGCAGCCAACCGGCGTAGACGCCGTCGGACGGCGCGGCCGTGAGGCCGTCGGTCGGCACGTTGGCCGTCGGGTAGCCCAGCTCCCGCCCGCGCTGGTCGCCCTGCACGACGACACCGCGCACGGCGTACGGCCGGCCGAGCGCCTCCGCGGCGCCGGCGACGTCGCCCGCGGCGAGGCAGGTGCGGACGTAGGTGGACGACCAGACCATCGGCCCGCCGTCGAGCGGGATGCCCTCGGCCGTGAAGTCGTGCAGCGCGCCCTGCTCCTGCAGGGTCGAGACGTCACCGGCGGCCCGCTGGCCGAAGCGGAAATTGGCGCCCACGACGACGGCGGCCGCGTGGACGGTGTCGACCAGCACGCGGGTGACGAACTCCTCGGGGGTCCACGCCGCCATCGCGGTGTCGAACGGCAGCGCCAGCACGTGGTCGGCCCCGGCGTCGCCGAGCAGCTCGGCGCGACGCTCGATGGTGGTCAGCTGCGTGGGCGCGTGCTCGGGGCGGAGCACGGCCATCGGGTGCGGGTCGAAGGTGACCACGACGACGGGCAGGCCGCGCTCGTCGGCGAGCTCGCGGGCACGGCTCAGCACGCGGCGGTGGCCCAGGTGCACGCCGTCGAAGTTGCCGATCACCGCGACGGTGCGGCCCAGGTCGCCGGGCACCGCCTCCAGGCTCCGCCAGATGTGCACGTGGAGAGCCTAGGACGTCTCTCCCGAGACCCCGCAGTCGCCCGCGCGGCAGACACGTCCTAGGAGCCCACGAAGACCGCCACCGGCCGGGCCCGCCCCTCGCGGGGTTCGTAGAGGGCCAGGAACTCGCCGTCGGGGGCGAAGACGCCGCTCAGCGCGTCGATCTCGAGCGGCAGCGGACGCCCCACCCGCACGTCGCGTGCGGCGTCCTCGTCGAGGTCGACCGCCGGGAACGCCGCGCGGGCGGCCGCCGCGATCGGCAGCACCTCACCGCTCTCGGCGAGCTCCTCGAGCGAGCGGGCGACCCGGAGGTCGTAGGGACCGACGGCGGTGCGGCGCAGCGCGGTCAGGTGACCGCCCACGCCGAGGTGGGCGCCCACGTCACGCGCGATCGCCCGCACGTAGGTGCCGCTGGTGCAGCGCAGCTCCACGTCGACGTCGACGTGCTCGCCGGCCGCGCGCACGTCGAGGACGTCGAGGGAGTGCACGGTCACCGGGCGGGCCGCGAGCTCGACCTGCTCGCCGTCGCGGACACGCTGGTAGGCGCGCTTGCCGTCGACCTTGATGGCCGAGACGGCGGTCGGCACCTGGAGGAGGTCGCCGACCTGGGTCGCGAACGCCGCACGGACGTCGCTCTCGACGAGGTGGGCGGCGGGCGTGGTCGAGACGACCTCGCCCTCGGCGTCGTCGGTCGTGGTCGCGACCCCGAGCCGCACGGTGGCGGCGTAGGCCTTGTCGGTGAGCATCAGGTGCCCGAGGAGCCTGGTCGCGCGGTCGACCCCGAGCACCAGCACGCCGGTGGCCATCGGGTCGAGCGTGCCGGCGTGGCCGACCTTGCGGGTGCCGACGATGCGCCGCACCCGGGACACCACGTCGTGGGAGGTCATCCCCCCGGCCTTGTCGACGACGACGAGCCCGGGCTCAGCCATCGAGGCGGGACTCGCCCTCGCCGAGGACGTCGCCGTCCTCGTGCTGGTCGTCCTGGTCCTCGTCCTGGTCCTCGTCCTCGTCGTCGGCGACCCGGGGCTTCTTGTACGGGTCCTCCTCGCCGGCGTACGACGAGCCGCGGCGCGCGGCGACCTCCTCGTCGAGCGCGCGGGCCTTGGCCAGCACCTCGTCGAGGTGGCGGGCCGACTCCGGCAGCGCGTCGGGCACGAACTCGAGCGTCGGGACGTGCCGCATGCCGAGCTGCTTGCCGACCTCGGAGCGCAGCAGGCCCTTCGCCGACTCGAGCGCCGCCGCGGTCGCGGCCATCGCCTCCTCGTCGGAGGTCTGCCCGCTCGCCCCGGCGAGCACGGTGTAGAAGATCGTGGCCTGCTGGGTGTCGCCGGAGACGCGCACGTCCGTCACGGTCACGAACCCGAGCCTCGGGTCCTTGATCCGTCGCTCGAGCATCTCGGCGACGATGATCTGGATGCGGTCGGCGATCTTGCGGACCCGTGGGCTGGCCATGTGGTGGTTCCTTGTCCCGGCCGGGCGCCGCCCCCACCGCCTGAGCGGTGGGACCGGCGCGGCCGTCGTGAGGTGTCGTACGGGACGGGAGCCCCACCGGGTGAGTACCCGGTGGGGCTCCCGCAGCCCTGCGGAGCCGGTCAGCTCCGGGGGATCTCGCGCATCTCGAAGGCCTCGACGACGTCGCCCTCGCGGATGTCCTGGAAGTTGCGCAGGACCAGACCGCACTCGAAGCCCTCGCGGACCTCGCTGGCGTCGTCGCGCTCGCGCTTGAGCGAGGCGAGGTCGAGGTTGTCGGCCACGACCGAGCCGTCGCGGATGACGCGCACCTTGGCGTTGCGCCGGATCGTGCCACTGGTGACCATGCAGCCGGCGATGTTGCCGATCTTGGACGAGCGGAAGATCGCACGGATCTCCGCCTGACCCAGGGTCGACTCCTCGAACTCCGGCTTGAGCATGCCCTTGAGCGCGGCCTCGATCTCGTCGATGGCCTGGTAGATCACCGAGTAGTAGCGGATCTCCACACCCTCGCGCTCCGCCAGCTCCGTCGCCTTGCCCTGCGGGCGGACGTTGAAGCCGATGATGATCGCGTCGGAGGCCGCGGCCAGGTCGACGTTGGTCTCGGTGATCGCACCGACACCGCGGTCGATGACGCGGATGCCCACGTCGTCGCCCACGTCGATCTGGGACAGGGCGTCCTCGAGCGCCTCGACCGAACCGGACACGTCGCCCTTGAGGATGAGGTTGAGCTCCTGGCTCTCGCCCTTCTCCATGGAGGCCATGAAGTCCTCGAGGGTGCGACGCACGCGGCGCTTGGCCTGCATGGCCGCCCGCTCACGCGACTCGCGCTTCTCGGCGATCTGACGGGCCATGCGGTCGTCCTCGACCGCGAGGAACGTCTGACCGGCACCGGGCACGGCCGTGAGGCCGAGCACCATGGCGGGGCGACCGGGGTCGGCCTCCTCGATGTTGGCGCCGTGCTCGTCGAGCATGGCCCGCACGCGGCCGTAGCCCGCACCGGCGACGATCGAGTCGCCGACGCGCAGCGTGCCGCGCTGGACCAGGACGGTGGCGACCGGACCACGACCGCGGTCGAGGTGGGCCTCCACGACGATGCCCTGCGCGTCCTGCTTGGGGTTGGCCCGCAGGTCGAGCGAGGCGTCGGCGGTGAGGACGATCGCCTCGAGCAGCTTGTCGAGGTTGAGCTCGGACTTGGCCGAGACGTCGACGAACATCGCCTCGCCGCCGTACTCCTCGGGCACCAGGCCGTACTCGGTCAGCTGACCGCGCACCTTGGTCGGGTCGGAGTCGGGCTTGTCGATCTTGTTGACCGCGACCACGATCGGGACGCCGGCGGCCTTGGCGTGGTTGAGCGCCTCGACCGTCTGCGGCATGACGCCGTCGTCGGCCGCGACCACCAGGACCGCGATGTCGGACTGCTGCGAACCACGGGCACGCATCGCGGTGAACGCCTCGTGACCCGGGGTGTCGATGAAGGTGATGCGGCGCTCGTTGTCGTCGACCTCGGCCGTGACCTGGTAGGCGCCGATGTGCTGGGTGATGCCACCGGCCTCCTTGTCCACGACGTTGGCGTGACGGATCGCGTCGAGGAGCTTGGTCTTGCCGTGGTCCACGTGACCCATGACGGTGACGACCGGCGGACGGAAGACGAGGTCGGACTCGTCGCCCTCGTCCTCGCCGAAGTCGATGCTGAACGACTCGAGCAGCTCGCGGTCCTCGTCCTCGGGCGAGACGACCTCGACGACGTAGTTGAGCTCCTCGCCGAGCAGCTCGAGCACCGCGTCGTTGACCGACTCGGTCGCCGTGACCATCTCGCCGAGGCTGAACAGCATCTGCACGAGCTGGGCCGCGTCGACGCCGATGCGCTCGGCGAAGTCGGTCAGGCTGGCGCCCCGCGGGAGACGGACGGTCTCGCCGTCGCCCTTGCGGACGCGCACGCCGCCGATCGTCGGGGCCTGCATGGCCTCGAACTCCTGCCGACGCGCCCGCTTCGACTTGCGACCGCGACGCGACGGACCGCCGGGGCGGCCGAAGGCACCCTGGGTGGTGCCGCGCTGGCCGGGGCCACGACCGCCGCCGGGGCGACCGGCGAAGCCGCCGGGGCGGGGAGCGCCGGCTCCGGCGCCGCCACCCGGGCGACCGGGCGCGCCGCGACCGGGGGCGCCGGGACGACCGGGACCGCCGCCGGGACCACGGCTACCGGGGCCGGGACGACCGCCGGGACCCTGGCCGAACGCGGCCGGGGACTTCGGCATCATCGCCGGGTTGGGGCGCGGCATGCCCGGGCGACCGCCCGGCACGGGCGGACGGGGCGGACGGTCCGCGCCGGCACCGGTCGGGGTGCCGGTGCCCGCGTCGGCGCCGCCCTCGGGGGCGGGACGCTGCGGGGCGGGACGACGGCCCATGCCCTGGCTGGAGGCGAACGGGTTGTTGCCCGGGCGCGGAGCGCCGGGGCGACCGACCGGACGCGGGGCCGGGGGCTTCGGCGAGCCGGCGGCCGCGCCGCCGGTGCTGGAGCCGCCGGTGCTGGTGTCACCGGTGCTGCCCGGGGCCTCGGGGGCCTTCGGGGCGGCCGGGGCGGCCGGAGCCGGAGCGGCGGAGGCGGCCGGGGCGGCGGGCGCGGCCGGCTGGGCCTTCGGCGGAGCCTTCGGGCCGGGCTTCGGCGCGGCCGGGCCCGGACGGGGCGCGGACGGAGCCGAGGGCTGGGCGGCGGCGGGTGCCGCAGCGGCGGGAGCGGCCGGTGCCGGAGCGGCAGGGGCAGCGGGAGCCGGAGCGGCGGGTGCGGCCTTCGCGGCGGGCGCCTGGGGCGCGGGCGCTGCGGGGGCCGGGGCGGAGGAGCTGTCGGCAGCCTTCAGCTGCTCGCCGTACTCCTTCTTGAACCTCATCTCGACAGGGAGCTCGACGGTCGAGGAGGGAGACTTGACGAACTCGCCCATCTCCTTGAGCTTCTCGAGGACGAACTTGCTGTCCACGTTGTACTGCTTGGCGAGTTCGTGAACTCGGGTCTTGGCCACAATTCTCCTTCTGGCCTCGAGACCCGGTCCCGTGCTCGGAGGAGCTCAGGGGGCGCTGCGAAGCCGTTAGCGGGTGTGCAAACTCATCGGGAAGTACTCATCGAGTGCTCATGAGCTGCTGCTCCAGCCTTCTGTTCGGTCTTCGGTGGGGTGGTGCGATGTCCGGTGCTGCGGGTGTCACTGGTGATCTGGTGCTCGGTCCGGTGCTGCTGTCCCGAGCCGGGCGACGTGCTCGCCCACTGCCGCGCTGCCGAGCCCGCCCGGGCCTGCCGGTCCGGTGAACCGCAGGGCCCGGCCGAACGCCTTGCGGCGCACGGCGAGCTCGTAGCACGCGGTCGTGGGGTGCAGGTGCGCTCCGCGACCGGGTGCGGTGCCGCGCGGATCGGGCACGACGGCCGGGTGGCCGTCACTGTCCGAGCCGACGGTGACCCGCACCAGCTCTCGCTTGGCGGCGCGCTCGCGGCACCCGACACAGGTCCGGACCGGTTCGCTCGCCACCGAGGGTCAACACTACCGCTCTCGCGCTCTGTTCCCGAACCGGGCGGCTCCGGGCCGGTGGTCACCGGCGCCGGCGCGCCCTGGCTCGACCCGTCCGCAGGGCGGTCGACGTCGGGGACCGGTCAGGTGACGCGCTCGAGCTCGGCCCAGAGCCGGGCACCGAGGGCTGCATCGGCCGCGGGGGTGCCGCCGTGGACGAGCCGGGCGGGCTGGGGGGTCTCCCCCGGCAGCAGGACCCGGTGACCGGCGGCCGGCTCGTGGAGGACCACCGTCTCGCGACCGTGCGCCGCTCGACGGCGCGCGACCTCGTCGGCGTACGTCGCCGCGGGCCAGAGCCGGTCGTCGCCGCCCGAGGTCAGCACCACCTCGCCGACGATGCGCTCGACGGGGATCCAGGCGGCGGGGACGCGGTCGGCGAACCGCTCGAGCGCGGAGCGGTACTGCCCGGCGTACTCGGGCGGGTCGGTCGTCGGCACCCAGTCGTCGTCGTAGGGCACGAACGGCAGCGGCTCGCCGCCGCGCGTCCACGACGAGGTCTGCGGGCGGCGGTGCGAGAGCGCCGCCCACACGACGTGGGGCGGGGAGAGCGCGACCACCGCGTCGAGCTCGGCGTGCAGGGTGCCGAGCAGGAGCGCCGCCTCCGCCCCGCGGGAGGTGCCGAGCACGACGAGGCGCTCGCAGCGCTCGTGCAGCCAGGCGAGCGGCTCCTCGAACGACTCGAGCGCGAGCCGGTCCAGGACGGGGTCGAACCACCGG
>Ga0325400_1007558_pt1 | contig 10393 bp, 4 predicted proteins | sample PopdelMetagenome_2_FD_205662 | JGI IMG/M metagenome (GOLD analysis project Ga0325400, IMG submission 205662) | Populus deltoides microbial communities from Bellville, Georgia, United States - Xylem-PdKOR-R1 | ecosystem: Host-associated > Plants > Phyllosphere > Stem > Wood/Secondary xylem...
CGTCAAATTTCTTTTCTATAATTGATTACGTAAATAAAAACACTTTATTTATTTTTTTATAACAACAAATTGAGGTCAGTAATAAGTTGCCCTTCCTGATTATTTATTTTTCTACTTATTTCTAATATTAATGCTTTTAAAACATAAATGGTTTTACCTCTTTTTTTTTTTTAACATCTTTTATGCTTTGAAACCACGTAAAAGGGCTTTATTTTTAAAGAAAAGCAGTGTAACCTCTCCTTTTAACCAAAAACAGGGTTGGAGCTCATTATTTTCTTGATTAAGAATACATTTTTAAACATTAAACATTATTTTTCAAATCACACTCTTATATATCTCACAGTGGAGGACAACATGTTATATAATACACCATCTGCAGCAGAATACAACAAATATAATACCGAGCATTAATCCCTTGATCCCGCTAAAAAAAAAATTATATTAACATTAAAGGTTTGTATCTGCAGATCTCGGGGTGGGGAAAAAAAGAAAAAAGAAAGCATAACAGAACCCACAAGGGAAACAGCGAAGAAAATGAGGTTGCAAATGGCAATAATGAAGGGGAGCTAGCACGGAAAGAGTGTCCGAGCGGCCACCTTACATTTATGTGACAGTTTCCTTGAAATGTATGCTCTCTTTGAGAAAATACTCTGCCAACTGCAACACACTCACCTCAATAATGTTACCCTATAGTCAATGACTGCATTAAACATAGCATAGCATCGGTTAAAAAAGCTATGCATCAGAAGGGCTTGTGCGTGTCTTTTTAAGACCCATTTAAAACACAAAATTGCATCATTATTTTCATCGCAAAACATGCCCATTTAATACACCAACATCACGCTAGGTTTTTCAAGTGTGCTAGCCACCCCAGTTACGGCTTGGATTTGTTATATATATATATATATATATATATATATATATATATATATATATATAAGGAATCCCAGGTTAATATATTCATCTTTATAGATCCATTTTTGAAGACATACAAGTGCATCAATATTGTTAATGCAAAACAAAATTTACGACGCAAATAAACATCTTGATACCTTTTTCTTTTATTTTCAAGTATTATTAACCATTGATTTAATTTCTCCCATCTTCAAATATGTTGTGCTTTTTATGGATAAAATTTAGATTGCCAGATTTAGAACACAGCATGTATAAACTGATACCACACAAAAAAAGAAAATACACATAATTAATTTGCTAAGAACCAAATATATTAAAAGTTAATTTCATTGTTATAATTGCGCATTAAAATCAAACTCTTTCCATCCAATATACATAGAGCAAAATAAAATAATACAAAATAGTCTTAGTACACAACTAGTCATCTTGCCACGCTGCATTGTGGGAAAGATTTCTAGTTAATTTTTAATGCAAAAGAAGAAAACAATGATGTTTATGGATGCATTTTTTTTATATCATAAAATTTATTAAATGAGGATTTAAAAGATGATATGTGCGTTTAATACAATAAATACAAAAATATATGAATTAATAAATTATATAAAAAATAATGAACACTAATTAACAAAAATACTAAAGCCCATGAAAAATGTACTATAGAAATGACTTGATTCACCATGGATTGAAAAAATAAAATTACTGTTTTGTCATTCTAAACAAATCTAAACTCTCTAATAAGGGTAATAGTATTTTTTCATAAGATCCATTAATCATTATAGAATTGATTGGGATAACTTGATCTTTTCATATTTTTTACATAATGTAATTACTTAATTGTTCTTAAAAGCAAAAAGTTATTTAACCTGGATTTAGAGGTTTTTATTTTTTGAAATTTCACTTTACATGACACAATTAAATGGTTGTATTGCACTTAAAATTAAAATTTCTTTTGCTTGTCCCCATATGCTTATTTATACTTTCATCTTGTTTTTTGTGATAATAATGTGGTATGAGGGGCAATCTGGTATTTTAATAAATATAATAAATAATAATAATAATAATAAAAAGTGGATGACGCACGTGTTGCATACGCTGCAAGTAAGTTGCCTTATCGTGTTTAAGTGATGTTAACGACAACTTATGGTGGCAAAAAAAGGCATTTCTTGGGATTTTCTGAATCATCACAACAGAGCCTACCTCCCCAAGTAGCGTGTTTGGCATAATTCCCTCTGGTTAGGTGTCGTTTGGCATTTATTGTTTGTTTTCTTCTTTTTTCTTTGTTGCTCGATTTTCATGTCTAACCTTTTAAAATGTCACTGCAGCACTTTAATTTTTTCCCTTTATATTTGGTCCATGTTTTCAATTGATATTTTATTATTTTAGTAATTTATAGAATTGAAATTTATTTTTAATTTCATCTTCGTTTAATTTTGTTATCTGTCAAAATTGGTCTTTATTCTTTTGATTGTTATTTTTCTTACTTTGGTAAATTTTTAAATTGATATATATATTTTTTTAATTTTATCATTTAACATGAAATTGAGCTTCTTGATTGAGATTGGGTCTAGAACTTAACAAGTTGTGAGTTTGAGAGATTAACCCAAGTTTAGAAGATTTATTTAGGTTCATTTTTTATTTTTTGTTTTTTTTAAACTCATATTTTTTCAGTGTCATCTTTCAATGTTTGGTTTACTTGGAGACTGAGCTCCGTTTTTTTATTCACTTTCTATAAAAAATTTTGCTAAATTTTAAAATAATACAGGTTATCTTAGGTCGGGATCCTTTTATTTGTTATATCAATCTAGGTTTACTGAAGTCGATATTTTTAGTGTTTTTTTATCGGATGTTTTTTTTATTTGTGTTTTCTTACTTCTCTTTCACTTAGGAGCTCTCCCATTCTTATTCTTATTTTTTAATATTTATAATTGTGATTTTCTGTCTTAAATTATGGACAGATTTGTAACAAGAAAACCAATTATATCTTAAAAATGATCTTCTATCCGTAATAGTCGTTCTACAAATGCCTGAAGTATTTTCCGGGTTGCTTCACTTTCCTTTAACTTTTTATTAGTAATTTTCAGTATGGAAAGCACACCTTTTGTCTGACACGAGGACAGCAAACTCTATCATCTTGTGTCCGCGTAGATTTTGTGTTAATGGATTAGCTCGAGTCATAAAGATTTTTGAATTGAGTCCAGCTAGCCCGTCACTGTCAGCGTAGATAGTCTCCGATTTGAGACGTTTTCAACCTCGACCTCTGGTTGATACTTTCTATACACCTATAAACATGTCGATATAAACATGTTTGAAAATGCAATTATAATTATTTTTAAAATATTTTTTATTTTAAAATATATTAAAATAACAAGAAAAGTACGAGATGAAGCCTATCTTCTTCTTTTTCACCGAGTTTTTGTGAGAAGTATTTGCATACTTGGACAGGATTACTCATGCGCACTCGAGTACGTCACATCTACATACACTTTTTTTTTATTGAAAAATATTTAATATATACAAAAGATTAAATTGCTTTTTATGAAATAAAAAAATGAGTATTTGTTTTTTATTTCATAAATACCTTTAGTTGTCAACTTAAAAAAATAAAAAAAGGCATAAATACCTTTAGTTGTCAACTTAAAAAAAAAATTAGTTGGAGGATAATTGAATAATTTTACTAATCTTAAAAAAAAGATGTATATACTCCCGGTTAATCCTTTAATGACTAATAAAGATATCATTATATTATTCCAGTAAATAAAAAAAATGAACCCGTGTCTACGGTATTTTGAATAATTTCAAGCAATTTTTTTTTTTTGCTATTACATTTTTTTTTTCTTATGTGTGGTTTTTTGTTTAAAATAAATGTAAGAAATATCTTTTAAATGGTATATATGCTTTGTCATGATTTTAAATTGAAATTATATGTATGTATGTATGTATGTATCTATACACACAAACACAAATGATAATTATGTCTTAGAGCTTATAGGATCTTTAATAGTAGACTAGACACATCTATGATGGATGAAAGTATAAAAATTAAGTTATAATCTTGTTATTATTAGTCTCTAGTTTAGTTTAAATAAGCATGCAATTTTGTGCAATCAATTTAATACAGTAAGAAAGATCATAGCAAAACCTAATATATATATATATATATATATATAAAAGTATAAGATACTTTTTGAAGATCTTATAACTAGAATTGAATAATAGTTTATTATTGTCAATGATTAATTTTTTATCTTTAAAGTTTATTGCTACTCACTTGGTACAAATAAGATACATTTCTAAACAAAGACCACAAATATAAAAAAAAAAAATATAACTCAATATCTCTCTATAATAGCAAAACCTAAGCTCTAGAATAGAAGAAAAACTTAGAAAGAAACAAAGCTTAAAACAAAAGAAGATAATCTAAAAATTAAGGTGAAGAAAAGTCCTAAAACCTATAGAAAACACTATTTCTCCAACCCTTTTTTATAATAAATTTTGAAAACTAAACTGATGCAGAAATAATTCTTGTAATTACTAGAATTACAACAATTAATTCTCTCTATTTTTCTTTAGTTATCCATCTTAAGAGAAAAATTAACCTAACAATTTTTTAGAACAATTTTACCAACGGAACTTTTTCGTCGGCGTAAGACACATATTCCTTCGGTAATTAATTTACCAACGAAATCACCGACGAAAATGCTCCGTCGGTGAATCTTTCATTGGTAATAAAAAATATTATTATCAACGGATTTACTAACGGAAAAGACGCGTTAGTAATAATATTTTTTTATTACCAACGGGATTCCGTCGGTAATTATTTTAGAAAGTTATAAAATAATTAAATTAACATAAATCAACACTCTATAATATATACTCAAAATGCTTGAAAAAAAGAATAAAAAAATCAGCTCAAACAAATTTGCAAAAAATAAATAAAATGAAAAAATAAATTCAATTAAAAATTGATATCATATGAAAAAAAAATCTCACAACAATATTTATACAATTATTAAGAAAAAAAATTTAAAAATAAAATAAAAAACAAATATAGTAAAAAAAATTATGAAAAAAGAAGAAAAAAGAAAAATCTTACCTTAATGTAGTTGCAAGTGAAGCAAAGGAGAGAGAGAGAAAATTCGTAAAGCATATTAATTAAAAAAAACTAAGAGGACAAAAGAAGAAAGAAGAAGAAGACATACCCGAGTATAGAGGAAAAGAGAAGGAGATGAGGAGAGAAAAGAAGAGAAAGAAATAGTTATTGATGTTTTTTTACATATAGTGAAAAAGAAGAAGAAGAGGAAGAGGAAGAAGAAGAAGAAGAAGAAATGAGTTTGTTTCTTGTGAAATAAGGGATTCGGACTTTTTATTGGGGCATATTAACGATGGATTTACCGACGGATAATTAAATATTAATATTTTTTAATTATTCCATCGGTAATTCCATCGATAATATTTAATTTAAATTTTCAATTTCGTAAAACGTTTTCAGAAACCGCTAACAATTACCGACAATTTTTCAATCTGTCGGTGATTCCGTCTGTAATATTTAAATGAAAAATTTAAATTAATTGAATTTTTTCAGAAAACTGCAAAATACAAAAAGAAAACCCTAACCTTAAACCCATCTATTTGAAAGGAGCGGCGCCCCCCTCCCTTTCCTCTGATCTTCTCCAAAACAGTCGCTCCCCTCCCCGGCTTGGATTTTTCTTACCCAAACCAGCCGGACTCAAGCCTCCTCTTCGCCGGCCATCTTTACCCCTTCTGGCCATTTTTCCTTCTCATCTTCCCTTCCCTAGCCGCTGACCAACACCCATAATTCCTTCCCTCTCAAAAGCCATTCCTCCATTTTTGCCCACCAAAAATCAGCGTCGTCTTCAACTCCTTCTCCCCTGTACCCGAAGTAGCCCCATACACTGTCCCCTCTTCCTCTCATCAACACAAAGCCAGTGCCAACCTCCCTCAGCCACTCCATTCTTCCCCAGCTTCAGAACCGGCTAAAAGAGACAGCCCCTTAGCTAGCCGATCACCCCCATTTCCTTCCACTATTATTGCAGACCTGCAACCCCAGAACAGATTTGCCTCCCTCTCCCCCCAACCTTTTCCTTCATTTCTTCTCCGTTGTTACCCATTTTTTGGTTCCCATAAAAAATATATATATATATATATATCAAAAAAAATATTCAGATAGAAATCCCAAAAATAATAGGAGCGAGAAAATGATGCTGGAATGCCGAAAAATACCAAAATTGGTTGAGGAGATTCAAAAATGCAAAAAGTTGAAATTTGACAGTGAGAGCCCTGTTGATAAGGAAAATTCAATTCGAGGAAGAAAAGTCTAAAATCAGATGTTTATAGACTCAATTAAATTTTATCCAAGGTTTAATTAAATTTATGGAGTATTTGATTGCAAGAAAATTGATTTCTAAAGTCAATTTAGGCTTTTATTGGAAAAAATTAAACTTCTGGGGTCCAATTATAATTTTGAAGATTTGATTTGGTCAAATCAGGGGCTTAATTGCATAATTATTGAAGTTTGATGGCCAATTAGAGACTTAATTGAAACAATCTGAGACCAAGGACCAAGCCAGAAAAGGCACTAACATTAAGGGATCCAACTACAATTTTTTCGGGGGTTTAATTACAAAAACTGTGAAAACTTTAATGGCCAAATTAGAAGAACCTAAGCGGCGCTGTTTCCACCATTCACTGTCTTCAAACAGCTGTGAATGTGTGACGATAATGGAAGGAGATGTTAGCAGCGATAATGGAGCTATTCTCGAATCAATGGGGCGGGTATCGCGACTGACATCCCTCGCCACCATGATGCACGCCAGCTTACCAAAAATGCTGGCATCCTCTGGCTATAAAAGCCAAAGGAGGAGCCGTACCAGAGAAAGGGAGGAGAGAAGGGAGAGAAAGGAGAGGCTACAAAAACAAAAAGGAATACAACTTAGGAAAACGGAAGAAAATAGGAGAGATTGGAAAAATAGTGAAAGAGCAAAAGGGGAGAGAAGAGGAAGCAAACCGAACAGAAGCAGAGGACACGACGAAGAGATAGTGCAGCCCCACCATCGTCTTCGTCTTCTCAAAGCCAGGTATGTTTGCTGCCTTTCTTAGTTCCTGTATGATGATGCATGTTAATATGTAGAAACGAAAAGAAAATCATAAAGAAACCGACACATGAAACCACCATTTGTAACTCTCTGTTTTTACATTTTTTGTTATGCACTGCAATGCAAAGGAAGATGAGGAACAATGCGAAGGTAATTTAATTACCTTCGTATTGTTCATGCACGCGTAAAATAATATGCGTGCATGTGCAGAAGGGAGGGGGTGGTCACTGGCATGGGCCAGTGACCAGGCTAGCTAAGTCCAGCCCAATCACACCAGCCCAGCCCACAAAAAAAAGAGAATTATTTCAAAAAAAATCTATGAGTTTTCTGCAAATTTTTTATACTGTATTTTAATCAATAGCATTTTGTATTTTTATACTGTAAAGATACAAATTCGGTATTAAAATACCCGGTTTTCGTCAAAACATAAAAAAAACCAAAAATATTTTGTTTTCATGCATACGGTCAAGTCTCTCAAAAATAAAAATAAAAATTTCATATAACAAAGGGAAATTTCAAAAAAAATACGCATGCATTTTGTCTTTAATAACCAGTTTATTCAAGTCATGAGAACTAGGCCAGTATTTCAAAAATTCAAAAAAATCATGTTGTTCTCTTTTAATATCTGGGGTTACGACCTTATATGTAAGATGTATTCCGGATATTAAATTCTTTTATTGACGTTAGAATTACCTGATAAGATAAGGATCTCCTTACCGAGGAGGACTTTTCTTAAACCATAGACGGACCAACAACTAGAAGACACGACAAGATCTTAGATTTTATCAGACAATAAAACAATGCAGCTTACCTTAGGTAGGGCGTATTTAGGGTGCTAATACCTTCCCGTTACGCAACTAGTCCCCATTCCCGATCTCTAAGGCCAGTTAGGGTTCCTAGTAACCAAAATATTAGGTGACGACTCTCATTCCATTTTTCCACTAATAAAAGGAAAGAATTTCTTGTCTCCCCACATTTGCCACACATAGATAGAAATTGAGAGTGGATGTTTTTGCCAGCGACGCCGCACACGTGCGACAAACACCGACGACTTTTCAATCCGTCGGTGATTTTGTCTGTAAAGAACAACAATTAACAATACAATTGGAAAGTGAACAGTTCTGGAGCTCTCTGAAAAATACCGACGGAAACTTCCGTCGGTGATTCCTTTTGTAATTGACATGATAAACAGTGTTCGCAGTTTACCAACGAATGAATTCCGTCGGTAATTTCGTTGGTAAAAATAGCACGTCTTCATTTTTTTTTTACTTTGTTTTAATTTTTTTCCCACAGTAATTCCCTCGGTATATACCGAGGGAATATTTCCATCAATAAAATCCCTCGAAAATTTACCGACGAAAATATTCCCTTGATATTTCCGTTTGTATTTATCGATTTTCTGGTAGTGTTTCTTATGTTGAAGTATGTTAATTTTTTAACACTCTTAATTAATTCTTTTAGATCATTAAGTAATTAGAACACCACAATCTCTAGCTGACTATTTTAAAGACTCTACTAACATACTATATGAAAATAGGATCCATGAATAACTATATATGTATTACCATGGTGAAGATGTCCTGAAAATCCAAGTAACTTAAGAACAAGACTTATATGTTGGAAAACGGTTAATTTATTGGCTCTAGCAAGGTAAGCTCCTAGAAGTCTTTTATACACTTAAGGGTGTAAGGAGAGTAGGATCCAAAATACAGGTGAGCTCATAAAGGTCGAGCTTTTCTCCTAGACTGAGCTCATGACATTGGGCTTTTTCTCTAGACTGAGTCCATAGCACTAGGCTCTTCCTGAAAGAGGAACCCATAGAAGCTGGACTTTTCCTTTAAGGCTAAGCTCGTGCAGGCTAGGCTCTTCCTCAAAGCTGAGCCCATGGGAGTTGGGCTCGTTCCCAAGCTAAACCCATTGATGCTGGGATCTTTAACAAGGTTGACCCTATTGGGGCTGAACCTAGGCACATTGCTTGAGACCATGAGTTTTTAGACTTTCAAAGGTTTTTTAGACCTGTTAAATTTAGGTTTATTAGTAGCTCCTTAAGTCTTTGTGATATTTATATGCAAAGACTTTGTAAAAGTATCTAGTACAACGAGTTTGTTGAATTTTTTTGTATGACAAGAGGGGTGGAAACCCCGAGTAATGTACCAGATAACTCGTGTGTAAGGGTATACACCTTAGTTGAAAAAGAATTTCTAAGCATGTAAAGAAGAACCATGAAAGAACTCATACTAAGAAACTTCTTCTAATAGGCTAGGGGAAACCCATGAAATAGTCCATACTTAGAAAAGATTCTAAGTGGTTAAGGGAATTAAAGAAGGGTGAGCTTATATTTAGAACAATTTCTAAAAGGCTGAGGGGAACCCGACGACAGTGAGCTTATACTTAGAAATATCTTTAAGAGGTTGAGGGTATCAAATCCCTGCCAACGTCCATACTTAGAAAATTTTCTAAAGGTGCTAAGGGGAACCCAAAGAGGATAAGCCTATACTTAGAAAATATTATAAAAGGATGGAGGGAATGAATCCCTATTGATGCTATTACTTAGAAAATTTTCAAAAGGCGGAGGAGACGAATCCATGTCGATGTTCATACTTAGAAATTTTTCTAAGGGATGAAGGAGAACCCAAAAAGGATGAGTCTATACTTAGAAAATATTCTAAGAGGCTGGGAGGATCGAATCCCTATCGACGCCCATACTTAGAAAATTACCAAAGTATGGAGGGGAACCTAAGGAGGATGAACCTATACTTAGAAAACTAATATTTTAGAGAAACTTTACAAATAAACATATAGTAAAGAATAGATATTATGAATTTGAAGCTTAAAAAATTCATGGGGTATTTATAGCTCATGAGTCTTGTGTTTTTTTTAAGAGGTGGAGTTATGATATTTTATCTTGATAGCATTAATGAGGAGAAATATCACAGACATATATATATATATATATACATACATATATATATATATATATATATATATGGGATGAAAATAAGATAGTTCTTTAAAAAACTTTTATACGATATCTCTTACACAACATTAATATTGATGAAAATATGGTAGATTCTTAGAAGATTGTTATACAGCTAAGAGTTTTTATGTATTCAAGGGTTTTTAACCCCACTAAATTTGAATTTATCACATGACTCTTATTTTTTTATTTGTACTTAGAAATATCATTAGCACAACTAAATAATTGGTCAAACATGTTATAGTTGAAAGTCTATGAATTTCCAAAGAATCTCTTGAAAAAATTATGGGTCCGGGTCGCTCCTTCGTGCGGGGCAACAAAGAAAGTTTTCCTTGGAACAATTGCATGGAAGATTCCAAGCAGCCATGGGTGCATTTCGCTCATCCTC
>Ga0325400_1007561_pt1 | contig 10392 bp, 6 predicted proteins | sample PopdelMetagenome_2_FD_205662 | JGI IMG/M metagenome (GOLD analysis project Ga0325400, IMG submission 205662) | Populus deltoides microbial communities from Bellville, Georgia, United States - Xylem-PdKOR-R1 | ecosystem: Host-associated > Plants > Phyllosphere > Stem > Wood/Secondary xylem...
TTTTTTACAACTCACATGCATTGAAGATATCTACGCAATAAGTTAATACTTGAACCAATTCACGCATAGAATAATCTAAGTTTTATAAGTTAGAGTTTACTACTTTTATTTTCTATTCTTTTAATCAATACATTTGGAATAAATTTTTTGATTTAGTTCGAATTCTGTTAATATTATAAAGAACAAAGGCTGCAAATTGCTGATGTGCAGTTTACACAGACCCTAGTTTGAAAAATAAACTTAAAAACTCCTTGCTTTGGGAATTAAGTTCTTAAACTATCCTACTTTGAAAAAAAAAAAACTTATTGTTTTCCCCATAACTATTTATACTTTAGTCCTTGCTCAAGGCTGATAGCAAGTATAAATAGTAAAATCTCTAGGGACAGGATTGAATAAAACAATTCTTATAAGATCCGGTCCAATAAATCAACCCAAAAACTTATTGATTCAAAATCTAGCTTGTGTTGGGCTAGTAAAAACCCATGATTTTTTTTTTTTTTTATGAAAACAATAGGGATTTAAATCTTTTTTAAAAATTTAAATTAATCTGAGTGTCACCTGAGTCGGTGTACCTGACTACGGACCTAGGCCTTGGACTTGAACCAGATCCACCTCGGATCGATTCTTGTAACTACGAATAAAACATTTCTTCTGGATCTACTAGCAAACTTCCATTCGAGAAGGACTGAAGGAGACATAAATAATAACATAAGATACATACAGCTAACAGGGAGCGAGAGAAGATAACCCAAGCTGGAAACACAGGAACTAGGAATCATCAAGAGGCACAAGATATTGAGAAAGCAAGCATGATAAAAGCGGTGCTGGTGATTAACACCCAAGGCAAACCTCGCCTTACCAAATTCTACGATTTTTTGGTAACAATTTCTTTCTTTAACAAACTTTCTTTCATAAAGATTCACGAACAAATTATTAAAATTTTGTTTCTTTGATGATGTCAGACTGTAGAGAAGCAGCAAGAGCTTATACGCGGTGTATTTGGAGGTTGAGATTGATCTGATCACTTTTTTGTTTTTGTTTTTTTTGCTCTTCTGTTGATGATTGTGTCATTTCTGATTCTGGGTTTTGATATTTATGTGCCATAGTGTTATGTAGTAGAGCTGAGAAAGTTAGCAATTTCATGCAGGCTGATTCAATCTTCGGCCCGGTAAATTTTTCTTATTTTGTTTCATTTCTGAATTTTGATTTGATTTGATTGCGGTTGGTTGTCTTTGCATTTGGGGATTTCTATGATTTTTCTGTTCTATGTGGGCAGGATAGTCGTCTTGTGTACAAACATTATGCAACATTGTACTTTGTCTTCGTGTTTGATAGTTCTGAGAACGAGCTTGCGATGCTTGATCTCATACAAGGTACTACTACCTTCACTAATCATGATTGAATGATATGAAAAAAATGGATTATTGCATAATGATTTATTGCTAGCTGTTATCGAGTGGAAGGTGGATGGTAGAGAGGCTGATGGATTTTGAGAATTTTGGAGTGTTGAATGAACCAATGATTTAGCTGCGAGAAAGATGCAAGGAGGCGGGCTGAATGGCACTGGAATTGTATAGAATTGAACTTTGGTATCGATAATTGTTTGATAGAGGCAAAGCCACTTGAGGAAAACTGGATGTTTCAATGTATCAAAAACCATCAACTGATTTAACTGCATTTTTTGTTCATTTGGTTGGCGGCTTTATGGTTTATGGTCTGAAGATTTATTGTCATTTGAAGTGGATTTTTTCTTATATAATCACAAAGAGGATGTTCATTTAGCACTTGAAACGTTACAGTCGACAACTTTTAGGACCCTTTTTAGATTGTTGATAGCTTCTGGTATCCTTTTAACCTGCATTGTGAAGGACAAAAGATTAAGCGTATTGGTCGTGTTCTTGTCACAAATATAAGTGCTTCCGTTATTTTATTGCCAACATTCCTTGTGTTTTTTGCTTATGTAAACCCTCCTGCCTTTCAGTTTTTGTAGAAACATTGGACAAGTGCTTCAGGAATGTATGCGAGCTTGACATTGTGTTCAATTACAGCAAGGTATGTGGATTCCCCATTTCTTCTTAGCTTTTTTGTTACGCCGATAGTGCTTTGGGATTTAGGCTTTCAACTTCTAAATAGGATAAAGAAAATTACTCAACCGACATTATTGTATATTTATTTGACGACCCACAGGACAGGAGGGCATGCATTTCAGAGATTTTATTGCCAATTGCTTGTGGAAATCTCCAACATCGAATCAGTTGATAATTTTTTTAGGAGTTTTTGCTTGATCATATAACCTGAAGTTCGTAATGTTCGATTTGCCAGTAGTATAGATGGAAATATTTTCCATTGAAACTAAGCTTTCATCTTTCTTTTGCAGCTCCATGCTATTATAGATGAGATAATTTCTGGAGGTCAAGTGTTGGAAACAAGTTCTACAGAAGTTATGAGAGCTGTTGAAGAAATATCAAAGTCCTCTCCCCCTCCCTCCCTCATGTGTGTACTGTTATTGTCCATGGCTACGACGAGTTAATGGATTATATCTAAATTGATGCAGGTCAGAAGCAGCCTCAAATTCCATCTCACTAGTCCCCAAAACAGTTTCTGGCTGGCGGAGCCGGTAATTCATTATCTAGAACAATGTTGGAATAACGATCGATGGACTCTTCAAAATGTTATGGCAACAGTTTTGATGCAAGCTCATGCAGTAAACGGAGTTTGATGCACTAGCAATTCTTTCAATGCTAAACAGAGATTTAGATTCTATAATCTAGATTTGTTGTTAACTAATTCAGTAAAAATTGGATGCTCAAGGCTAGCCATCGGAAAATCTTTATATTGCTGCTGTTTGTTCTATGATATTTCCCGTTTGTGATTTCCGAACATTCTTGCATTGAAACGGGCCTTAGAACAGCCGGGGGAACCCCTACTTTTTTAACTGTTGATTCAGGAAGAGCCACAGATCTTAATTGCTAAGCTGCTTATGAGCTTGTTGTCTAGGCTTTGAAACAATTCCAAGGATAAAGTTATTTTAAGGGTATTTTAAGGAAATAAGAGAAAGAAAACAGATCAATAAGAAACAAAAGTTCTTTTATAATGTTATTGTTACTGTACCGACACACCCTAACAAGAGAATCGGTTCAAGGTTTTTCAACATCTTGAAGAACGACATGTGCAGCATTGCGTCCAGGTGCACCCATCACACCACCCCCTGGATGGGTTCCGCTTCCACACAAATACAGCCCTTGGAGAGGAGTCCTATAGCTCGACCTGTATGGTCAAGAAAAAATAATTTGTTTAGAATACCATGCATGCTTCTTTTTATTTTTTATTTTAGCAACAACATCGTATTTGTTACTCTTTAAAAATCCACTTGTTAAGAGTTACCATCCTTTCACTGGTCGCATGAGGAAAAGGGAATCCAATCCCATAGCACCGTGGAATATATTCCCTCCTGTAAGAAACCATTCAAGTATCAGGAAATTTTGTAGCTTGTTAAGAACCTGGAGAATCTGGAGTTCAGTCAAAAACAAATAATCTTTGAGGTTGTGTGTGTACTACGAGGACCTAATTCTAATTATCTAATGGCGGTAACTTCTTCGTGCCTGTATTCCTTGTCTCATTCATTGTTACGAAATGACCTGTCTAAAATCCAAAAGCAGATAATTGGTGCCGAAAAGGTACCTGTAAGACCAATTTCCCTTTCAAGATCTGGTGGAGTCAACATGTCATAGCCAATGATTGATGAGCTGAACCCCGGGGCATATTCCTCAATCAAGCTAAAACATTTTTGTGCAAATGATTCCTATAAAGCAGATCATTTTTTTTCAGAGTTCAAAAGATTAGACAGCAAAATGAAAATGTAGTGCATTCAACTCCATGAAATTTGCACCTTTTACTCGATGGAAGTGAGAATCACATGTAGCATAAGAAATTAGAAGCATTATCACGTATAAAACTTTTAAGACTGTAATAACTACTAGCTGACATTGTAAAAGAAGAAAAACGAGATCTTCTGGTCAAACACTAAGAGACTCAGCCTAGATAGTAGGCACAGGGGGACCAATTATAAGGTCACAGGAATGTTTAAGTTCCCAACCTTGGAGGTAGAGGCTACAATTTCAACAATTTAACTTACTCTATAAGCAGAATCTCCCCAGCTTCCATCTGATGGCTTATAGGGTGTGTATTGGACAAACAAGTTGATCACATGCTTACCTGCAAAGAGAGGGTAACATTCCAATGGTGTTGTCCAATACAGGAAATTACAACAGATTAAGTTGCATCAAAAACAAAGTTTCATGTACCAGGAGGAGAAATAGTTTTGTCCAATACAGAAGGAATTGACATTTCGATAACTGGCCTTCTTGATGGTACCCCATTGACAGCATCTTGACAAGCCAAATCAATCTCCTCCATACTTTTAAAGAAACACAGAACAAAAGTGTGCAGTGGATTGTCAATTCTCCATTAAGGTAGTAAAATAAAATCTATTAATAATAAAAGGTGGTGATAATTTGTTTGCGGCATCATCCAGTAATGTTTTGCAGAATCATCCAGTAACGTTTTACAGTTGTCAGTAGTTGTCCACTGGGCTGGATGTTTTTTCCAGCCACCATTGTAACGACCAGTAATTCTACAAGATATCTAACTCTATTGCTAAGAACTTTTTGCATGATTACCACTATTTCTTTCCAGCTTGATGTCACTAGTAAGAAAATCAGCAGAAATGAGTTACCTGTTCAGTAGACACACCCCTATTTCCTGTTTCAATTCTAACAAATAACAAACTGAAACACATTATACAAACAGCAGCAAAAGAAAAGCTCGCTAAATCAATCAATTACATCACCATGCAAGTTCTAGTGTCTCCCTAAATTGAGATCAGCTAGCAGAAAACTAGAAGAAAATTTTGGCCCATGATTGGGTTATGATCCTTCTACTCTATTTGGGTCTCAAAGCCCACTTTAAAACTTAAAAATCAAGAGTCTTACAGATTAGGTCAAGAACCAACAGAACAGTACTGCAGATCTAAAAGGATACCTCTCTGAACCAATATGAATAGTTCCCATGTGCTGAGGACCAGCATCAGGATGATTCAACTTGCAGCATTGAAATTGGGGGAGTTTATCAACAGCTAGATTAATCTTTGTAGTTGCCTGTATTTGTTTGCAGAACCACGAAGATTGGGTCTAAATAGAAACAAGCTATGCATGTATGACAGAAATTTCAAGTCAAAAAAATCAAGCTTACAGAGCTATAGTCAGAGTACTTCAGGGCACGGGTAAAATCATCAGGAAGGGTATTATTAGGGACTAATTCCTGTGCCATAAATGCATAATACATCACCAAAATCAAAGTTTGTTTAGGACAAGTTCATTTAAAAACAAAAGCTCGGTATACATGATATTTCCAATATCGCTTTTACAAACTCAATAGGCTGTTCATCTCAGAAAAATTAGTGATGGAAGAACATAATTAAAATTTTACCAAGAAAGTTTTATAAGGAGTGGCATTTGACAGAACAATTGGAGAGAGAACTTCTGTACCATCAGCCAGTAATACCTAAATAATTTGATCATGTTCACTGTATCTGATTAGTTCGATCTGAGATTTTAAACACACTAAATATATAGAACTGCTTAATGAACTAACCCCATTCACAGTGCCTGAATCCTTGATCATCAATTGTGAAACCTGGACAAAGAAAAGAAAATATCAAAGATAGCCTTGAACAATTCCACAAGGCACCAATGCAAACAGCTAAACATACAAACAAGTGAAGTTTAGGAAATGAAAGCATGATTGGCTCTCAACTTACATGACAGTGATTGATGAATCAATATTTCTTAGCTAATTAAGTTCAATTAACCTTACCATCATCAATAAGGCATTTCAGAAGTAGCATAAGAAATTCAACTTAATCTCCAAAGCGTAACTGATGCTAACATGAACATACAAAGCCATATTCATGTAGAGAAAAGAAATGATGATCAAAGCATCATGAATTAACTTCAGCTGAGTTCGCATCGAGAATGATTCCAAACCTCATATTAAAAGGTAGGCAGTTCAGGGACAAACAATCAGTTATCCATCCAAAGATAGCTACTTTCCTTTTTTTTTCAAATGTATATTGTTTGTTTTCACTTGTAGCAGGTGCCTTAAGAAACATAAGATTAATTGAACCAAATATACCTCTGCACTTGTCACGATATGAGCCCCAGATTCCCTAGCAGCATTTGCGATAGCAGAGGATACTGAACCCATCCCACCTTCAACATACCTACAAAATATGACTTCTCATGTATAATTGCTGATGAATGTGGTGCTTATAAGGTGACAAAGGCACACTACGTTTTTATACATCTGAAAGAAGAAAATGTGTGAGGAACAATATGTAAGGTAAAGAAAAGATGAGTCAAATGAATTAAATTGAGAATTTAGATGAAGCCAAAGTTGTGAGTCAGTTAAAGAAGATTAGAGTAAGTTTATTTCATGAGCTTCAACATAACAATCCTAATGTTTCACATACAAAGAGCATATGCATATTGGAGGTACTCTCAACTCATAATGAAAGTTCTACAAGCTTTGCTTGTTAAACTGATGGACGATGCAGAAACCTTTCCTTTTTGAAGACAAAATGACTGCACTGAGATTCAATGCCACATCACAATTTAGTTAGATTAGCCTGGTTCCGATTAAAAAAGAAAAAAGGTGATTACTGGTAACACATTAGAGCAATAAAAAATAAAGAGATCTAGGCAATTTACAGCTTTCTATTTCTGTGATTGACAATCAACACATCAAAACAGCAATGGAAATACATACGACCAAATTCCACGTTCCCCATCAGTTTCTCCCATCACATGATGTAGCAAAACATATCCACTCCCTGGTGTATGGACACTTGCCTGCATATACATTCAAAAAAAATGGTTCAATCCACAGTATTTGCTTTCTTCTTCCGAACCCCCCCCCCTCCCATATTTTCATCATTAGAGGGGAGTAAGTTAATAGGCATGCCTCTGCGTGTGCACTGTGTGCTGCTGCCTGCTGAGTGTTTTACATGAAATGAACTAGATCTAAATCTAATTTTCCACACTGGTGCTGGAATCTTACCGTAGAACCTATCACAGCATCTGTTGCAAGAGTTGCCTTAAGAACATCTGTCTGTAAATTCAGCAGCAGAATATTAAAAAGTCAAAAATCATAAAAACACAACAAAGACTCGAATCCAATGCATATTATAAACAATATCATATTTACAAAGCAAATATAATCACCAAAACTTCATCAAAATTAGTTGCAATCACTTTGTTACCATTAGAGAAAAATGAGTGACATCCACTCATAATTGTATGCTTTAAACAGTTTTTATTTTATTGTTGATTCTTGAACTTAAACACATTATGAACATGCTACACATAAACAAATGAAAGGAATTAACAAAAAACACTTCTCAAAAACTTCCTTCTTTGAATTAGAGAATAAAGTACTAAGAAAACTAGTTAGATAACAAACCTCAAACCATTTATTCAAAACCTTCGAAGCTGGAGACAACAAAAGGTCCATAAAATCCCTGCCAAAATCAACAAGCATATCCTAACATTCAAAGTTTGAATATCAGCATTCCTAATCGCCTTTTCTTACTTAGTTCTACTACCTAACCAAACCCACGGACTTGGATCGCTAAAAGAGCTCTTACAGCAAATCTTTTTGCCCTAATGAGAGCGCTTGCCGCATAAAACTTGCCCAAAAAGCCGATTTTCTCAATTTGTCCTTCAATCGATCATTAAAAGACGTTCCATTTTGCGCAGTTTCTGGTGGTGGCGAGTCCAACAAAGGATCCATCAACTTACAGAAACTCTCTAGCTGCTTCTCATATCTGCAAATGCCAGTTTTTTTTATAAAAAAAAATTAATAAACAAAACAAACCATTTATCTCAAAGGTAAAAACTAATTAAGAGAGAAAGAAAACTAATCATTACCTGTGATATGCATTGGCGTCATTAACAGAGAACTTAGAGATCTCTGAATGATTAAGCTCTCTATCAGACCCTAATAAAAGGTAGCTTCCATCTAAACACGGCGTAAACGACGACGGACTCCTCTTCAACAACTTCAATCCATGCCTCCCTAACTCCAACTCTCTTCAAGCACGGATAAATAACGATTATTAAAACTACATGTCAAACGCGGACTGAAAAAAAAAATTGAAAATAGAGATTCTGTGTATGTAGTTTACTTGATGAGTGAAGGACGGAGGAGACTTTGGAGATAACTACAGCGAGAGAACTTGAAGCCTGGAATCAGTTCTTCCGTTACGGCAGCTCCGCCGATGACGTGGCGGCGTTCAAGAACGGCGACGGATAGGCCGGAGCCAGCTAAATAAGCGGCAGCTGTTAGGCCGTTGTGGCCGGCGCCGATCACCAGCGCGTCCCATTTCTTCTCCTTCAGTGCGGTCGAGGCATGGGTTGCCGTGCTAAAGCTCCGTCTCCACATTACGGTGTTTTTTTTCTTAAAATAAAAAAAGTTTCTGTTCGGCTTGTTTCTGTTGGCGATTCTTAAAAATGACTATTTGTGGTGTTTGGAGGGAGAATCAGGCGGTGGAGTGGAGTGGAGTGAGGCAGCAGTGGCAGGGGGTGGGGTGGGGTGGGGTGGAAACAGTTAGGCAGCGCGGCATAGATTATTTTTTAAAATATTTTTTATTTAAAATAATAATTTTTAAAAATTATTTTTAATATCAAAAAAATAATATCAAGTAAAATCTTTTTAAAAAATCATAAAATGTTGTTTTAATAGTAAAAACAAACATTTCCTTTATCTATTTGTCTTTTTTATTATTATTTTTTATTTGTTTGTGAGAGAAAGATGGTCTCAATTTAGTGGAACTAAAATTTATAAATGAAGAACTACTAATTTAATTATAAATTCTCAATTATTCTATAAAATTATTCAAATCTATAAAGAAAAATTGAAACAATCCATTCATTTTTTCTTACAAAAAAGATGTTCAAACTCAAGATCATTTGAAAGAGAACAGAGAATACTAATATTAATTGAACTACAATTTATTAGCTAAAGAATCCATACATGAAGAAATATATAATTAATCAAAGAATGCACATCTGGAAAGAAAACTAATGACATGAAAGTCACCTTCCATTAGTTCTTTAATGGAGTTGATGTGAAGGGTAAACTGAACCTTTTCGAAAAGTTCAGGAATCGATTGAGCAAAAGTCTTGGGAAGAATTGATAACGTACCTAAATTTCAAGGAGGAAAATGAAATTATCCCACCCTTACATCACCACAAACAAATATTCGAGAAAGAATCTCTTAGCCCAATAAGAGGAACTAGCCACCTGGCCTTGGTCAGATTAATCAGTGTTCAAAATTGTTAATAGAAGGAGGAGGAGGAGGAGGAGGGGAGGAGGAGGGGAGGTCGTGTGCAGCAAGAAAGTAGGAAGATTGAAATCAATGCTTCCGAAGTCGAATTTCCATATTAAGTTAACTTTTCGTTTTTCAAATAAAATCTTAAAATCAATTAATAATTAGGTCGGATTTATCTCAACAAGAACATGATAATTTAGGCAAAATTAGTTGATATTGTAGCCATTTTGAAAGGATAGGGTTTAGCTACTGTTTTCTAAAAAGATTTTCCAGATAAATAGGAAAGAAGTTTAATCAGCATGAATCAAATTTCTTCTTCTATGAATCATGTAAAGGGAGGATGCTTAGTATGGCAGGAAGAATATGCTTGATTAAGAGTGTTCTAAACTCATTGCCCCTTTACTTTTTATCAATATTCTTAATGCCCAAAGGGGTATGCAGGCTTCTGACATCCATTCAAAGAAGATTCCTCTAGGCGGGGGTTGCTAAACAAAGAAAGATTTGCAAGGATCAATGGTGCACAGTTATCAGAGAAAAGACTTGTGGAGGTTCAGGTATCAGATCCTTACTCGAAAAGAATAAAGCTATGTTATTCAAATGGCTCTGGTGACTAAGAACGGAATGCGAAGGTAAATGGAGCGATTTAATCTGAAAAAAAGTACCTCGTAAGTTTTGAGAATGGTCTTCCTTATTGCAGCAAGAAACTATCAGGTATTTGGCAGGGAATAATAAAAACAATAAATCCATCAGGAATTAGTGTAGAAACTTCAAGAAATAGCACTAGATTTGTAGTCGGGAATGGCGAGCCTGTTCACTTTTGGATTGATACGTGGTTGTGAGGTTCATCGCTGAAACATAGACATGGGAGACTGTACAGATTGTCTGCTGGGAAGCTGGTGACAATTTCGAACATGGGCTCATGGTATGATGGATTCTGGACTTGGCAGTTGGGTTGGACAAGAGAATTAAGGGCTTTTGAGCTTGATCAAGTTTTTTCACTGCAA
>Ga0325400_1007567_pt1 | contig 10385 bp, 7 predicted proteins | sample PopdelMetagenome_2_FD_205662 | JGI IMG/M metagenome (GOLD analysis project Ga0325400, IMG submission 205662) | Populus deltoides microbial communities from Bellville, Georgia, United States - Xylem-PdKOR-R1 | ecosystem: Host-associated > Plants > Phyllosphere > Stem > Wood/Secondary xylem...
AGTTCCTGGCGGTCCATGCCGATGCCGGGGGCGAATTCAGCGTTGTTGACGAAGGTGCCGTTGGCGACGACCCGCGTGTCGCCAGTGTCGTTGGTGAAGCCGCGCTGGCGCCGCTCGGTCTGGAAGGACAGGCTGGTGGTGCCGCCGGGCATCAGCGGGGTCGCCAGCCGATAGATGCGGTACTGGAAACGGGGATAGTCGTGTTCCAGCCGCGCGCCGGGCAGGTCCAGCGCCACCAGCCGGGTGCGCCGGTCGCCCATGCGCACGTGCACCCGGTCCAACGGCCGGCCGGTGCGGTTGACCAGCGTCATCACGCCTCGCGCGGTCAGCCCGGGCTGGTCCGGGCGCAGGTCGACGGCGACGCGCACCGCGGACACCGCGGGCTGGGGTACCCGCTCGAAGGGCAGTAGTTCGCGCTCGTAGTCGGCCAGGAACCGATCGTCGCCGATCGCGGTGCGATATTCGTTCCAGACGTGCGTGTTGGTGTAGATCCAGGCGCCCGCGCCGACGAACACCGCCAGCGCGGCCCCGCCCACCAGCCCGGCCGGACCCGCCAGCCGCCGCGGCAGCCGGCGCAGCCGCGGCAGCAGCCGCGTCTCGGTGCCCCGCCGCCACAGCGCGTGCGCCGCCACCAGCAGCATCACCGCGAAGGCCGACCAATAGAGCCGGAGCCACCAGGCGCCGATCCAGAAATCGCCCTGGCCGTTCATGTCCGACAGCGGCACGTCCGGGCTTGCGGCATAGGTGTATAGGACGTCGCCGTACCCTAGGTTGCGTAACGTGGTGCGGATCACGATCGCGTAGAGGACGGTCACCGCCCAGCCGACGTACTTGTTGGGGCTCAAGCCCTGGACGAACACCGCCAGTACCGCGAGCAAGGTGAAGTCGACCGCGTTGGGCAGCACGTACCATAACAGGTACTTTCCCGGTTCCAGGTCCGAATAGCCGTGGATCAGCTGCATCGCCATGCCGCCGGCCACGCTGACGAGCAGCGTCGACACCATCACCAGCAGCACGGCCAGCGCCTTGGGGACGACGAAGGCCCAGTCGGGGACCGCGCTGGCGTCGACGATCTCGTGCGTGCGGCGGTCGCGTTCGCGCCACACCAGCTCGCCCGCGTAATAAACGGCGATGATGAGCGGGATGATGCCGAACGACCCCTCCAGCAGCTTGATGACCACGCGCGTGACGGGCAGCACTGGCGTGCCGAAGATTTGGCCCAGGTCGGTCAGCGCGGCCATCGCGTTGAACAGCCCCAGCGCCAGCAGCACGACGTAGGCCGGGCTCTTCAGCACCTGCGTCAGTTCCAGTCGCGTGCGGACGCGAAGCTGCGTCAGCGCGGTGGCGCGGTCGAAGCGGGGGGCGGGCAGGGGACGGGCGGGCGCCTGGCCGGCCTCGGGCGTCGCCTCCACCCGCTCGGTCAGCTTTTCGGCGCGCCGCGCCTTGCGCGACGGGCGCACCGCGAAGCCGAAGGTGGCGAAGGCCAGCGCGAAGGCGGCGGCGCCGATCCCCAGCGCCAGCAGCCGGTTCAGCAAGACCATGCCCGACAGCGGCACCACCAGCGCGTTGCGGTCGGCGGCGGTCCAGTATTTGGTCAGATAGCTGACCGCGCCGAAGCCCAGCGGCTCGCCATATGCGCCCCACAGCTCATAGGCGGGGTTGCGGTCCAGCACGACGCTGGCGATCGTCCACAGCACCAGGAAGCCGATCACGCCCACGTACGTCGCCATCATCGAGCGCGTGGCGGTGGCGAGCGCGAAGAACAGCGCGGAGGTCAGAAACAGGTTGGGCAGCCCGATGACCAGCAGCGGCTGGAGGTAATAGCTCAGCCGGTTGGAGCCCAGCGTCTCGGGGTCGACCCAGGGCATCAGGCTGCCCAGCCAGATGCCCAGCGGGATCGCCAGGAAGCCGTAGGCGGCGGCCGCGAAGGCGCCCCCGAACCGCCCGATCAGATAGGCGCCGCGCGTCACCCGCGTCGCACGCAGGATCGGGCCGAACCCCGTATCGTCGTCGCGCACCACGACGTTGGCGACGAAGGCGGTCGATACGAACATGTAGAACAGGCTGAGGATCAGCATCATCTGGGCGATGGCGAAGGGCGCGTTCTTGTGGACGTTGCCGCCCGACCCGATCTGGATCTGATCCACCGTGGTCGCGCCGAACGCGAGCAGGAAGAAGATGATCGCCGCCGCCCAGAACACCGGGTTGCGCAGCTGATAGCGCCATTCGAAGCGGAAGATGCCGGCCAGCATAAGCGTATCCCCCTCAGGCCGCGGCGCGGCGCGACGCGTCGAGCGTCGAGAAATACACGTCCTCCAGCCCGCCCGCGACCGGCTCGAACCCCTCGCCCGGTGACCCCTCGCTCAGGACGTGGACGATCGTGCGGCCGGCGAACAGGCGCGTCGAGATGACGCGATGCCGCTCGCGGAAGGCGGGCAGCTCGTCGCGGGCGATGGTCCGCTGCCACACGCGCCCGCGCGTGTCGGCGATCAGGTCGAGCGGCGCGCCTTCGAGCAGGATGCGGCCGCCCGCCAGCACCGCCATGCGCGGGCACAGGTCGGCCACGTCCTCGACGATGTGCGTGGACAAGATGACCACCACGTCGTCGCCGATCTCGCCCAGCAGATTGAGGAAGCGGTTGCGTTCCTCCGGGTCCAGGCCGGCGGTCGGCTCGTCGACGATGATGAGCCGCGGGTTGCCGATCAGCGCCTGGGCGATGCCGAAGCGCTGGCGCATCCCGCCCGAGAATCCCGCCAGCGCCTTTTTCCGCACGCCCCACAAATTGACCTGGTTCAGCAGCGCCTCGACCGTGTGGCGGCGGTCGGCGCGGTCGGCGACGCCCTTCAGCACCGCCATATGGTCAAGCATGTCGTAGGCGGACACGCGCGGATAGACGCCGAAATCCTGGGGCAGATAGCCGAGCGTCCGCCGCAGCGCTTCCGGATCGGCGACCACGTCGATGTCGGCGAAGCGGATCGCGCCCGACGTCGGCGTCTGGAGCGTGGCGACGGTGCGCATCAGCGTGGACTTGCCGGCACCATTGGGGCCCAGCAGGCCGAACATGCCCGGCGGGATGGTCAGGTCCACCCCGTCCAGCGCACGTGTCCCGTTGGCGTAAACGTGCGTCAGCTTCTCGATATACAGCATGGTCGCCCCCTTGTCGGCGCGCCAGCGTACCAAGTGTGTTAGCGATGTAAAGCGGGTCGTGCTCCGCTTGCGCGCGGTAGGGGGGCTGTCCTAATCCGGGGCATCTCCAGCTCAGGAACCCGGATGCGCGCCCTTGCCCCCCTCGTCGCCCTTCTGATGGCCGGCACGGCCTCCGCCCAGACGCTGCCCGCCGCCAATCCCTTCGCGGCCGCCAGCACCTTGCCCTATCAGGCCCCGCCCTTCGACCGGATCAGGTCGGCCGACTATCAGCCCGCGATCGAGGCAGGCATGGCCGAGCAGCTGGCCGAGGTGCGGCGCATCGCCGACGACCCGGCGGCACCGACGTTCGACAACACCATCGCCGCGCTGGAACGCTCCGGCCGCCTGCTCGACCGGGCGGGCGCGGCGTTCGGCGGCGTGACGGGGGCCGACACCGACGACACGCTGCAAGCGGCGCAGACCGCGCTGGCGCCCAAGATGTCGGCGCACAACGACGCGATCAACCTGGACCCCAAGCTGTTCGCGCGGGTGAAGTCGCTCCACGATCGCCGGGCCACCCTGCGCCTGACGGCGGAGCAGGCGCGTGTGCTGGACCGGACGTACGACGACATGGTCCGCGGCGGCGCGCAGCTGTCGGCGGCGGACAAGGCCGAGCTGACGCGCGTCAACGCCGAGCTGTCGACCCTGTCCAACGCGTTCAGCCAGAAGCTGCTCGCCGCGACCAAGGCGGGCGGGCTGGTGGTGGACGACCGCGCCAAGCTGGCCGGGCTGTCGGACGCGGAGGTGGCGGCCGCCGCCGACGCCGCCAAGGCGCGCGGGCTGGACGGCCGCTGGCTGATCCCGCTCCAGAACACGACGCAGCAGCCGCTGCTGGCGAAGCTGACCGACCGCGCGACGCGCCAGGCGCTGTTCGAGGCCAGCTGGACCCGGACGGTCAAGGGCGACGCCAACGACACGCGCCAGACGATCGCCGCCATCGCCCAGCTGCGGGCGCAGAAGGCCAAGCTGCTCGGCTTCAAGACCTGGGCGGACTATCGCCTGGACGAGAACATGGCCAAGACGCCCGAGACGGCGACCGCCTTCATGCGGCGGCTGGGCGCGCCGCTGGCGGTCGAGCAGCGGCGCGAGGCGGCGGAATTGCAGGCGCAGGTCAAGGCCGGCGGCGGCGACTTCGCGCTGAAACCCTGGGACTGGGACCTGTATTCGGAGCGGCTGCGCAAGGCGCGCTACGACCTGAACCAAGACGAGCTGAAGCCGTATTTCGAGATCAACCGCGTGCTGGAGCGCGGCGTGTTCGCCGCCGCCACGCGCCTCTACGGCGTCACCTTCAAGAAGCGGACGGACATCCCCGTTTATAACCCCGACGTGATGGTGTACGAGGTGTTCGAGGCGTCGGGCGCGCCGCTGGGCCTGGTGTATTTCGATTACTGGAAGCGCGACAACAAGCGCGGCGGCGCGTGGATGTCGAACTTCGTCGGCCAGTCGAAGCTGCTGGGCACCAAGCCCGTCGTCTACAACGTCGGCAACTTCACCAAGCCCGCCGCCGGCCAGCCCGCGCTTGTCACGTTCGACGACGTGACCACCATGTTCCACGAGTTCGGCCACGCGCTGCACGGCCTGTTCGCGAACCAGACCTATCCCAGCGTGTCGGGCACCGCGGTGGCGCGCGACTTTGTGGAGTTCCCGTCGCAGTTCAACGAGCATTGGGCGCTCGACCCCGCGATCCTGCCGAACTACGCCGTCCATTACCAAACGGGCCAGGTGATCCCGCCCGCCCTGGTGGCGCGCATCCGCAGGGCAGCGACGTTCAACTCCGGCGCCGACTTCGGCCAGGCGCTGGCGGCGGCGCAGATGGACATGAGCTGGCACGGCCTGACCGCCGACCAGCCGCGCCAGGACGCCGACGCGTTCGAGGCGAAGGCGCTGGCGGCGACGGGGCTGGATACGGCCGACGTGCCGCCGCGCTATCGGTCGAGCTATTTCGCGCACATCTGGGGGTCGGGCTACGCGGCGGGTTACTACGCCTACCAGTGGACCAAGATGCTCGACACCAACGCGTACGACTGGTTCGAGCGCAACGGCGGCATGACGCGCGCCAACGGCCAGCGTTTCCGCGACATGATCCTGAGCAAGGGCGGCACGGAGGATTACGCCGCCATGTTCCGCGCCTTCAATGGTCGCGATCCCTCGCCCGAACCGCTGCTCAAGGATCTGGGCCTGAACGCCGACGGCAGCCGCATCGCGCCCGCTAGCTGAGGGCTTCGCCCAGGCGACGGACCGCCGCCACCTTGGCGCGGAGGGCGGTCCAGTCGTCGTCGTCGGCGATCGGGCGCCAGATCGCCTCCACCTCGTCGATCAGCATCGCGCAGGGGGCGGGCTCGGACCAGTGGGGGTGCGATCGGTCGGCGCGCGGGGACAGGGCCCGGACGGCGGCGCGGGCTTCGTCCCATTCCGCGCCGTAGCCGTCCGGCAGGTCGCGGGCGAAGCCGTCGTGGAAGAAGCGGTCGATGCCGACGCCCGTGATCCTGAGCGTCCGTTCGACGGCGCGGGCCAGCGCCCGGTTCTGTTCGTCGTTGCCGGCCGTTCGGCCCAGCCGCCACGCGATCGCCCGCGCGACCTCCGATTGGAAACGATCCGGATAGACCTCCAGCGCGGCGATCAGCGGGGCGGGGTCGTCCACCACCAGCCGTAGCGCGCCCGCGAACTGGCCCAGGTTCCAATAGATCGCCTCGGGCTGGCGACCGAAGGCGTAGAGGCCCGAATGGTCGAAATAGGCCGCCGTGAAGTCCAGGTCCCAAGTCGGCGCGAACCGCCAGGGGCCGTAGTCGAAGCTCTCGCCCGTTACGTTGATGTTGTCGGTGTTCAGCACCCCGTGGACGAAGCCCGCCGCCATGTACGACGCCGCCAGTACCGCCGCGCGATCGACCAGCAGCGCCAGCAGCCCGACGGGATCGTCGCCCGCCTCGCCGTGGAGTTCGCGTAGCGCATAGGCGACCAGCCGCCGCATCCCGTCCGCGTCGCGCTCGTACGCCAGCCGCTGGAAACTGCCGATCCGGATATGGCCGCGGGACAGGCGCACCAGCACCGCGCCGCGCGTCGGCGAGGGCTCGTCGTTGCGTTCCAGCGCCTCGCCCGTCTCGATCACCGACAGCGTGCGCGAGGTCGGCACGCCCAGCGCCTGGAGCATCTCGGTCGCCAGTATCTCGCGCACCGCGCCCTTCAGCGTTAGCCGGCCGTCGCCGAACCGGCTCCACGGCGTCCGGCCGGACCCCTTGGTGCCCAGCTCGCGCAGATGGCCGTCGCCGTCCCGCATCTGCGCGAAGCTGAACCCACGCCCGTCGCCGATATCCGGGTTGTAGTTGCGGAACTGATGCCCGTGATACCGCATCGCCAGCGGCCGCGGCAGATTGTCGGGCAGCGGCTCGAACCGCCCCAGATGGTTTACCCATTCGGCGTCGGTCAGCCCGTCCAGCCCCACCTCCGCCGCCGCGCGGTCGTCGCGCCAGCGCAGCCGGTATTCGGGAAAGCGGGCGGGGGCGACCTCGTCCCAATAGGCCGGGCCGAGGTCGAGGAGCGGCGTCGTCGGCCGATACGCTTGCGGGTCGAAGGGCATCCGGCGATATGGGGGGCGCAGGTGGTGGGGTGCAAATGGCGGGTTACCGAGACGGCTGGTGGCAGTCCGCCGACGGGCTGAGGCTGCACTATCGCGACTACGCGGCCGCGGGCGGCGGGAACGGCGCGCGGCCGACATTGCTGTGCCTGCCCGGCCTGACGCGCAACGCGCGCGATTACGAGGCGGTGGCACCCCGGCTGGCGGACGCCGGCTGGCGCGTGCTGGCCGTCAGTTTTCGCGGGCGGGGTGAGAGCGCCCCCGCTCGCGACGCCGCCACCTACGTGCCCGGTACCTACGCCGACGACCTGGCGCTGCTGCTGGACGAACTGGGCGTGGCGCGCGCGGTGCTGGTCGGCACGTCGCTGGGCGGGCTGGTCGCGATGCTGCTGGCGGAGCGGCGGCCGGGGTTGGTGGCGGGCGCGGCGCTGAACGACGTGGGTCCCGAACTGGAGCCCAGGGGGTTGCAGCGCATCCGCGGGTACGTCGGCCGCGCGTCGAGCTGGCCCACCTGGATGCACGCCGCCCGCGCGGTGCGCGAAGCGCAGGAATACGCTTATCCCGACTACGGCCTCACCGACTGGCTGGCGATGACCAAGCGATTGTACCGCCTCAGCGGGTCGGGGCGGGTCGTCCTCGACTACGACCTGCGCATCGCCGAGCCGTTGCGCGCGGCCGCCACGTCCGGCCTGCCCGCCACCGACTGGTGGGCGGCGCTGCGCGCGCTGGGGGACGCGCCCGTGCTGATCCTGCGCGGCGAGCGGTCGGACGTGCTGGGCGCCGCCGCCGCGACGCGCGCCGCCGCCGCGCTATCGGGCGCGGAACTGGTGACGGTGCCCGGCGTGGGCCATGCGCCGACGCTGGGCGAGCCGGCGGCGGCCGCCGCGCTCGATCGGCTGCTTTCCCGCGTGGAGGGGGCCGCGTGACCGGCTTCGACGCGCTCGTCTTCGGCCCGGACGACGTGGACCTGTCGCGCTCGCCGCTCGCGGGGCGGATTGACGCCGAAACCTATGTGCTGGGCGCGTTCAATCCCGGCCTGACGCGCCTGCCCGGCGGCAACCTGTTGATGATGGTCAGGGTGGCCGAAGCCCTTCGCCATCCTGTCCGCGACCGCCATGTCCGCTCGATCCGCTGGGACGACGGCGCGTATCGGCTCGACGCCTGGCCGCTGGACCGGGTCGACATGGCCGATCCGCGCGCGTTTCGCCTGCGCGACGGGGGCGGCTGGCGCGTCGACGCGCTGACCAGCCTGTCCTGGCTGCTGCCCGTGGAACTGGACCCCGGCGGCACGCGGGTGGAGGCGGTGCATTACGACCGCGCGATCGCGCCCGCCGCTTCCTATCAATGCTACGGCGTCGAGGACGCGCGGATCGCCCGCGTCGGCGACCGCTGGCTGATGACCGCCTGTTCCGTCAGCCCGGAACGCCAGTGCACCGTCCTCTACACGTCGTCCGACGCGGTTCGCTGGCGATTGGAGGGGATCGTCCTCGACCATCAGAACAAGGACATGCTGATCTTCGAGGGGCGGATCGGCGGGGAATACTGGGCGCAGACCCGGCCGCTGGGCGACCTGTGGTTCGCCTATCCACCGGACGCCGAGTGGCGGGCGGGCCCGTCGATCAACCTGGCGCGCAGCCCCGACGCGCTCCACTGGCGTCCGCACGACCGCCCCTGTCTGCGCCCCCACGCCGCCACCGTGTCGACCGCGCGCATGGGCGGCGGCACGCCGCCGGTGCTGACGGAAGTGGGGGGGCGGTACGGCTGGCTGACGCTGTGGCACGGCGTCGAACCGTCGGGCCGGGTCGGCACTTACCGCACCTATTGGTCGCTGCTCGACCCGGACGATCCCTCGACCACGATCGCGACGCAGCACGCAGCCCTGCTCGAACCCGCGCCGCGGCTGACCGGGCCGTTGCGCGACCGCATGTACCTGGACGGCGTCGTGTTCACGACCGGCATCGCCAATGCGGGCGATCACTGGGTCGTCGCCAGCGGCGAGGCGGACCTGGCGTGCCGGATCACCCACGTCCCCAAGGCCGCGCTGAAGGGGTGAACCGGGTCCGGTGCCGGGCGTTGCACCGTCCGGCGTCGCCACCCACATGACCTCCCGAAAGGAGCCCCCATGCCCCGCTACGCCAAAACCGAGGAGGCGCTGTCGCGCCTGACGCCCGAGCAGTTCTACGTCACCCAGCAGGCCGGCACCGAGCGACCGGGCACGGGCGAGCTGCTGAACAATAAGGCCGCCGGTGTGTACGTCGACATCGTGTCGGGCGAGCCGTTGTTCGCGTCCGCCGACAAATACGAGAGCGGGTGCGGCTGGCCCAGCTTCACCAAGCCGATCGAGCCCGCCAACGTTTCCGAATCGTCCGACCGCAGCCACGGCATGGTCCGCACCGAGGTCCGCTCGCGCCACGGCGACAGCCATCTGGGCCACGTGTTCCCCGATGGCCCACGCGACCGCGGCGGGCTTCGCTATTGTATCAATTCCGCCTCGCTCCGCTTCGTTCCGCGCGAGGAGATGGAGGAGCAGGGATACGGCGATTACCTGCCCCAGGTCGAGGACGTGCGCTGAGTGGGGATACGCCCGAGGCGGCGTCGGCGGCGGGCGAACTGGTCTATCGCCAGCGCCTGCCCACGCGCCTTTGGCACTGGGTGAACGCGGTCAGCGTCGTCGTCCTGCTGATGAGCGGCCTGATGATCTTCAACGCGCACCCGCGTCTCTATTGGGGCAAGTACGGCGCGAACTGGGACGCAGCCTGGCTTCAGATCGGATCGCGGGGCCAGAGCGGGTATCTGCGCGTCGGCGGCCTGGAGGTGCCGACCACCGGCGTCGTCGGCTACGCCAACGGCCAGGGCTACGCCTTCCCGTCCTGGATGACGATCCCGTCCAGCTACAACCTCGCTGACGCGCGCGAATGGCATTTCTTCTTCGCCTGGGGGCTGGTGGTACCGGGCATCGCCTACTGGTTCTGGTCGATCGCGCGCGGGCATCTGCGCCGCGATCTGGTGCCGTCGCGCAACGAAATGACGCCCCGCAATCTCTGGCGCGACGTCAAGCGCCACGCGCGGCTGCGCTTTCACGAAGGCGACCCCGCGGGTGAGGGGGCCCGTCGCTACAACGTCCTCCAGAAGCTCAGCTATCTCGGCGTGATCTTCCTGGCGCTGCCGCTGGCGGCCTTGACGGGCATGACCATGTCGCCCGGCATCAACGCCGCCTGGCCCTGGCTGCTCGACCTGTTCGGCGGGCGCCAGTCGGCGCGCTCGCTGCATTTCATCGCCGCCGCCGCGCTGGCGCTGTTCATCCTGATTCACCTGGCGATGGTGGTGCTGGCGGGCCCTTGGAACGAGCTGCGGTCGATCGTCACCGGCTGGTATCGCGTGCCGCGCGACCCCGCCACCGGGGAACGCACGTGATCGGCCGGCGCGCGCTAATGGGCGTGGGGCTGGGTGGGGGTGCCGGGCTGCTGCTGTCCGGCTGCGACCGGATCAACGCGTCGCCCGCCGTACGCTCGCTGTTGGGGGAGGGGGAGTGGTGGAGCATGGCTGCCCAGCGCCTCGTCACCGACCGCGCCGCGTTGGCGCGCGAATATCCGCTGTCGGAGCGCAGCCCGTTCTTCCGCCCCAACGG
>Ga0325400_1007570_pt1 | contig 10383 bp, 7 predicted proteins | sample PopdelMetagenome_2_FD_205662 | JGI IMG/M metagenome (GOLD analysis project Ga0325400, IMG submission 205662) | Populus deltoides microbial communities from Bellville, Georgia, United States - Xylem-PdKOR-R1 | ecosystem: Host-associated > Plants > Phyllosphere > Stem > Wood/Secondary xylem...
AGCAATCAAAAGAATAAAGACCAAATTTGACATAGAAACAAAATGACTTGACATTTTTTAATTTTGGGTAAGCTAGCGCAAATCCTAATGAGAGGATAGAGAAAAAAAAGGAGGAAAAAACAATGTTGCCGGATCCTCGCCGTCGCCCCCGCACCTACACGTGCCACCTCTTTTGAACGTGCTGCTTCCAACGCCACTAAGGAAGCCATATACGTTGCTAGAACACAATGAAGCGAGTGTGTTTGGTACTATGGTAGCTTTTGTAGTTGTGGTTTGGAAAAGGTTGTTTTATAAAAAACATTTTTGGTTGAGGTTGGTTTGATATTTATATACGTTTGGTTAAAACTGTGGTTGAAATTGAAGTTGAACAAAAAGTAGTTTAATGTGTTTGGTTAAGAATGCTTTTCAAATTGAGGTTATAAAATTGAGGTTATATAATATATATATAATATTAATATTGGAGGTTTTTAATTTAAATATTGTAGATTTAACTACTGCAATTACATCATGAAATAAATAATACTTTATATAAATTCATCTGATAAGGACTACAGTTTCCATGGTTTTTTGAGCGTGCAACAAAATCAGGTAAAATATCATCAACAACAAAATTGAGATTACGATCAAATTCTGTAAATGCTACCTCATCATACGATCTCCTTCTAATTGATGCAGTGTCATTGAATTATATTAAATGCTAGTTTTTTAAATAAAACACAATTAAAAATAAAAAAATAATTTTTTTACTAGGTTGGACTCGGTCCAATATATTTAGGTTTAGGCTGGATCCGGTCCGATCATTACAATGGATTTAGCCAAACTGTGCAAAGTGAGTTTTTAATTCACTTTGCACTGTTCACTTTTAAGTAACAATGCAAAGTGAACTAAAAACTCACTTTATACAGTTCGGCTATAGAGTGAATTATTTACTCTGCACATAGAGACGGAACGCAGGCATTGAAGCATTAATTTTTTGTTTTTGTTAAATCTGAGGCATCGTTGCAAGTATGGTGGGTTCCATACAAAAAAAAAAAAACTTCATTTTTTAACTTAACCAAATATTAATAGTCGTGGCATACAATTAACCTCACCCGTAGCCGTAGTGCCAAACGGGTACTTCATCCACACTCTGGCTGAAATCCCTATTTTTCATAGAAGTGACAATAATATTTTGCTTATAACATTAATTGAAAGCCTTTTGTAAGCAAACTCTCGTAGCATGTAGATACTAGGATAAACTTTTGCATTACTCTGTAAATAGTTTGAACAAGGTATAATTAATCTAGTTATCATAAAAAACTATAAACTAAACCGGGATTACTAGTAACTCCTAAACAAGGTCTAATAAACTCAAAAGAGAGTAATAAGAAACCTATTTACAGAAAAACCGATAATAAAAAGAGCAAAAGACCCAAGAAATTTCTAAATCTATTTTCCCCCATCCAAGATACCTATTTACATGACTAGAGATGAAAACATTAATTACTCATAATTATTTTCTAGTTAGAATTACCGTTGCTATTCCAAAATGATCCATCTTTCAATATTAATCAGATCCGGAGAGTACGCACTGCCTATACTCTAAAATTACAAGAATATTTTAAAGTCCATCGGCCTTGGGGCAGGAGCTGCGGTGGCCATCCCAACAATTTCTAGAACTTCTTGATTAAAAAAAAAAAAATTATTGACTAAAAAAGTTGACTATCCCAACAATTTCAAACAATAGATTAGATATTGGGCTATGAATTAATTTTAAATAACTATATAAAGTCAAAAACTTGTTATACCAAATATTGTCAACAGATTTTTTTTTTTTTAAAAAAAAGTTATCCCCACGCAACAAGTTATCGAAGGAGATGGGAAATGATAGAAACAAAAAAAAATAATAATAAAAAATACGTGTAATACCTGACATCTTCCTTAATTCCTCACTAAACTACTACTAAGATGATGATATACTACCATACGAGTAGATTAATTTAAAACTAACATCCGAACAAAGAAATGAGATTCTTCAAATTTTAAACAAATGATTTAAGAAATCCTTTCTTTTACCATGGAATTGAAGCTTCATATATTAAAATTAATTTTCTCTTGTAATTAATTAAGTCTTCACGCATAAAATAATGCATTTTTGAGAAACTATTTTCTCGCTACCTTTTCAAACTTAAACTTTAAATAATAACATGGAACCATGCTTAAAGAAATCTAAATGAATGGTTTTGATGATACCAGCAAAGAAAATAAGTTGAGAGATTTTTTGTGGCTTGGTGATAGTGAGGAAGAGAGAAAGCTCGGTTGAGCTTAATGAAGAGGGCTCAGTTGGGTCTGCTTGGAGGAGGGCTTGGTTAGGGTTTCTTGTAGGAGGGTTCGGTTGGCCCCGACATTTCTCTCCCCTCTCTAAGCCTCGGTCGGGCCTTTTCCCCTTTCCTTCTTCTATCTTCCTCCTCTTTCCCCTCCCCTCTTGACCTCGGTTGGTCCGGTGAAGGTGCGGTTGGGCAGTTTGGCCTCGGTTGGACCTGCCTCCCTTTATTTCTTGCACCATCCCTTTCCTTGTTGCTTATGCGAATATTCACGTACTTGGTTTTCATTTAATGTTTTTTTTTTAAATTTCTTGACCCATTCCATTTACTATAGTTAATTTTCAATCCATTAATGACTTTTTAGTCTTGTAAAGTTTCTAACCCAAAATCATAGTTGATAAACTTAACCAAAAATCTAGAACTTTGAAAAACTGAATTTGGAACCTAACTTAGACTAAGTTTTTAGTTAAATTAAATAAGACATTAATCTAATAAAACCTAGTTAACCCAATAAAACATGATCGAACTTTGGTTGGGTCAGCACAAAAAAAAAAGTTTTTAAAAATAATTATCCTAAGAGGGTAATTTTTGTATCTTTATTTTTCTAAATACTAAATTGACAAATATATCATCGGAATAAAAAAAAATTAATACATGCATTTAGGGGTTTTTTGATCTTTTCACTTTCAGTTCTTTTGTAATTAATAATAGGTTCATCAAGGCCATTTTTATTAAATGTTAATAATGAAAGGTTAGTACCCGTATCTTTTTTGTAGCGCATGCGACGCCTCGTGCCTTTCTTGCTCCCTTTCTTTTGAATGGAATGAATTTCCTCTTGGTGGTATGAAATGCCCTTCCTCTATGTCGTTGGAAGCATCATCATTTTTTTTTTTGGTGAGGTGTGTGTCTGTTGAGGTAGAGTGATTTGTTGCCAGTTGACCTTTTTTTTTTCTTCTCTATCCTTCCCTGAAAATTATAGGTTGGTCCTTTTTGTTGTTAATATTTCAACTTCAATCCTTATTCTTTCGATTTCTATTTTGTTCTTGGCTCTTTTATAAAAGTTTAACTATTTTCAATTTAGTCCCTTGGTTCTAATTTATCATGTATTATTTTTTTCAATTTGGTCATTATTTTTTTGATTTCTTTTTTTTTTCTTTGGCTTATTTGTAAAATTTTTATTGGTTTCTAATTTCATTCTTTAATCTAAGTTTATGATGAATTATTGTTTCTGATCTGGTCTTTATTCTTTTTATTTTTTTCCTTTTGTTAATGTTATTTTTCTTTTTAATTTAACCCTCAAATAGAAATTTTTTTTAACTCCCTTCTAATTTATATTTTGATTTTGATTTTCACCTTGATTATTTTAATTGTTATTTTTTTTTATTTTAAATCCTTTTGTGTGATTGATTTTTTCCTGATTTATCCTTCAAAGTTTGATTTGTTGAGGATTGAGCTTCGTGATTTTTCAATGTATACTCCTTTCAGTCTAATGACCCAGGTCACAAACCTGAAAAGCTAATGCGATTCAATATTTTTGTTTTTACTTATTTTCTTTTTCGATTTTATCGTTCAAGATTTCTTTCTTTAAAAAAAAAAAATGAAATTGGCTTTATGGTTTTCTTGAATTTATGTTCTATTTGGTTATCATGAACTTATAACCTAGGCTATGAGTTTTTCAAGTTAATCTGAGTTGACTTGCCTCATATTACCCATGTTATATGTGTATTATGTTACCCTAGATTGACTCAGGCTCCCCCCCTCCTTATCCAAATTCTTTGTACTTTCAAGGTTTTTTTTTGCAAACAATCATGATTTTTATTAAAAAAAACTCACAGGTTTTGCAAGTTAACCCTACTTATTATGCAGGTTACATAAATATCACGATGCCTCAGGTTTACTTGGACCAGTTCTATTTTTTTTTAATTTTGTACTTTCAATTATTTTTTTCTAGACAATCATGATTTTTTTAAGAGAATATTTTTTGACAATTTATTATTGTTATTAATTTTTTTATTGTTTAATTAAAATAAAATTAATTTATTAAACCCGATCATGAATATAGCACAAGTAATTATTATTATCATTTTTTAAAACACGCTCACGACACTTAGACATTATTTTTCACAGGAAAAAACATACAAACTCATGGCATAGCATAGGCCACGTCCAGTAATTATCTTAAATAGTAGGGTTCGAGCATTTTCAATTTGTCGATTTAAGTCCTTAATTATGGCTTAGGAAAACCATGCATATATTTTTAGCTTGCTAGGTAAAAAGATATGCTTCCTTTTTTGACTTCGTGGATTCTAGCTAATATTTAAAAAAAATTATTAAATTTTTCTTAATACATTTAAACCAAGATGGAGGATGCATAATTAAAACATTTGAAAAGGGGATTTAATCTCAGTTAAGATACAAGATAGCTCGAGGATACAACTTAACGTAAAACAAAAAATACATAAGCTTTATGCCATTTGAAGAAGTTAATGAATCTAACCGAACAAGATTAAAGATGAAAATTCAACTATGAAAATTATATGTTTAGAACACTAAAAATCGCGGTTAACTCTTCAAGTTTGAGTACTTTACTTAATAATTCAGTTGAACTAGCTTCAGCAAGTCCCACTAGTAAACACAACTAAAATAGAATCTTGAAGGCATGTATACAAGCTAAGACAAAGGAGATGCAAGACCCTCTTGAGCAGATAATGGATGGAGAGGTTGGTTTCTCCTTGAGGAGCCATATTTCTCCTTCCTGAACGAAGGTCTCAAGGCAAGGGCTTTCAAAGTTCTTTTCGCACAAAACCTTCGCAGCAGCAACGCTAATCTCTGTTTGTATTTTAGTATTGATAAAAATAATAGTTTGTGACAAAGTAACAACAGCAAGAGAGCAGCCAAATCCCACCACTTCGAATAGTTCACACGAACACCAAAAAAATCATGAAGGATTTGCTTGCCTTGGATTTTAGGCTCTCCTTGAACGAAAGGTTCGAACTCAAGCCCAAGCATGTCATTTTTGAATTGACCCTGTTTCCAATTGGCATGATAAATTTATTACATGTCAATAGTTTGGCAATACAAATCAATGCACACAGCAGAACGTGCGAGATTATCTGAAACTTCTATGCAAGTCTATGGGTTAGAAGGTTGCAAAGGGAAGAATTGACATGCAAAATTGCTTTTTAAGTGAGGCAATACCGATGTGAGCAGTGTTGAAGTTCATAGCTAGATAGACTTGGAAACTGAACTGGAAAGACTTTACCTGAACAGCCCATGAAGTGAAACTGATATAGGCCATTGGGTAGCGCCAAAAGAACTTGGGAAGATCAGGCAGTGGCCTATAGAGTCCAGATGCCATCGACAAAAACATCTACGTTGGCAGATAAATCATATAATCTATCAGCTTCTTTTAGAGCTAGCATAAAAATAATGAGAATTGAGAAACGGTGGCTAAGTATTTTGCTTACAACTGCAAAAGCTGAAACTCCTATACCCATCAGAAAGTTCGGGACAAGCAGCGCAACAATCATTGCCACACTTTCCATAATGGCAAAGCAGAAGAAGAAATTCATACAGAGATAGCAATAGTGGGAAAATCCCAGATGAAATTTCACCATGTAAAATACTATTGTACCAGAAGAAAGAGACATGATCACTAAGAAAATGAATGATGCGAAGAAGTTAGAAAGCATAAACACAGCCTCTCCATAGTGCCCGTTGAGTAATTCATGGTAGGATACCTTCCATTCTTCTAAAAAAGAGGGTAATCCTCCAACAGACAAGCAAATCAAGAAGTCATAAACGTATGTGTAGCATTTTGCTCTTGTGACGAATGCTGAGTTTGACAAGCCAACATCAAAGTACATAATTCCAGCACCTAGTGATATTAGAATATAGAATAAGGTCCGTACCCAAAAATACCCCAAGTCTCTAATCATGTTCACGAAAGAACGAATAGTCAGTGTGTAGAGCTGCTTCCACCAATTGTTTCTGCTCTCAATCAATGCACTCATAAGCTCTTCCTACAATCAGCTAATTTTTTATTAGTCAAAGGGGTTGCACTTCTTGATTCTATGGAAGAGTACTGGTGTTCTTTTGAAGGTTTATTTAGCGACAAGTCGCAAGACTCGTAACAGCTCGTGCTGAAGAAGTTAATTGCAGGCAAAGATTGTAAGATAAGATAATCAAGAATGAAGTAAGGTTATCTTGAGTGTAAACTACTTACATTAATGAGTGCAATTTGTCGGATTTTTTTTCTTGTGTTTATGGAATACTCAGAACTCCTGTATTTTTCAATAAGCTTTGCTTTGATGTCTTCTGTAGTAAAACTTGTTTCAAAATTTGATGGCACTGAGACTGCCTGCATTATTACACAAGGATCAATTAACAACAAGATAGGCTGGAAAGGAAACAGAACAAGTTGTTTACAGAAGAAGTAAGCATGCATGACTACGTACAGAATCTCTCAGCGATCGCAGCAGAGTTGAGGCCATCTTGTCAAAGTCTGAATTTATACATCGAAGGAAGTGATCTGAAGGATTTCTTCTTGTCGGACAAGGAAATCCTGCTTCAGCAAAGAACTGCATGATGACCAGATTATAAAATTAGCACTCAATCACTCATTTTAACAGTTTCTGCCATTTCTATCTATCATCAAATCCTACTTACCTTAACAGCTAGCTTTGCTTCCCCAAAATAGATAGTCTCTCCACTTGAGAGGAGGCACAAGTCATCAAACAAATCAAAGATATAACCACTTGGTTGGTGAATAGAGCAAACAACTATTCTTCCATCAAGAGCAATATTCTTTAGAGCATGAATGACAAATAATGCTGAAGCACTATCTAGTCCACTGGTGGGTTCATCAAGAAACAAGACATAAGGCTGTGTTAATATTTCAAGACTAATGCTTAGTCGCCTCTTTTCGCCACCGCTTAAGCCTCTCAAATGCCAGTTCCCAACCTTATTGTCAGCACAATCCTGAAGTCCCATCTTCATGATTGTGTTTTCTATTACAGAATTGATTTCATCTTTGGTCATTGTACTAGGTAGCCTCAAATGAGCAGAGTAAGTGAGAGTTTCCTTGACAGTAAGGGTTCCGAAGAGGAAATCTTCTTGAGTAGTATAAGACTGCAAGTTTAGTTCGATCGTAAACGAAGAAAAAATATAAAGCATAATTTTTTGGTGACACTAAAGAAATATGGGGGGAAATGTATTGAAAAAGATGACAAATTTGAAGTACTAAAACAAACAAGGGCTTTTATGAATTTTCTATGTAAAAAGCAAGGCTGCCAATTGGCCCCTTCTCTAATGAAAACTTGCCCCTAATTCTCTAATGAAAACAGTGCTTTTAACCCTGTAAAGATTGTTTATTTTGCCAACAAAGAACATAAATATAGAAAATTCAGATTTTCAATCTAGCGACATGTTTCAAAAGGGTCGAAGATTGGATTCCTCTCTTTTCTTGTACTGCCTACTTCGTATATTTTCCTCTTTGTACTCTATATATTTTCCAGCCACTTATATACAGCATGTCATTCTATTTAAATAAATTTTTTTCCATAATTGATGATTGACATAATAATGCTTACAATGCTTCCGTTGCCGATCTTTCTCTGCTTCCCATTCAACAAAACATTGCCTGACATTATTAAATTTGAAGACAGCCTCCCTGTGTTGAGGATCAAGGAAATCAAAGGTCATTTCCTCTCAGGCATTCAACTATTAAAATAACAACAACAAAAAAGAAAAAAGAAAAATATGCATATAATTAAATTTAAAACTTCTCAATAAAAAAAATATAGTTAATATAATCTTAGGATAATTTGCAATTAGTTTATAGTTATATTATTTTTCATGCAGTTTTTTTTCTTTGAAATTTGAAATATTAGTCCTTAATTTAGAACTCGTTTTATACACTTGGCTTGAGAGGGCAATAAAGAAAGAAAAGAAAAGAAACACTTGCTAAAGCTGCTATAACCATAGTTATTAAACCCGGTTTGGAGGTTGACCTGGCCAAGAGGCCGGGTCCCGGGTTTCAAGGGTCAACCCGGGTCAACTCGGGTCAACCCGGGTCAACCCGGAAAAATTAAAAAAAAATAAAGTTTTAATATTTCATATGAAAAATCCATGTAAATATAGATTATACATATTATGAAGTTTAAAAGAATATTTTAAAAAGTTTTTTTATCCTATATTAAAAAGATATTATGTTAAACTTTTAAGTTAAAGTATTTAAACTAAAAAAGTTTTTTATCCCATAGTGAAAAAACATAACTTTTTCCTTGGAAACATAGAGTATATATATTAATGGGTTTCAAATCCCACATTGAAAAAACATAACTTTTTTCATGGGAACATGGAATATATATATGAAAGGGCTTCAAACCCCACATTGAAAAGATACTATGTTACCCTTTTAAGTTGAAGTATTTAAACCAAAAGGTTTTTTATCCACATTGAAAAAACATGACTTTTTTCTTGGGAACATAGAGCATATATACTAATATGTTTCAAATCCCACATTTAAAAAAAAAAAAACCCAGGTCTCGTTTGGGTTTACCCGGGTCCCGGGTCGACCCATCAGGTCGTCCAGGTTTGGCCGGGCTGTTGCCACAGCCAGTCTTTTGTTAAACCCGGACCGGTCCAGTCACCGGATCAACCGGATCCTGGATCGACTCGCCGGGTCGGGTTTAATAACTGTGGCTATAACCTACTCCCTGCCAACATAGCTAGGCAAAAAATTTATAATAGAGGGGTCAAACAAAAAAAAAACTTTTATCTCCTAGACCTATTTTTCTCTTCTGCTGTGCAAGCCATCGAAAACCAGGGTAAGAAGATAAAATAGAAGTAAACAGAAGCAGTAAAAGGTATCGGCAAGGGGATGTAGCTCAGATGGTAGAGCGCTCGCTTAGCATGCGAGAGGTACGGGGATCGATACCCCGCATCTCCATTCTCTTTACCTTTTTACTTTTTTGCTTGATTATGAAAGGCTAATTTGTTATTTAGTGAGAAGCATAATATTAAAAGTTAATGAGAAGCAATAATTTGAGCATGCATGCATAATTTGCGAAAAGATACATAATTTGAAAATTATTTGAAAACATGCTATAGATCATTAATTAATCTTTCTATTATATATAAACTTAAGGAGGATTTTACAAAGCAAATATTGAAAGTTAATGAGAAGCATGCAAGGAGGGAGGAGGGGGAGACTGGAGAGGTACCAGCTAATGCATCAAGCAAGGTGGATTTTCCTGAGCCAGAAGGACCCATAATAGCCATGATCCGATCAGGTAAAGCATAACCACTTTGCCGATTTAGCAACTTCCTAGTTGCACCCTTTCCTAAGTTCTTAGCCACCACTGCCGTCACATCTTCCCATACCAGATATATTTCTTTCTTTTCTCTCATCACTGTACTGGACTCCGACTGCTTTAATTCATTCTCAGTACTCTCTTCTACCTTCATCTCCGACTGCTCTAATTCATTCTCAGTACTCTCTTCTACCTTCATCTCCGACTGCTCTAATTCATTCTCAGTACTCTCTTCTACCTTCATCTCTATCAATAGACATTAAAGTTGTTCATAGCCAGTTTGAGGCTGTGCATTTTTATTTGTGCAAAGCACTGGCCCTAATGTGTGTGTGTATCGTCAAAAGTCCCTAAAAAGCGACTATATACATTAATCAATATCCAACCGTCTGTTACAGTAATACATCTAGTTTTCTGAAAGGAAAAAAACTGCTAGCAGATGAAGACCAACGTGGAGTAAGAGACATGGGAGTAAAGAGAGGGCCAGTACTATAATTGTCAGGGTCCCTTTGAATTAATTTGTAGCATTGTTTTATTGAAACGAAGGAAAAGAAACTGGTAACACTTGCAACTACTAGGAGTTGAGTTTTGGGTGCTGCACCAGCCCAACGCATTCCCTTGTCTTGGAAAGGAATTGGCAAAAATCGATACATGGCTTCCACAGAGTACAGACAGCTGAGCATGGAGACCATGTGTTGTGCTATTCTGCCGGTGAAAAAGAATTGATGATTGAAAAGAAAAACATATACATATACTGATATACATAC
>Ga0325400_1007571_pt1 | contig 10382 bp, 5 predicted proteins | sample PopdelMetagenome_2_FD_205662 | JGI IMG/M metagenome (GOLD analysis project Ga0325400, IMG submission 205662) | Populus deltoides microbial communities from Bellville, Georgia, United States - Xylem-PdKOR-R1 | ecosystem: Host-associated > Plants > Phyllosphere > Stem > Wood/Secondary xylem...
TTTTTTTTTTTCTCATTTCACTCATTAATATTGTCATTCCTTGTCCGACCATAGTTATCATTACAAGTTTCCATTTTTAATATGACTCATTTCTTTTGGAAGCTAAGATATAATATCATATGTTTCCTGAGGGAAAGGATCCAAGTTTCACCTTTAATGCGTCTAGATAATTGTTTTAGTGACTTTCCGAATCTGACAACAGAGGTTGCATATCGACCTCTCCTCAGATTTCTGACTATATTTGAAGTTTTAGGACTTTGTTTCAAGCGAGATTGGTCTCGTTGGAAAGCTAAGACATGAGGCTACAAGTTTTCTAAAGAAAGGAGAACCTAGTTCTTCCCCCAAGACACTCGAAATTACTCATCAACGAATTAGACCTACTGCCCTATAGGGTCTGTCATGACCCAGTCTCGGTTGGTGATTCATAACTGGAGTTATATAGCTCCAAATTGAGTAAGACCAATTTCCTTAGTTATTCAACATCCAAAACTACAATTCCTATGAAGGAACCTGATTCTAATTATCTCATCCTCCTACTCGAATTCTCTTTGAAAGGCAGGAGATGAATCTGTCTAGATTCGTCAACCTTTCCATATACACACAACATCCGTAATTCATCTTTCCCTCTTTTATCTCAATCCCTAGCCATATCACATGCCATATAAGAGTGTCAAAAATATATTTTAAGAGCCGATTTACTCTAGTTATTTCAATCTTCCCTCTAGACATCAAAATAGAATATTTTTACCGATTTTACTAACTTTTCGAACAATATGCTTCTAAACACAATCCTTGCTATTTCAACATGTATTTTTTCTCATTTTGACACAATTAAACACATGTCATCAAGCTAAATATGTCAAATTAAACATCCTCCCCCTTTGATACATAATTGACCGGAAGCTTGGCCTTAAGGAACCAAGAGTTCCCTCATTCATTTCATGCTAATTTCATTTAATTTACACACACATTCACATAAAAAACAACTTTTTATAATAAATTCAATAAGAAAAACCACAATTTGCCCCTTTTCCCTCTTTACTCTTCATATGGTTGGCCACCCAAATACCCATGCATTTTCTTTGATGAATCATCATGATTTCATGCCCTCAATCACATACAACACATGAATTAACTTAATTTTAACAATTAATATATTTCCCCAATTCAAGTCTAAGAATCCTAATTAAAAATTCAACATTAAAGCATCAATTCGTAATCGAATTCGAAACAACTTATAGAATCTTGTTTAGAACTCCTTACCTAGTAAGAATTAAGGTCTCGATCCTCAACTAGTCGAAAATTTTTGCCTCCCTTTTTCTAATGACAGCCGACCCTCCCTCCTCTCTCTACCTTCAAAATTTCTTCTTAATCCTTGCTTACAAATATTGATTCTACCTATAAACCCTTAATCTTGGATGGGTTATTGAGATTTTTGATGTTTCTCTCTTGATTTGGCAAGAACAACATCAAAACTCCCTCCTTCTTCTTTTTTTTTTTTTTTTATAGCTGTTGTCAACTTTAATGGGCAAGAGATGTGTATTTATACCCCATAATTTCTCTTATTTGTACTTAGACTCCATTTCCTTTGAGTCTATTATTTTTTCCCCCACATCTTTTTTCTTATAATTAAGTTATACCTCTTTTCATTTCTTATAATTCCACCCCTCAACTTTTTATTTTAGTTTATTTTTTTTAATTTAATTCAACTCTCAGTATTTGCAGGTTAAATTTATAATATCTCAAAATATTTCATCCGAAAATTTATATCTGAAAATTTTTGAATTCCTGTTTTATTTAAATTTGTACATGAATTTCTTCACTTTTTTTCATTTATTTAGTTTGTAATTTAAGCAAACATTTATTTCCCAGGATTTACACTATACTTTATAGTGTAATTTTATACTACCAAATATTAAAGTCTATAGTTAAATCCTAATACTTTGAATACTAATTAAAAAATTAATTGTTATGAGATTTTTGATATTTTTGCCAAATTCTAATCGATAATCATAAACTGGTTACAATATCCATTCTATATTTTTAAAACATGATAAAAATAAGATTGTTTTTTTTAGAAAATATACATGAAAAACCTTTAGGATTTAACTGTATGCAATTAAAACATTTAGTTAATTAATTATTTTTTTTATCTTTTCCCTTTTTTCCCCATCTATTTAATGCAAAATAAAAAAAGTAATAAAAAGAAAATACAACACACATGCATTCTTTTTTTTTTTTTACTATAGTTTTTACTTACATACCCCACAATTGATACTCCAACCTTTCGATTTAAGTAACATGAAAAGGTTCAGGGGTTATATATACTCTTGAACCACTCAAGTAAAAAGGCTCACAGTTTCTATTTTCTAAGTATTTGTATTTTAATTCTTAGAGCATATATCATACAAAAACAAGAACAAACACTCTTGTTCTTATAATTTAAAGCTCATTTTTTTTATTTATTGTATTTTTTATTATTAAAAATCACTGATTTTATCATCGGAGGGTCCTTAAACCCCACTAAAAGGGATTGTTTTTGTGTTTGGGCTTCTACTACTAACCATTAACTTTGTGAACTCTGAAGAAGGAAATATTGACGTGAACATATGATTATTCATTATCTAAGCACAAAAAAACCCCATTCTTGGGCATATTTGAATTTGAAACATCAACAATTGACATTGTCTGTTGAAAATTGATTAGAAAGCCATCAATTATTCTTCCTAAACTAATTTGACATCCATTATCAGCTATCAATGAAAGACAATCAAGATTCCCTTGGAAACATCAGGCCTTGCCACCCCAATAAGTCCTAACACATGATGTAGCTCCCTCAATCTCAACTCCTTAACCATAAGTTGTCCCCTCTGCCACGAGACAATTATATTATCCAAAAGAGGTTGGGCAAAGCAATTTGGAGAGCTTTCCACCCCAACAATCTCCTAGTTCCTTTAGAGATCATTCTCATTGACGTGAAGCTCTACTAATAAATGGTCACCTAGATATGATCCCTTTGACCACAATGAGATAAAAGTTAGCTATCAATCCTATTGTTCCACGCTAAAATTCTCTAACTCTTATAGCCTATTAGACAACGTTTAGGGAGAAGTTTGACTAGTTCTAATTTTATATTTATGATGTGACTAGTTAAAGTTGCTTGGTTAAATTAGTTAGTTGTTCTTTAATCAATTTTTTTTTATCTCTTTAAAAGATTCTTATAATTGTTTAATATTAAACTTTGTACTTAGCCATAATTAGGTCTCTAGCATCACGATTTTAGGGTTTGCCAATTTTAAAATGGTTTTAACCTTAGTGTTGCTAAAGACATCACCAACATCCTTATATGTGTTATACTATTGTTTTAAATAAGGATTGAAATTCTTCTCTTGCCTTTAGTATTGATCGAGATCCAAATACTTTTGGATCAATTATACTACGTGTTTTTCATTTCTTCCTTCCAACAAGAAGAATCTACAACTATGAACTTAATTCTAAGTAGAGTGAGGTAACAACCTAATAAAATCAAATAGAGTTTAAGGATATCATGAACATCTATCATATTATTCATGATCAATTTCAACTTACCTTTTCATATGTGATAATTAATAATTATTGTTCTTATTTGGTTGACATACAAATGTTTATTTTTTGTGTAAACAATGACCTCATATTCTTTTATCTCTTAAATGAAGAAATATTCCCCCTATCATATTTACACTAAACTTGATCGATTGAATCAACCAACTATGACATAACAAGTGACATTATTCATCAAACATATTGATCATGTTTAAAAATGTATTTGATGTATCAATCATTTTAATTTAAAACAATATGATCTCTAGCTTTTATACGTGTTACTTAAAGCCTTACATATTACACTTGATCATTTATCTCTTGCATAAAAAAAAATTCATAATTCCTCTTTTAAAACCTAAAGACTTCTTCGTAGAAGACTAATTAAAAACCCTAAAAATTATCCATCTTCTCAAATATTACTAAAATGGTAGCCTGAAGCACTATTCCTACGAAACCTATGTTAATAGCTCATTATTAAAATTACATAGACTATTTAATAGTTGGTCCACAATTAGTGTTACAAAGAATATGACTAAAATGGTAGCCTAAAGCACTATTCCTACAAAACCTATGTTAATAACTCATTATTAAAATTACATAGACTATTTAATAATTGGTCCACAATTAGTGTTACAAAGAATATATAAAAGGAACATCTTGGTTTATTTTTTAAGAAGGTTTTTAAGAAATAAAAGGATCATCCTTTCATTTTGGACATTGAAAAAGAAAGACTTTTCTTTTAAGATGACCATGTCAACTTGAATGTTTGAAAGAAAATCTTTTCTCAATGACCCAATGTTGCTATAACTAAATATATGAAAAGGTTGGAAAGAATGTAATATCATTTTTAGTGAATAATAAAGGTATCAAAATTTTTTTGACATAATTCAAATATCCAAAGTCACTTAAAAGCCTAACAAATATTTTTTTTCTACCCTCTCTATATTCTAATCAAGTTTATAACACATTTTTAATTAGGTATGAATTGCAAACCATTACCTTATATGATTTGATATAATAGGTATTCTTGACCTAGTTGGTGTGGAGCTTATACTTTCACATATATTAATATCAGTCCTTTTAAGGACTTGGTGTTTGGCACATTTGAATTCAATATGCCGATAAGGAAAGGGGAAGAAATAAACATCCTTTCTACCATTAAAAAACATAGTCTTTTGGCTATACAAGGATGTAAAGATCTTATTATTCGAAGTAAAAAAATCTTACCAAAGCATAACTACAAATGACAATAACCTAAATAAAGAGCAGGATTGCAGACTTAGGGTTTTTTTTTACTGAGTCACATCTATTAAGCTTTAGAAGAGTGTTATGTTAAATGTGAAGGAGAACCTTTTATGATAAAAGAAAGCATTTATAGGGTACTTTGGTAGGTTTGGGAGTGGACAACTATCTATTTCCTAAGGTTCAGTAATGTGGAGACGAACCTAGATGCAAACTCTTTGTTTTAGGAATAAATTTATTAATGTCATCTATCTATGAGTTGCCTTATAGGGATTATACAAAATTCTTCCTAATCCTCACAAATAGGAGTGGCCTTGTAATATCTCTATTGGCTTCAATGAGGATACATTCTTTATGGATATTGCTTCTCAAGCACCAAATGGTAGATATAAAATGAGAGGAAAACACTATAATTTAAAAAAGTATTTTGACATGTTAGGATCTACATTTCTAGTTGGTGATAGACCATGTTTCAAAGAAAAATTAATATTCTTGTAAACCTTATCACTATTCTTGTAAACCTTATAACCCTTATATGATGGCTATATAATTAGGGTTCCTTTAAGGTATACCATTCTCCCATGCTCTATGTTAAGAATAAAATTGGTTTGAATAAGATAACCTTCAATAGTCTAGATCAAGTTAATGAAGTGACTTAGCAGTAAAGTTTTATTTCACGTACTTTTAAGTAAAGGACTTCTCATTAACTATGAGTTTTCAATTAAGGTTCTTTATATATATATATATATATATATATATATAAGAAGACCTTAGACCTCATGTATAATAAGACTTCATTAGAGGATGTGGCAGTAAGGTTTTTTTTGGAAAAAAAAAACTATAAGGTAAGGGAAAGATCTTTGAAAGCCCAATTACAAGATCAAGTAAAAAACATACACATAAAGCCTTAGGTAAGAGCATTTGTCTTTAATTGCTTTAATTTTAATTTTTTATTTATTTTATGGTTTTATTATATCTTCTTGGTGCAGTTCCTCACCTTGTTATTCATCCCTAACCTTAACAGACAATTAATCCTATTATGCCTTAAAATCTTCCATCATTTGATAAAGAAAAAAAAGGATGAAGCTCATATTATTAATTTTAGGATCAGACCTTGGATAAAGTTCTTTAATCAAATTATCTCAGCACTCATATACTATTTAAACTTTGTCTTACCATATTTCTTTATTTATTATAACAATTAGTTTTTCTTGTTGCATATTCTCCTCTTGTTCCTATTACATAGATGATAACAATAAAGGTTTGTTACGCTTAACATCTTTAATTGAGTGTTACTCTTTCGTTAAAAAATGTGCCACCTTCTACTGTAATGATTCCTAAAGAATCTCAACCATCCCTTATTGATATGGAAAGAAACCTTTTGATTATATGCTTCTACTAAACCTGGGTATACTTCATCACTTATAACTTTCCATTCCTATACAAGATGATTTTTCCATAGTGATACTAGAGTAAAAAAACCCACTTGTTACTAAAGCTAAATCTTTCAAACCCTCGATAATAAAATCTCTTAGGGTACATATGTTTTTTGGTTAAAGGGAATGCATCTTAATATAAGCTTTTTTTTACAGGGTTGATGCTATGTTGAGAAAGTACGTTTTCAATTCAAAAGAGAATAATAGTGAATAAGAAAGTGAAAGGAATTAGAATCCTAACACAATTGCTCCCAATATCTTAGAAGTCTCATAATTTAATGATTTAATAAGTGGTTTTCTCTTCTTGCTTTTATGGTATAAAATAGATACAGACGAGTGGAATGTAACCTAGAAGAAAAAGAGCTCATATCAATAGTTGGTCCAATTTTAAATTATCAAATAACTAACATTCTTAAAGAGTCTATAAGAGGTGAAATCTCTTGTCTTCCCATGAGTAATTGATTAATGACATTATACTCCTATTTAAAAAGTTGTTATATCAAGCTAACTAGCCATAATAGCTCTTTCTTCAAAATAAAGTGTAAGTTTGTATTATTAACTTAAGTCATAATCTTTTATAATTTTAATGCTAATAGATACTTTCACATATTGTGTAATTAGAGAGCTTTAGATAATCTATTTTCTCAAATCTTGTCCCCTTTACCAATGAAAATTTCTTCTACTAAATTAGAGCATGATAAAGACATCAAATCAAAGAAAAGTTCGCTTACCAATGTCAAGGAGATCCTAGCCATACTTGCCCTAGGATATAGTGTTTTAGGAGATTGAGTCACCACTAATCTCTTAGTGTAGCATTTAAAAGGAATCTCTTAATAATCTTTGTATATTAGATCATAATATATGCAAAGCTTTAGTGTAGCTATATTTAAGTATCAATCCCCTTTCTAGCACTAAAGAATCCATAATAAAGTTTATAGTTATAAAGTTGTTCATGAATTTTTTTTTTCATCTGAAGGTTGTCCCAAGATATTTAGTATTTGATAGTCTAACAAGCTTGCTAGTTTCTCAATGATGCATTAGCACAACTCCAATTCTAAAATATTGTCAATTTGGTGAGACTTTGATGAAAACTCATTGATTTATTATCAAACATATTTTAGGGTTAAAATTATCGTCCTAGTTGTATGTCGATCCATAAAAGAGGCACATCGACCTAACCATTAAAACCAAGTTTAATAAAAACATCGTCATTTTTTTTTATAGAAATTTTGATGAAAACTCGTAAATGTAATTTTTTTCTTTATTCTTAAAAAATAAATATTCATAATGAAATTGTGTATTAAAGCCATCGACATGCAATATAACAAATTAAAAATGACATCAACTCCTAATATAACAAATATAAAATAACATCCATAACCCATTTGACAATTCAAAAACAACATCCATACAACACTTAGAGCGTGTTTGGCAGTGTGGTTGCGAGTGCTTTTCAAATAACTTTTTGTGCCAAAATGCATGCCAATGATGTTTTTTCATTTTTTAAAAATCATTTTTGATATTAGCACATCAAAACGATCCAAATGTACAAACCATATTAAATTTTAGCAAAAAAAAAAATTTCAAATTTTTTGGGAACGCGGGTTGAATCGCGTTCCCAAACGCTTCCTTAACAATTCAAAAACAACATCAACACACATTAAATTTCACATAAATACCAAACTATTACACCTTAGATAAAACTATTGCAACCTAATCCTCCCAACCCTATCGCAAGGTATTGATTCCAACCTTATTGTACCTTGAAAAATAAATTATCGCGACACCATACCCTTGAGTTGCCAGTTTTCATATAAAAGTGTGAACACCAACCCTTATTTTACAACAATCATCCACAATAAATTAGCAATCAATAAAAAAAAATTTAACAAATCCAATATTCAATAACATGTTAAAATTGTTCAAAGATTCATCTGGGGTTCAAAATTAACCTTTTGTAGTTGTTGCGATAGCCTATAAACTACTAGAGCAATAAGTGGATAGTGTTGATTTTGGTAAGATTTTGATGAAAACTCATTGATTTATTATTAAACATATTTTAGGGTTAAAAACATCATCCTAAGTGCACATCAGTCTCTAAAAAAAGGGCCCATCAACCTAAATTTTTAAATCAAGTTTAATCAAAACATCACTAATTATAAAAAAAAGACTTTATGAAAACTCGTAGACGTAATTTTTCCTCTTTGTTTTTTAAAAAATAAATATTCACAATGAAATTGTGTTGTAAAGCCATCAACACATAATATAACAAATTAAAAATGACATCAACTCCTAATATAACAATTCAAAAACAACATCCATAACCATCGAAACAATTCAAAAACAACATCCACACGCAACTTAATAATTCAAAAACAACATCAACACATCAAATTTCATATTGAGACCACACTTCAGATAAATCTATTGCAACCTAATCCTCCTAACCTTATTGCATGGTATTGATTCCAACCCTATTCCACCTTGAAAAATAAATTATTGGCAACATCATACCTTCGAGTTGCTTTATAGCGGTATGAACCCCAACTTTTATTTCACAACAATCATCCACAATAAATTAACAATCAATAAAAAATATCAAAATAACAAATGCAATATTCAATAACATGTTTAAATTGTTCAAATATACATTTAGGGTTTGAAATTAACCTTTTGGAGTCGTTGTGATAGCCCAAAAGTTACTAGAATAATAGGTGGACAATGTTGGTGTGAGACTAACATGTGATGACATGTCGAGGAAGCTATCGGTGCATGGATCCAAGCTTTGGTGAGGGTTGTTGTATGTGATCCACTTGATTGGGCACACATCCTCTTTATCTTTTTTTTGATCAAATGTTAGAAATTTTATAGATAAAAAAAGAGCTAGCTGAAAAACTAGCAAGCCAAATATACACATGTACATAGCTAGTAGAGACATGATCCCGGCCAGCATAGAAGAAAAATAAGTCAACCCAAAGAAAAAGAACAACGATTATTTTAGGAACCCAAAATCAAAGGTGCCTAAAATAACCGGGCAAAAGACAGCCCATACACAAACTATCTGCTTAGGAAAGCCCAAAGCATATACATATACAAAAGATGTTAAGGCGAGCCACATAAATTATAAACTACAAAACCATGATGGTGAGCCCAACCACAAGTTGCAGCACGTAAAAATACATGCACTGCCAAGACGCTCCATGCACGCCCAAGACTTCTACATTTATTTACAAGACGTCTCCAGTAATTAAAAGACGAATAGAGGAAGAACCCACCTGCACTGAAGAACCCAACCATAGAGGATAATAACACCAGCAATGTAGAAACTAGGTGTAACACAAAGCAAAACCCCCGGGCCCACCAACTGGCTGCAGCACGTAAAAACCATGCATGCCTAAACTTCACCATGCAAACACGTGAAGAAAACGAATGCCATGAGGAAGAGAAACCATGAACAACGAAATAAAACCATGCAGGAGACATCAACAATGGACAGGGAACTTCTACCAAGTGAAGACAAGTCAGCGAAAGAATGCCTGAAACACAGGGCTGAGACCACCAGGCGCCCATGCTAAGATGATCAGCCAACAAGCAATTTGAATGGGTCTGTTTCATGAAAATGGAAGATAGTATAAAACAAATTTGAAATCTTCTGAACACAACATCAACTTCCCTAGTTTTCCCCTAAAAAACCCTCATGTTTCTTTCCTCCCAGATGAGATATACTGTGATAGCCAGGGATACTCTTCTCATCCTAAACTCCATATTGCATCGCGAAGCAGACAACCCAGGAATTGCACTGTTCAGAGTAAACATTCTCCTGCCAATCTGCAGCCAAGATTTTATCTTATCCCACAAACCACCCGTCCAAACACAAGCAAAAAACAAGTGACTATGAGATTCCACGCTGTTGTAACCCATTTTTGGGTCCCCCCACAAAAATATAAATATATAGCCGGAAGAAATTAGAAAAATAATAAGAGGTGGGAGTGCTTAGAAAAGAATCAGAAAAATTGATGAAGGAGGTTCAGAAATACAAGGAGTGAAATTTTTTACAGGATATACTTGAATGATGAGAGCCCTGTTAGAAAAGAAAAATTAATTTTGAAGAGAAAAGGCCAA
>Ga0325400_1007573_pt1 | contig 10381 bp, 8 predicted proteins | sample PopdelMetagenome_2_FD_205662 | JGI IMG/M metagenome (GOLD analysis project Ga0325400, IMG submission 205662) | Populus deltoides microbial communities from Bellville, Georgia, United States - Xylem-PdKOR-R1 | ecosystem: Host-associated > Plants > Phyllosphere > Stem > Wood/Secondary xylem...
TCCCTCCACTCCTCAAAGCCTTCCCTTTTCCTCACCCATTTCCTTCCTCACCTTTCCACTCCTCTCCCTCGCTTCAAATCCCCTCCTCACCGAACCCACCATTTCCCTATCCACTCCTTCCCGAACAACCAACAACAACAGCAGCCCGCCAATCAAAACTTGTCAAATCAACAACCAAGAACCCTTTTCCCTGGCGGTTACAAACGCCCCGAAATTAAAGTCCCCAACATCGTCCTCCAGCTGGACCCGGAGGATGTCATTCGTGGCGGAAGTGAGGCGTTGGATTTGATTGATAAGGCTGTGTCCAAGTCGGTTGGGATTGTTATTCTCAATGGCAGCATCGGGGGTGGTGGCAGCGGAAAGAGCCTTTACGAGGCGGCCTGTTTGGTGAATTCAGTGGTCAGAGATCGTGCTTATTTGTTGATCGGAGAACGTGTTGATATTGCCACTGCTGTTAATGCTAGTGGTGTTGTGCTGTCTGATCAAGGTCTGTCTTGCTTCATTTATCCACTTTTTAAGTCTAGTTTCTGTAATTTTTCTCTCTTTTTCGTTGCCTCTCTAAATTAACTTTGTGATTATCAGGCATAATTTCGTTAATTGCATTTGTTTTAAGTAGTATTAAAAATCGAATTAATTTTCGAAATGGATTTTGTAGAGATTGTGTTCATTCTGGTTTAATACATGTATGAGCACTTGAAATAATCCAGGCATTGAAGAGTAATGTGTTTCTTTGTCATTTTACAGGGCTTCCTGCCCTTGTGGCAAGAAATATGATGATGGGTTCTCGAACTGAATCAGTTGTTCTACCTTTGGTAGCCAGGATTGTGCAGACACCAAATGCTGCATTAAATGCGTCTAATTCTGAAGGTGCTGATTTTCTTATATATGTTCATGGCCCAGAGGAAGATTTTGATGTAGAAATGAGCCCTGGATTCGGGAATGTGAAGATACCAATCTTTGTCCTCAATGCTTCACGTGGGGAGGCCACATTGTCGGTGGGGGCATCAAAATTTCTGAAAACCGGTGCTAGTGGTTTAGTTCTGTCATTGGAAGATTTGAGGTTATTTAGCGATGATGCTTTGAGTCAGATGTTTGACACTCTGAGTGCAACCGGTAAAAACTTTCAGGATGACCTTGAAAGCTTCAGTAAGCTCAAATCTATGGATATGGAAAATGATATTCATGAAAAAACAACGGTGGCAGGCTTTGTTAAACTGGAGGATAGAGAAAAACAGCTCATAGAAAAAGAGAGATCAATATTGCTTGAAGCTATTGATGTTATCCAGAAAGCTAGTCCTCTGGTGATCTTTTATTTAAAAATTTGATATTTGGATTTTGTTCATGTGATAATTCTACGTTCGTGTTGATTTTCTTTCTTTCTTTTCAACCCTGAACAAGGGCATTGGCTTTGCATGACAGATGGGGGAGCTTTCACTTTTCATTGATGCGGTTTCTCAGATTGACGAGCCATTTTTACTGGCTATAGTGGTAATTGTGTGCTGAACTTCAACAAATTCTGGTTCCAGGGATATACATTGGTATTAGCTCTACATTTCAAATAAATCCCTCCTCTTTACTTGAAAGGATTTAAAATCAATGGCCTTCAATAATTTTTTGTAGTTTTTGTTTTACTTCTAATTGAAGAAAACAATCATTTCAAGTCTATGCCATGACTTTCGTTTCTATGTTGCATGAGATCAGAACATGGTTTCATTTTTCAGGATTTCCATTTTTGTTCAAACAATTTCACGAACAAGCTGACTAAACAGTTTCATTTTGACCTTTAGGTGTTAGCTTCATTATTTTTCCATACCTTGTTCAATAAAATTATGGGTCATCATGATTTTCATACTTTCTAAGGATCCACTTCTTGTTCTTATTTCTCATCTATCCTCTCCCTGTTTGTTTTTGTGTTTCAAAAGCGCTATTGAAAAAATTTAATTTTTTTTAAAATTTTTTTCTTTGCTTTAAATTAATATTTTTTTAGTATTTTCAAATTATTTTGATGCGCTGATATCAAAAATGATTTTTAAAAAATAAAAAAACATCATTTTGATACGATTCCAAGTAAAAAATACTTTGAAAAGCAACTGCAACCATATTCTCAAAGTCCTATCGTGGTTGGACTTAGCATTAGTAAGTGCAAATGATGCACTAATACCCTTCCAGAGAAAGGCATTGGTATTGACATTCTTCACTTTTGCTTCCCTTGATTTTTCTGTGTTTTTTTTAATTTTTTTTAAATCTTTTCCTGCTACAAACGATAAGTTTGTTATCATGAAAAGAACACTGATTCATATTGAGATTGGTTGGTTGTTTGTGCCATTCTGTATGAACATGCTGCCAAAGGCTTTTGTTCTTCCTTGACTGTTTGTCTTTATTGGTATCATCCAGGGTGAGTTTAACTCTGGGAAATCAACTGTTATTAATGCACTTCTTGGAAAAAGATACCTTAATGAGGGTGTTGTTCCTACAACAAATGAGATCACTTTCTTACGCTACTCTAAGAGTGATTCTGAAGAGCAACAACGTTGTGAAAGGCATCCAGATGGTCAATATATATGCTACCTTCCAGCTCCAATTCTTAAAGAAGTAAGTCATTTCATCTCTCGTCTCATGTGTACTCTTGAATTCAGTTCTGAGATGTTCTATATAAATGTCTACTTGAATCATCTTGTTTATATTAGATTGCAAGGTTCCAGGTATTTTCTGCATATGAAATGTTTGTGTTTGTAGTCAGTTTAGCTAACATTCAGCTACAATACACTTTTTAATGCAACTTTTTTGGACGTGCTTAATCTCATAAGAAGTCTACATAGTGCAGTTTCTGCCACTTGCATATGTAGGTTTCTTTCTACAACTTGATATTTTGTTTTATGCCTAATTGCACTTTCCATAACAATTTGACTTGGAGTAATGCTAAAAGCCCCAAAAGTTGGAACCCAAATGTTTTCCCTGAATCACTCCCACCATTGATTGGTGGGCTCCATGCACCAATTAAACAGTGGGAGTGATTCAGGGAACCCATTCAGGCTCATCGTACTCTTAGGTTTGATTAGTATGCAATTCACATTTCCTCCCCTTAAATGTGAGTCAAAGTTAATGGTTAGTTTTCCCTGGTAAGGATGCCACACCACGGTATTTTTCCTAGATGGGACTGAATAAGTTACAAATTCTTGGAATGTTAAAAGCCATAAAAAGAAGCTTAATAATCTTCAAAATATAGGTATTAGAGTCACAGGAGAATTTTGGAGACAGGGAACGTCATATGATCTAGTCCATTTGCTGAATGTGCCATAAAGAAATAACCACATTCTGCATGGAAGAGTAAACCCAGATGCATTTAACATTGATAGCGGAAGGAAAAGTTCGTGCACTGGACAGTAAGAGGGAACCTAGAGAAGTCAAAAGCATTCAATCCTACATCTTTGTTAGTTCATTCACTCTGTTTTATAAAGTTTGTGATTTCTTAAAATAGAATAATATTCCAATCTAGAGTAGTTACATCATAATAATATTCCATTTCATGAGTTTTTTTTATAAAAAATCCACTTCATGCTATAGCCTATAGCTCCTTTGGATGCTGTAACTAATGCATTTTATTATTCTTTTCTTCTTAAACAGATGAATATTGTTGACACACCAGGGACTAATGTCATTCTCCAAAGGCAACAGCGTCTTACTGAAGAATTTGTGCCTCGTGCAGATTTGCTTCTTTTTGTTATTTCCGCTGACAGGCCATTAACTGAAAGTGAGGTATGCATGATTGTGAATGTGACATAGCAATCTATAATGTTTTATAGTTCTGAAACACAGTGGATTTGAATGCCCTGGCCCATGGATTTTAGCCTTGACTGTTACATTTTATACTTAACTGTCTAGGGAAATGCAAGTAAGAAATGCGTTAAAGCTTCTTTGACTTCTTGATGCCGTCCAAATAAGATTGAGGTTTAGTTGAAGGTACCTCCATTGATTTTGAAAGTGAATTTTGCAGAGAAAATTCCTAGCATAGATGTGACCTGGAGCAATATAAATCCAAAGAAATTGCTCCACCATTGGCACATGCATATGATGATATGACTATAAGATATGGTTTTGGGAGGCCCTCACTTTGGACTAGAAGAATTCCAGCATTATATCAAATTTATTTTCTTAGTGGTTAAAGTATCTCAGCCAGTGATTTGCTGTTTCCTGAAGTAATTTTGGTCTCACTCCTGATATTATTTCCAGGTTTCTTTTCTTCGTTATACTCAACAGTGGAAGAAGAAAGTTGTTTTCGTGTTAAATAAATCTGACCTCTACAGGAATTCCAGTGAGGTAAGTTATAAACTTTTTTCCATGTTATTTGTTGGTGTCTCCTAGTTTGCAATATCCAAGCTACTTACAAGAGTCTACTTTTGTTTCTGTGATTTTATGTAGCTCGAGGAAGCTATGTTGTTCATTAAGGAGAATACAAGGAAATTGCTGAAAACCAATGATGTGATATTATATCCTATCTCTGCTCGGTCTGCTCTTGAAGCAAAACTGTCAGCTTCTTCTGACCTTGGAAAAGATTACACAGAATTATCAGTTTCAAAATCTCATTTGAAAATCTCTAGATTCTATGAACTTGAACAGTTCTTGTATAGTTTTTTAGATGCCTCAACAACCACAGGAATGGAAAGAATAAGGCTTAAACTTGAAACCCCAATTGCAATTGCTGAACGTCTACTTTCTGCCTGCGAAACTCTTGTGAAACAAGATAGCCAATTAGCCAAGCAGGATCTAACCTCCGCAACAGAACTGATTGATAGTGTGAAAGAGTATGCAATAAAGATGGAAAATGAGAGCATCTCTTGGAGAAGAAAAACTATGTCACTGGTAAGTTTTCCAGAGAAGATGTGTACAACCACTCACAGACCAGCTCACAGTAATGAATTAGATGTAAATTAGTGGTAATTTTTCACGAATGATGTCAGTTTATTTGCTGTGCTGATGGATGAAATTGCAGATTGATGCCACAAAATCTCGTGTTTTGGAGCTCATAGAATCGACCCTACAATTATCAAATCTTGATCTTGTTGCTTCATATATATTCAGAGGGGAAAAGTCTGCTACAATGCCAGCCACCTTAAAGATTCAAAATGATATAATTGGTCCTGCACTTACAGATGCACAAGTGAGTTAATGGTTCTTACCTTTTTAGGAACTGTGTTGATGATGCTTTATACTTGTGCTATGCTGTATATTGTCAAGTGTGTAATTTGCACATCTTAGTGCTTTTTTTTTAAGATCCACTAAAACCTTTCTTTCCACTAATATTTCCTCGGTACCTTGGTGACTGCATATCTTTAGAGTTCTTTGGCTTTGGTCGCTCATTTTGCTGTTTCTTGTTATTTTTATTTTGGCATACAGAAATTGCTTGGAGAATACCTGAAATGGTTACAATCAAATAGTGCTAATGGAGGAAAACTATACAAAGAACAATTTGAAAAACGATGGACTTCAATTACCCATCCAACCTCCCAGATACGTTTAGAGACCCATGATTTGGCGAAAAACGTTGACCTCAGCATTAGAGTGATAGAGAATCTCAGTGCCGGGGCCACTTCCAAGCTATTTGAAAAGCAAATACGTGAAGCGGTGAGTTCTAATTTTCTGTGGCCATGTGCCAAATTCTCTTAAAATTGCTGTCAGAAAATTTTGTTACCTTGTTTGAGCAAAAGCTGGCATCAATAACAGTTAACCAGTCTGATATAGTCTTTGTCAAGACATATATACAGTAGAATGCTTATGAAGATTCATGATCATATTGGTTTAAATATATATTTTGTTTAACCATAAACAAATTTCCCACTAACAAACATAGTGTTATGAGAGATTGATAACACCTGATTTTTTCCATTCTCTATAACTTATTTTGCATGAGTGCAGAATCTGGTGTGCACTGGTGTATTTTTGGATTTTAACAAAGGTGGAGTATTGCACAAAATAACAAAATTGTCTGCAAGGAATTTATGAATGAGACATTGTAACCTGAGTAATTTCTGGTGGCATCAGTGGAACCTTGGACAAAATAACAAAATTATCTGGAAGCAATTTCAGAATGACACCTTATAGCCACAGTTAATTTCTGGTGGCATTATGTGTATTGTTTTATAGTATAAAAGTCTGAGGCATGTAATCGAAAAAGAAAAATAAATAGAAGGTAAAAAGGCATATAGAAAGTGGTTCTGCCTTTAATTCTTTTGTAAACTGAAGTATCAGCACTTTTATGCTATTTCAACGAGATTCCTCATAACTTTCGTCTTGGGTGCACTGAGACTTTTTGTCCAATCAGTTCCGTTTTCATTTTAGTCAATTTGTGAGTCATTGCGCCTGAAGTCAAATGTTTTCTCTTTGGTCATAGTTCTTGGGGACTTTTGGCGGATTAGGAGCTGCTGGTTTATCTGCCTCACTTCTGACATCAGTACTGCCTACTACATTAGAAGATCTTCTTGCTCTCGGCCTTTGTTCTGCTGGAGGGTAATTTTTCTGCCTGCATTTCTTTCTGTTTTGTTGTTTTATCGCTGAAGTGTATTTGCAAATATTTTTCAGTTTGTGCAATATTTGCATGATTGATATCCTAAAATTCTATGAAGACATCATTCCAGCATGACATATTTTCTGGGTTATTCCCCTAAATTTTGAAATGGCTAGTTGCTCATATTTTCACTCTGCACTTGTCTGCATGAATCCTTGTATTCTGATCCATATCAAGTTATCAGCATGCAGTTCTTGTTTCCTCTAATGATATTTTTTAATATCGTTCCACATTTCAAACATGCAATAAGGTATTCAATATCTGATTGAATCTTTGCTTTATAATAGGTTCATAGCAATTTCCACTTTCCCAGTCCGTAGGCAAGCGATTGTAGACAAGGTAAATAAGATTGCAGATGGCCTTGCACGTGAAGTTGAAGAGGCTATGCAGAATGATCTCATGGAAACTGTTGGAAATTTGGAAAACTTTGTAAAAACTATTGGCAAGCCTTATCAAGATGCAGCACAAGAAAGACTGGACAAACTTTTAGATCTTCAAGAAGAACTATCAAATGTTGAGAAAAAACTTAGAACACTTCGCATTGAAATACAGAATGTTCATTTATCATGAAACCATGGTAAAATCTTAAGTTTCATCATTTACCAGTTTTCCCTCTGATTCTTTTTGTGAAGCAAGTGTGAAGTTTTGATATGTATGAATAAGAACACCGTTTGGTAATTCCATGTTGGTAATCACTTCTGTTTATGGATTGTTAATCTTGCTGTGGAATGTTGTGAAATAGTGGAATCTAAATTGTTCTGATCATCTACCTGAAGCAATGCATCGAGAATGGGTGTTACCATGTGAATTCAGATCAGCAGCTAGTTACGCTTACCTGATTCATTGAACACAGAAAACAACTGGCAGATCCTTTTGTTCCTTCCTCATCACATTGTTTGAGACGAGGTGCATTAACCATCCCCAACGGTATTTTTTCAGGGATGAAAAGAATCACCATGTTTTCGATGTATAGCAACGGGGATTTATAATAGTTTGTTCTATCTTATTTATTTTTGATGGTCGGCCATAATTTTCCTCAAGAGCTTGGCTAACTTCAGATTATGACCCTTTCGGTAAATGTCAAAAAGCACCGGTTGCAGCTTGCCTGGGTTGAGAAACCTCGACATCTTCTCATCACAAATAGACGGTAAGTTGTATGTTCATGGAAATGTTTAATCAGGTAGGACAATAGCGTGTCAACAACAATATCTACTAACCGACCGACCATCCATGAAGTTTGATGTCGGTTTCTCATATCGATTTTCGTGATTAACAAATGTATCACCCATTGATTTCATGACATCTCTGCAGACTTTGCGTGTGATTCTTCCGAGATTTTTCAAGGGACACTAGCATGATCACTGGGAGGAAGAAAAGGCAATACTACTATAATGGTCAAGAGGGATGAGAGTGCGCATCTTTGTTGTCAAGCATGTTTTATAAATAAGCCATGAATTTGATTCCTCATCGTCTTTTGTCTGTAAATATATAGTTGAAGTAGAAATGGACAAATAGACATGCGTGTTTAAAAATGTTAAATAAACAATCAGAGGCACACTGGGCCTTCGTGCATCTGGGACCAAGGCGATAGGTTCTTTTGCCTTTCGTTTATGAGAGTCGACTCTTTACTTTCCCCCTCTAAAATAAAAAGATGATCGCGAAAGCAAATTTGATGGCTGGGAGAGAGTATGGAAAGGACACATATTCATCTGTCAAGCTCACTGCTAGCTAGGCCTAAAGCACAGTGGACACCTTTCTTGGATTTCTGGGAATGAAAAAGGCTTTGTTAAGGACCGCCAATAAATACTACTCCTATGCTTATCTCCTCCATTCTACTAGCAGCTGGGTTTGGTATCTAGCCTTGCACAACAGGAAACTGCTTTTAATTTCTCGATTAAAAAAAATGCTTGCATGGTTCAATATCGCAACAAGGTACCGATGGTTGCAACAATGATATCATATAATAATTTTGATACTAACCCTTGAAGGGCATTTCATTAACTAAGTATTCATGAGTCATGCATGACATTTGATCCTTTTGTTAGCTAGATTAGGGTGACAAGACCTAGCATGGGATCATTTCTATATGTCAATTACATGTCTCTTTGCAACAAGTACATAAATTTTAATCTATGGAGCCCATCACTTTCACCTTTAAATTATCGATTCTCTTAACAGGGAAAAAGAATAGCCAGAGTGCATGCTGCAACGACTGTAGGTTTTGGCTTTTCAAGGGAAACAATATACACAAAGAGCAAACACAAAAGATAGGAGCTCTTCAAAAAAATTCCTTTATTAGAAAAAGTAGAAGTCACTCCTTAATGCATTAGGCTTTTGTCTCTCGCTTGACGACGGGTTTTGAATTCCTCCATTGAGTGTCATGTCCATTTGCCTCGTGCTTCTGTTAGTGGGGAAATTAGACGCAATCTATCTGATCTCTTCAGTCTGCAATGCCTATCTTCTGCTAATGCAACAAGGAATATATGCTGGACAGGGCTTTACGATTTATCTAAGCTGCATTTCATGTTAGACGCCTTTTAGTGGCAGGCAAGTGGGCTAGTACTGTCTTAATTATGGTTTTAAATCCTGAAGCGTTGTTGAAATGTCTAGGTGCATTATCATTGCTCATCACCTATTCTAGTTATGGCTGCAGGTGATGGGTATTCTAGCATTATTGTACCATTTTCATGTTTTTTATAATCCATCCAGCCTCCACACCGCGCTCGTTCGTTAATGTCCCAAGATATTTCTTCACTATCCCCGTCTTTTTTTATTCTAACCAAACACTACCATAAGAATAGAAGTGTTCTAACTAGAAAATCTAAGAAATTAAGGCTGTCAGAGGAAAGCTAAATTAAGTTAGTTTGACAATGGTATGCCTTGTAGTTGACTGTCCTCGCATTTGGCAGGACAGAAACCTCCTATGATGTTTGATGCCTTGGGCATGAGGTGGTGCTAGAGTAATTTATATTTATCATTGATATTGTTGCTTATGGTAAGTAATAATTAAAGACTGAAACAATAATAATTTATGAACCACAAAGGCTAAAGGGCAGAGGGAATTAAAGGAAAGTAAGTGACCGACGCATAGAAAAGTCCTCCATTTGCAGCTTAATTTGTCTAATGCTACATGACAGGATTGTTATTATCGAGGCTTGCATTTTAAGCAAGCATCATGATTAATTGTAATTATTGAAAGAAAAGTTGGGAGACCGCTTGCCTTACAAGACATTTTAAGGTAGGTTTAGTTTAGTGTTTAATTTCTGCCTATTGGTTTTTCTTGTCGCACCCGACATCACGGTGGTTTTAATTTTTTTTTAAAATTATAGAAAAAAAACAGATTTCTGACATCTGATTCTTTTAGGAGAAAATATCTTGTTTAAGGAGTCGCCACCTAGTATTATGGTCACTAGGAACCCTAACTGGTCATCAGAGATTCTATGGCTTGGGATTGATTACGTAAAAGGGAAGATATTATCACCCCTTAAACGTTCTGCTTGAGGCAAACTGCATTGCTGGTTTTGTCTTAAATTGCTAAATGTTTATTAGTTTATACTGTGATAATTTACTTATAATATTCTTGACTCTGGCGCCAGTAAATATTCACAAAAAAAAAATTTATTTTTTACGCATGCAGATATTTTTTTTATTTTCTAGCTAAATAAAATAAAATACAATGAATAAAAATAATATAAATTTAAACCGGTATTTTTATTCCCGACTCTCGCGTCAGTGAATAAACCAATAAATTTATATTATTTTTATTTATGCATGCACATTTTTTATTTTTTCTACTTTTTCTACTTTTCTGTTTTTTTT
>Ga0325400_1007576_pt1 | contig 10378 bp, 5 predicted proteins | sample PopdelMetagenome_2_FD_205662 | JGI IMG/M metagenome (GOLD analysis project Ga0325400, IMG submission 205662) | Populus deltoides microbial communities from Bellville, Georgia, United States - Xylem-PdKOR-R1 | ecosystem: Host-associated > Plants > Phyllosphere > Stem > Wood/Secondary xylem...
GTCATTGAACCAATGTTTAGGTAAAATCAAATGAGTCACAGTGTTCATGCTTTTATAGAGACAAGCTCAAATCCTCTCAAACAAGTTTAGAAATGCACTGTATTTGGCTGGCTGCCCACTTCTCCCATGAAACTCATGGGATAATTGATGACTAACTGGGCAACTAGCTTGGCGCAGCGGCTGGCATTCTTACAGCAGAGCAGAAGGCACTTTCAGTTTTTACCTACACCTTCGGATTTTGTCAAATTGCACCGCTTAGCATTGAACATGAAGGGCAACTTTCTCTCGTTTTAGTAATAGATGAACAAAGCTATTTGCAGGGATAGAAAACCAAGATAGTGCATGAGCATGTCTGTGCAAGTTATAGCTTCTTTGCTTTTCATTCTTGGAAACCAATAGTTTCCACAGCACATAAAAGAAACATATGCATTCAGGAATAAGTGATTGCATTAGTTGCTACATAAAATTTATTCTGAGCATGACTGGCCTGCAGTCAAAGAATTCCCATAGAAAATCATGAAAGGAGAGCCACGAGAATCTCATACGAAGAAGCAAGTTGCTTCTTCTCTGCCAAAATTTCTCAAAGTGTAATGCCAAATAGTCTTTAAGAAATAATCTGGGGATGATTCAAATTGGTATCCAATATCTTGTTCAAATGGCTGGTCTTTAAGAATCTGCAATCTTGATTACTTCTGGAGGGTTTAGCCTTGATAGTAGCAGTGCATTATCATTCCAGGCAAAGTAAATTGATAACCAACCTTGGCCATTTCTTTCATCTCACAGGCACAGATAACCAACCTTGGACGCATTTGGCAAAGTCATTTCACATCCTGGCAATCACCATAATTGAAAACTGTTGTTAGCAACAACCAGCAATTGGAACAAATGGGTCCCTCCTTGTGGATATTGGCATGCAGCTCCAATCCTCATTTGCTTTGCAATAAAGCATCTTCTGCACATAGAAAATCATATAGCATTGTGCTGCTCTCACAATTCTCTCATCAACTTCAGTAATCCACGCGTCATCGCACTTGTACCATTGGTTTTGTAGGCGCAGATAAGTGACATAATGACCTGAGTCTAGCATCCCTGAATGAGTGACAACAGCAAAAATCTCGAATTCTGAAGAGATATCTGGTTTGTCACTCTCAAACCCAAAAACTCTATTTCCAAACCTGTTTCTGACAATTGAGGGTGATAAATATGGGGTCATGTCCAAAGAAAAAGGAAACTGCAAGTACCAATCAATTTTTCTTGACGATCTTCTCAGGGAAGAGTGCTCAAACCGCTTGATATGTAACGACAAGACCAATGGAAGCCTTTTAATAGACATTTGTTTCATCGAGTCCCTCTTTTCTTGACAATTTTGGCAGTACAGTTTCTGGTCAGACCCCAACCTCTCAGGCCTTGTGAACAGATCCAAACAAGCCAAAAGGGTAGATCTGCCTGTGTCCTCTCTAACAGACTTGTTAGCCACATTCACTGAAGAGAAGTTGGTTGTGTCCATGTTGAGCGAAATATCAACACAAGGGTCATAAGTGGTGGAAGTAAATCCACAAGTTGTGCAGGTCACATCAGATCTCAACATCCCTGAGAAAACCCTATGAGCAATACATTGACAACCTCCATTATCTACACAAAAAACATCTGTATATTGTAAGTAAATCAGAGCAAAGATGACAAGTTAAGTAAAATTCACCACTGCATGAACCATCCCCTAGCACCCTGGATACTGCAAGCAAATCAAAGTTTTTTTTTTCTGTCCACAAGTTATTTCACAGAAATTGGGAACAAGAACAGCAGCATATCCTTGTACCCATATCCATGGTCATTTGCTGAAACCCTGCTCCACACCCTCCTCAACACAGACTTGAGGAATCAGCCTCCAAATTTTTTAGAATAAAGTGTCTAATATATCAAATACAGAAGTTATCTTACAAAGGAAAACTACTTGGTAGAAATCCCAAATATACTCTAATGCATCTAGGAATCATTTTCTAGGTGTTAGCTGATAAACAAGAGACAAGAAACCATATATCATCTCTAAACACCATCATCTGATAAACAGAACACAACACAAAGTAGAAAGTACACCATATCCCAGAACCTAGAGGCATTACCTTTATTTGAATTCCTCTCCTTTCCCTCTCTCTCATGGATTCCATCTAACACTGAAATGAAGAATTCATGAGCATCCTGCTGCTCGTAACTAGCTAGATTTGCTGAATGCTGCCACCAACTTCATATAGAAACAAAACTTCATTACTAAAGCATAAGTCATCTCCAAACATCTGCTGGGAGATTAAATGGAAGGCCTATGAAAGGATCTAAACCACATTCAAATCAATATCAAAATCCGAACAACAAACAGCTCAGCCACTACACCATCACAGAAGACTTCCGATTACAATCAGTGATACACCCAAGGCACAACCAATTCCAGCACAAGATAATGAGATTTCAATCAGAGATCTAAGAGAAGAGAAGAAAATTTGCTTAAAATTCCTGAAGACTCTGCTAGCGGCGGGATCCAGTCTATTTTAACATTGGAGGGAAAAATGAATCTAATAAACAAGCTATGTGAATGTACTAAAATTTGTCAGAGAAAGAAAATCAGAAAGATTACGTTGCCTGTCAACGGTCTAAAACAGATATGGTAGACAATTTGGCATGAATCAACCAACAAAATCATGATAATGAGAATTGATTTGCTATCAAAACACACTGAAACTAAAGGGTGCATACATATAACAATGTCAGACCTGTAAAGGAACTGAGCTGGACTATAAGGAGTCCGATCCCCTGAGTACACAGCTGAGAAAATAACACCAAAATCACAAGCCAAACACAATTGATCTGATGATCTTTTCTTACAAGTTTCGGGGTCGTGTCTCTCACTCAAGAAGTAATTCCTGAATGGTGGTGCATGTAGCAATGCTTGCAACACAGAGTTCATGAAACAAGTACTCCCCAAATTGTTCAGTCCTCTCAATCCCAACGGATAGCACGATTTCGCCCTTCGATCCATCATTGAAACCAGAAGTTTGGACCTTTTCAAATCCAAATCCACCACTGGATTCAACCTCCTCCTCTTGCTTGATCTCCTCATCAAATCATCAACAACACTATCATGTGTCTTACTTGGCATATCCATAATATTTTTAGACACGACAACCTTATCAAAATCAGGATCATAGACCTGATCACTACATAAACAACAATAAAGTTCCGATCTTTCAATATCAACAGCTATATCATGACCATTCTCAGATTTAGTGTGCAAAAGGGTGTGGTCCGAACAAGACATTGAAGAACAAATCAAACACAGAAACAGTCTACCTTGATGAAACCCACTACAAAAACGGCATGTGGGCATCTTTGTTTCACACATTTTAATGCTTGTCTTTCCATATGGACTTGCTTTGAGCCACTTTTGAATGGATTTGTATCCACTCAAGCCATGCCTCAGTTTATAATCTGCAAGATGTTCACAGGGTTTTGGATTTGCAAAAACAGAGTTCCTTGTAGCCATGAAAATAATTAAGGTAAAGTTTTGATCTTTTACCAAACAACAAGGACTTATTAGATCAAAATGACAAAATCAATAAAAAAAACAGTAACTTTGATGTTTCGGTTACAAAAAGACTCAATCTTTAAATAGAACTACCCAGAAGATATAATAAAGGAGAGGAAAGATCTAAGATTAGATTTGCAAGTTTGTTATTTTGATGGGATTTTCTAGATTTGACGAAAGAGAGATGATGATGATGAAGAAGAAAAAAAGGAAAGCTTGGTGGACCTTTAGGGAATGACTTGAAGAGAAGAGATTCTATTTTGTTTCTGATGAGTAGACAGACCTTCGGTTTCTACTTTCTATACAAATGAAAAGACTGTGTTCACTCCTTTACGGGAATCTGAACCGTCCATTTTGTTGACGAAGATACCGTCCGGGAACGGGGTCCGAATCCTTGGCAAAAATTTATTTATTTGGAATTGTTTGATGTATTAATATTAAAATAAATAAATAAATATTATTTTAATATATTTCTAAATAAAATATATTTTAAAAAATATCCATTAACACAATACTAAAAAGAGACAGGGTCAATAATTTAGCAGGCAGAAAAAACAATATAGAGACCGGGTCAATGATGTAGCAGCCACCACTCGTCCATGGCTGCTTCCATGGATGATTTGGGTTTTCTACAGAGAAAGGTATGGAATGGGATATCTGAATACGGAAGAAGGTGTTGGTGCTCAGTGGAAGTTTCTTTTGAAAGTGAGAGGATAATGGCCTGTTACAGTTAGGGCATTCCACGGGACTGAGCTTGGACAACCTAACACCTCCAGCAATTATTGATTCAGAGCACAGTTCTCTCTGGTTTATCTGGCTGGCATCAAGATCTAAGTTCTTTTTTTTTTTTTTTTGGTTTAGTCGGAAGTAGAATACTTTGGAGATTCATGAGAAGATTACATTCTTATAGTGATGTTGGAGTTAAATCTTAATTACTCTGACGAAAAATATTTTCATTTGCTTTTATTTTACAATGTTTAAATTTTGAAAAGTTGTGTTAAATCATGCACGGCTTAGTGAATTGATCTAAAAAATTTAGGATTAAAAGTTTGATTATGCTAATATTTTTAATTAAATTAAATTAAATATTAATCCAATAAAACTCTATTAATCTAACTAGATGATCTGATGAAAATTGATATAAACTATCTCCTGTAAAAAAAAAAAAAAAGAAGTTAATTCGAGCCGTGTATGACAAAATTTAAGAGCAGCCATTTATACATTACGAACGCTTATGTTACATTAATGGGAAGAATAAGTAAAACAAAATTGATGGTATATGTGATCCCTTTACTCTTGATTCATTCTCTTCATCAAGGTTGTTAAAATTATGATTTTAACACGGCATAAAAAATACAAAATAAACTCGTGTTGTAAAAACAAATCATAAAATCATAAAGAATTTTAATATACATTTAAAAAAAATTTATGCTTTAAATAAAAATTTATACATAATTCAAACATCTTAAAATACATGATTCAAATAAAAATTTGAATAATTCAAAACTTCAATACCAATTACTATTATGGTACCATTAAGTCTTCACTCAAGAAAATTTCTTAAAATAGTTTCTTACCCATCCAATTCCGTCAGCTAATCGTAAGTTGGAAAGAAGTTGAATGGAGAAACCTTAATGGAGGATCCATGCAAGATTAAAAAGTACAGGTACCACATTAATAAAATCTGAAAACTTCAAGGACCAAATAAAAATACAATTTAATCTAGAAGTCAAAAGCTAGAAAAGCGTCGACAGCAGGGTTCGAACCTGCGCGGGCGAAGCCCAACAGATTTCAAGTCTGTCTCCTTAACCACTCGGACATATCGACTATTTTGTTTTCCAGTTTCCCTTCATTAAGATATATTTATATAAATATCTCCTCTTTGCTTCTCATTTCCTTATACCCCGTTTGGTAACTCTGTTAGAGGGTAGTTTTGTTTTCCGTTACCAAAGTACTTTTGAAAATGCGTTTGGGTTATAAAAATATTAAAAATAATATATATTTTTTTTATATGTCTTGGGCGGTTGTTATGCTGCCAGGGCATGCAGCTTTTGAGGCTACGGGCTAATTTACGATAAGGACAATGCGTCTACAGTGTCAGGTTGTATATGCTGCGAGGGCATGAAGGGAAAAAAAAAAACGTCGACAGCAGGGTTCGAACCTGCGCGGGCGTAGCCCAATAGATTTCAAGTCTATCTCCTTAACCACTCGGACATATCGACTTCTTGGTCTGAATGCTACCAAAAACATAATTACTTATACTCTTACTCTATGAGGGTCTAGACAATGATCCGAACGCTGGCCTGTTTAACGGGATTTGTCCATTGTTTCCCTTTTTCACGTCCTTTTCCCTTCATTTCTGCCTGGAAATTTAGTAGTCTCTTTAGAATCTACTCGAGAATCTCGAATGAAGAATTTGAAGAGGGTCTTATCATTTCCCTGATCAATGGTTACAAAGGTTTATCATGTCAGGGGTCAATGCAGCATGCAATAGCAAGATCTGACTAATAAATCTGTTGTGAGCAGCACTTCTGCTCTCAACATGATGGTCTCAGGTTCAAATCCCATTTTGAAGGGAATTTTACATGTTTGGGGGGGAAATGATTCTTTCCATGTACTGAACTAATCTGGCACACAACGATTTTAGAGTTTAGTCTTCTACGTAGTACCTCTTAAGAAAGTGATGTGCCCCAGTTCTATGCAAGCATGGAAAACTATCATGGAGTTTGATCTGTAGATCATATTCATCAAGAAACTGTAGAAAACAACACAGCATAATCTGTTTCAGTCAACCATCTTTGATTCATTAAGAAACATGGGCCCTAAAACTGCCAATGTTAGGAAACCCTAGTGTTCATCTACCCACATAACAAGGTACCAGCAAAAAAGCAAAGCTAGAGATGCCAAGAAATAAGCAATTCTCACAGTAAACCCAAGTTGGAGGTACAAGGGCACGCCGGCAACTCAAAGTAAAAGATCGAAAACATCAAGAGAGTACTCCAGATCCAAAGCAGCCAACAAATCTTGAGATATATCAACTACTCAAGAGTACAAAACCAAAGTACAAAGAAATTACCCTGAATTTGAAGCAGCCAACAAATCCTGAGCAAGTTATTCATCATCCATCCATCGATTCATTCATGGATTATTAGCATAGACATAACCCTCCTTGCCTAAACCAATGAAAATAGCAAAACTTACCAGTCAACATAATGAGACGCATGCACGTAGAAACAAAAAGATGCTAGGAACTTAAGAAATAAGGCATCCAACAACATGATGCTTGGCCTTCTCCCAGTCATTAAAGCCTTCAGGAGTAGGGCCTTAGAATCCAAGTTCTCACGTGCTAGTTTATTAACTCGAGAAGGCTAAATTGTTTCTAGTGAAAATAGGAGCGCACACACTAAAAATCAAAGTGCCAGAACTTTCTCTGAGAAACTAATAAGAATGATCCTTATCAATGGTCTTTCATCTTAAAAAGGGTTACAAATGAAGTTTAAAACAGCCACAGAACATCAACAATATCTATACACTCCATCTCCGTGCATCTTGGTTTGCTGTCTTTTTCTTCTCTACAGAGAGTGGGGAAAATTAATTTCAACTACACTTAAAAAAGTTTTGATTCATTAAAACGGAGGAGGATAAGCTAATAGTTAAGTCACCATATTCATCAATCCATCCTTCCATGGATTATTAGCATTGACACAACCATCCTCGCCTGAACCGACAAAACAGCAAAAAGTACCAGTCACCATAATGAGATGCATACGAGTAGAAGAAAATAAATGCTAGGAACTCAAGAAATAAGACATCCAACAACAGGGTACGTGGCATTCTCCTAGTCATTAAAGCCTTCAAGAGTAGGAGATACATCTTCATCCTTAGATTCCCAGCTCCCATATGCTAAATCACTTGATAAATGAGTCTGCTTCTGAGATCCAAGTCACATTCAGATCACTTCAGCACTAATTAATAGTCCCTACTTCTGCTGCTACTTAAAACATAAACTCAAAAGACATGGCATGCGCATTCAAGAAGGCACGAGTTCTCAAATATCACACATAACAGCATGCATAAATTGTTGCCATTTGTAAATAGCAACACCACACACTCAACTTTCTCCAGACAACTGATACAAATGTTCATTATGAATGGTTCTTTCATACTAAAAAGGCTTCAAACAAATCAAGTAGAAAACAGCCATGGCATATCAACAAATCAATTGGAAACTTCCCACGAGTCAATTCTTGTGAAGTATCACTCACTTTTCAATATACAAATATTTATAAACCCTGTCCCCATGTTCGCAACCTTTTCCTTACAGATATTGGGGAAATCTATTTTCAAGTGTGTAGGTTCATTCATATCTAGTCAATGATATCCACCATCAGGCTATTATGGAACAATACAAAACGCTTTTACAACACAACTAAAACTTAATAAGAACTTCCTAGTTGAACAACATGAACTAAACCATTGCTGAAAATGGACAATACTCAAAAGTTGCACTTCCTAATAGATCCACCAGTCAAATATTGTCCTATTCAAAGCACACACCTGTTCTTTCAGCAGCGACGTACTAGCATTCTTTCCCACCATCAAACAACCACGTCTGCAACACCTCAAAATTGTTCTTTCCACTCCATTAATTGTCCATAACAAGTAAAGCAAGGATTGCAATTAATCAACAAAAGCATACACCAGGGAACAGACAAAACAATCCCCACAAAACGAATAAAATCAAGTTGCAAAGACCAAAAGGTATTGCAAGCAGTAAAGAAAAAAAACAGCCAAACTATCAAAAGCCAACAAAGCAAACCAGCCATTATCCCCTAGAACAGCACGACTAATAGTACTAAAATAACATAATTTCTGAGTAAAGCATTAAACAAACATAAAAAACTCAACTTCACACAACCCAGATTTATTCATTAACCCCCAAATTGTAGACGTTACACACACACACACACACACACAGAGCCTTCACTATCCAAACCCAACAAGAACATCAAAAGTCACAATCTTTTACATAAATCATATAAACCCATTATTGGAAAACACAAATTGACCACACTGCTCCGAACTTTCTAAGACACAACACGACCAACAACAGGGTACTTAGCCTCAAACTTCTTTTCCCAATCATCAAGCACACCAATCTCCTTCTCAGTAAGTCCATGTAATGAAGAAGAGATATCTTCATCATTTTTGCTCATTTTAGCTAAAGCCCTGCTTGCATCCTTGCCTGCAAACATTGCATAAGAACCACCTGGTCCATAGAAGCTTTTGCCCGTTGTGACATCAAAGACTCTTCCTTTGAGTGCTACATATATGGGGTTTGAAGGGTTTGTACCATTGTACTGAAGAAGTTGATCTGCTGTGAAATCCATTGGTGCGTTTTGGTAGATGACAAGATAGAGAGAGAGCGAGAGAGTTGTTGTTGACCTGTTTATCTATCTGCGGTTAGTTTTTAACCGCATGTTAATGTTTGGACGTCATAGACCCAACTTGGATGTTGAATAGGAAAGGAGTCCGATGAGTGAGCAGAGTGAGTGAGTGAAGTTATAATATATTTTTGAAATCATGATCTAGACAAGATATAGTTTTAAATTCATGAGACATGGGGTTTTCTTTATGTTTATCCAATTAAGTCTAGTTAATCCATATGAATTATTAAATACTCCATTAATCAAGTTATATGAGATCATCATCTTTCTTTTTTTATTCAATTAAGAATCTAGAGACTCTAATTTTTCGGATTGTTTAACAAGTATGCAAACAGTGAGAGACTTTGAGTTGAACAAGAGGTTTGCTTCTTAACTAATGTCTTTCTCTTTAACCACTTCTTAACTAATGTGGTAAGTTATAATTGATGGTTCTTTAATTATTTCAGCCTATACAAATAAATTGGATCTATTCGATTTCAATCTGGGTAATAATTAGATTCATTTCCTATACTGCCGTAGTGATTGTTTGTGCTGGCAAGTTAATTTTTTTAATTTTTATTTTTAAATTGTGTTGATGTGTTTGTATAATAAAAATAAAATAATATTATTTTAATATATTTTTAAATAAAAAATATTTTAAAAAGTAATTTTTATTATAATTCTACATCCCATACAAATGATTATTGCAAAGTTTCTTTAAAAATAAATTATGTTATATATTATGAAAAATAAACTGTGTTTACTGTTATAATGCTTAATATTTTTTTAATAATATTATTTAATTAAAAATATATTAAAATAATATTTTTTAAAATATTTTTATTTTTAATTTTAATACAACAAAATAATTAAACAACACTAAAAAACAACAACAGATTAATAGATTTTTCAAGTAAAGTGATTTAAAAAACACTTAATTTTTTATTTGCTTTAATTCTTTTATTATTTTGAGATGTTACTATCGAAAATAAATTTTAAAAAATAAAAATAAATATTATTTGAATAAATTTTTAAACAAAAAATACTTCAAAAATCAATCACAATAATATTAAACAAAAAAAAAATGCCAATACTAGCATATACGTGACCGTGATTGTGAGCTAATGAACAACATGCCGTCATCCTGGTACTCAGAGTCAAAATCTGCTTCTCCATTTCTCGTGCAAAATATTTCTTCTCTCTGTGGAAGACTGAAAACTTTCGAACACACCATGGCAGGAAATTTGGGAATGTCATTAATTTTCCAAGATGGACAAAATTTAACACAGGTACAAGAAGGACTATTAGTTTATTACCTCAAATTCAACAATGATCTACTTCATGCCATAGCTACAAACCCAAGCCTGTTAATGTCTGA
>Ga0325400_1007578_pt1 | contig 10378 bp, 4 predicted proteins | sample PopdelMetagenome_2_FD_205662 | JGI IMG/M metagenome (GOLD analysis project Ga0325400, IMG submission 205662) | Populus deltoides microbial communities from Bellville, Georgia, United States - Xylem-PdKOR-R1 | ecosystem: Host-associated > Plants > Phyllosphere > Stem > Wood/Secondary xylem...
TACTATGAAAGACCAAGTAGTTAGGCAATCGAATAGCCCCTCTGTCATCACACACGTGCCCTCGGCCTAATGATGCTGCCTACCCATTGAGGTGCTGATTCATTAGAATTTCATTGACCACTGTGCACCTTTTTCTTTCTTTTCTTCCTTTTCCGGTGGTAGGTTGGAGCCTTCTAGGGGCCACCGCCCGCTTCTCAGCAGCGGTGGTTGGAATAATAGATTATATGCTTTATAAAGTGTTTTTTTTATTTTTAAAATAATATATTAAAATAATTTTTTTTATTTTTAAAATCGATATATTAAAATAGATTCTTCACAGGCCGCTTGTCTATTTATGTTTTATGTTTGATGGTGGTTGGAATATTACTGGAAGCTATTTTTTAAAATATTTTTTATTTTTTAAAATTAATATCTTAAACTGTTTAAAAACAGATAAAAAAACTAAATAAAAAAAATTAAATTTTATTAAAACATCTATGCAAACGCAGCCTAAAAACTGATTAATCAGGTGATTAGAAAACAGGAAGAGCTTTTTTTTCTAAATCTAGAATGAAAATGGGTAAAGATAACTAATCTACCAGTAAGATGTAGAAATTTGTGTCAACTAGATTGTAATTTTTGCTGAATTCACATTTCTCTTCCCCAAATGTGTTAGAACGAGCCCAGAGTTCAGTCTCGTCCTTATAATTGTAATAAAAAAAATCAGTAAATAGAGTGTACATTTATGATTGCATTTAAAAATTGAGAAATTATTTGATATATTTGGAATTATATTTCTTTTTCATATAAATACGAGATTTACTAAAGGAATTCAAAGTAAATGCCGTAGATATTTATTAAATGAAGGAGTATAATTCAGGGAGTATTTAATAATTTCTCTTAAGAATTTGAGTAATATGTTAAATGCAATCACCGCTTTTATTTTCAAAAAGTGAAAAATTCGAGTAAAATCCTATATATATATATATATATATATATATATATATATATAAAAGGTTGTATTTAAGAGGTCAATTGTACTGTATAGTATAGATAAAAAAGTATAAATTAATATGTTTAAAAGACTTATCCACGTAAACAAGCATTACCTTAATTAATCACGTGCTCGTTTGCGAATCTTTATGGTTGTTGTCAGGTCAATATTCTATGTTAGTTGTAAGATCCATATTACCAATTCAACAACAAAAACGACTTCGATCAGAAAGATATAGAGAGTGGATCATTAGCCAAACCTGGCACATCTTTGCCGCCGCCATTTGGACATATTACTGGCGACTCACCCCAGACTAGCTTGACTTCAGGAACCGCCGGAGATGGCTGCCGGTAAATTTTACCGGCGACTGGAGATCGGACCCAAAAAGGCGTGTTCGTTGCATTAGTTAGGTCCAATTCGTTAAAGTTGGACGCACGTGGTGTCGGTTGAAGTGAGTAAGCATCAGACGACGCGTATCCTGACAACCTCGGACTCGTTCCAGACCGATATGCCAATCCCAAGTCACCATTACATAGCACAATCTCATTGTTGGGTCCATGACTGAAATGACCATTATAACCATGGTATTCGTGCAGTGGTACAGGGGTATTAACGGAGAAAACTTCGGCGTTGGAGAGGTTTGATGGTCTAGGAGTGAGGCATATGGAGGATGATAAAGCGGAGTCTGGAGCCGAAGATGTGGACCGTCTGATGCGGACTCGTATGCGTCCGTTGCCGTCTGTTTCTGATTCTGTGCGGAGTGGATCCCTGCCGTCGAGCGAGATGACGTCGTCGTCGAGTTCGATTTTGGAAATGGTGGCTGCTGCAGGGCCGGGAAATTGGGCTTTGATTAGGAGGGTTGCAGCTCTGTATTCAAAGAGGAAGAGCAGAAGCGTGTACCTGCAAACCCAAATTTACTTGAAGATTAATTACTGTTCTTTGCATGAAATATATACATGCTCGTATGTGTATGTATGTGTCTATATAATCATAAATTATGTTGTAAATTTCTCGATAACTATGATTACATATGTGTGCATGTATTTTCCATCAGTGTACATGTAATTTTGCGTGTAGTTCAAGGATTGATTCTTGGGTGGCCAGAGCTTTTTTAAGTTGATGATCACTTTGACCATGACAAGTTTTCATATAGAAATGATGCTGTAGGACTATAACTGGTATGATATTCAATTGTCTTTTTCAAGATTTTCGAGAGATGTGAATGTTGTTTGATCCTTAAATGCTTTTGAGGTAACTAATAGAATCTACTTTTTGTAAGGAGGCACCGATGCTTGGTTTTTGTGTTTTTTCAAACTTTTCAGCTGCGTCTTTCCTACTAAAATGGCGCCACTGAGTAGGCACCGCATGAAGATTTGAAGGGGGGGTGAGTCAGCAGCAAGGAAAAGGAATCGATAGACCAACCCAGCAAGATTACGTACACAACGAAACATCAAAAGGAGGCTCAAAAGATTTTCTCAGGAAACAGAAAGAAAAGGAAAACTGGGATTAGGATATGTTCACAATACCATATTATACATTGAAGAACAACCACTTGCACCATGAGGCTCTGTGTGAAATCTCCATACATGGCCTTGAGCAAAGGAATGCCCATGACAAGTGTGTTAGGCAAAGTAGCGACTGAGAAGAGAGTGATAAGCCAATCAAATTCTCCATTAAAGAAAACAGCCCACACTGAGAGCAGAACAAGGGCTAAGACTTTCGAAAGAGTATCAGCCAGTATGAACTTGGTGTCCATTTGGTATGGATTGTTTTGAGCGATGAAGTGGAAAGACAGCACAGGGACTGCAAAAACAGCAACAAATCTGTTGATCCCTGAGCACTGCTCTGGTGTGAATATCTTGTACCATTTCACTGATCCATACGCAACCAGCATTGCAAAATACAGAGGCACCATCGCACACATGACCTTGTAGAAATCATCTGCAGATATCATCTTTTGTTTAGCCCTGAGCACTCTCTCAAGCTCAGTTTGTGAGGGTCTGCTTGCGTGAGCAGTCTCGAGTGATTATATAGTGCATTTATGGACGAAATTGCCCATAAAAGAGTTGCTAATTAACCTGGTAGGTAGTGTAATTAGCGACAATTACGGTTGGCAAGCTTAATGATTAACTTTGTCACGTGGTGTCTCTGTCTTTCCACATAGCAGATGAGAATACCATTCTGAGGGAAATAGCTGAATTGCTGTTTCCAGGTCTGTTTTTGCTACTTCGATGCAAATTAGTTATAGAAAATGATTGCAATTGTTTCTATTTTTTTATTAATATATTGCATCATGAAGGATGTGTTTGATGATGCCTTACTTATATTTGTGCAGAGTACTTCTTTACTAATGTTTTTCATTATTTTTTAAAAATAATTGATATCTTTAAATTAAAATCATTTAAAAATCTTATTTTTTTTAATCGCATTTTAATATATAAAAAAAATAAAAAAAATATTAATTTAAAATTCAAAAAAATATTCAAGAATTTTAAAAAACATGGTTGTCTCTTGCGTGATAATTAAAATTGATATCTTAGTGGAATATGGCGACATGTGTCTTTGGACCCTCAGGAATGCAGTATTTTAATTTTTCGAAGTCAAACAGGGTTAAAAAAATCAGGGAGCTCTGATTTGCAGTGCTCTTTATTGTAATGTGTTGTCAGAAATCATCACCCAACGAGCCAGTGAATAAGGTGATGCATGAATCTGGATCACACGATTGGGCGGTTTGTGTCATGATGAATCATCACGCATGCATGATAGCAGAGAAACAGCCTTGTTGAGAGGTGATCATTCTGTCACTAAAAGAAATTTTTCTTGAAGAGTAGATACTTATTTCGAGAGTTCCGGGGGTTGTTTTTTCTAGTTTCGCAGGAAATAATTTTTTTTTATTAGAAAGTGGTTTTTCTAAAAAGTAATTTTCAAAAAAATAAATTATTTTTTTGATATTTGATAGTGTCGTGAAAAGTAAGTTGAAAAACACTTTCCAGTGTTCGATTATGTTATGGAAAATGAGCTGGAAAATAACTTATTAATATTTTGTTTTTTATTTTCAAGTTTATTAAAATAACAAAAAATAAATCTTACAGATTTAAAAGTTGAATGAGAATGGAATTAAAAAAATTTAATTTCATAAATTATCTCAAATAAAATAAATAATAATCAAAATAATAGAGATCAAATCTAACAGATAAAAAAAAAATGAAAGATGATGAAATTAAAATAATAATAATTACAATTTCATAAATTATTTTAAATAAAATAAGCAACAATCAAAAGAATGAGGATCAAATTTGATAGATAAAAAATATAAGAGAAAAGGTAAATAACAATTATAAAAATAAGGACCAAAGTTAATATAAAAATCAAATTTTAAGGGATGAATTTGAAAAAAAAAAGATTCAAATAAAATATATAGCAATCAAAAGTTTGAGGACCAAATTTGACATAATCAGCAAATAATATGATATTTTTAAATTTTTCACAACTTCTGAAAAGTGTTTTCAGTCCAAAATAAAAGGAAAACACTTTCTTGGAAATCAAGCTAAATTTTTCTTTAACAGGAAAGTGTTTTTCGTTGACCAACTTTCCTATTGGCAAACAAACACAGGAAAGTTTGGAAAATGGTTTCCCAGAAATAATTTTTCGGGAAACAAATGCATCCTTAAAGTGCTTTTTATTCCAAAACACATTAAAATAATATTTTTTTAAAAAAATTATTTTTGACATCAGCACATCAAAATGATCTGAAAACATAAAAATATATTAATTTAAAGTAAAAATAAAAATAAAAAAATTCAAATTTTTTTCAAAAACACTTTTGAAACGCAGTGCCAAACACTGCCTTCATCCTTGCTTTGCCAAGGATAAAATAATTTTTTAAATAATATATATATATATATATATAACTTTTTAAATGTGTTTTTTTTATTCTAATTATAAATTAAAAAGTCTATATACAAGTATTTAATTAAATATATGGAGAACAATTTATGCTAATAAATAAAAAAGCAAAGTATTAACTTGTCTATTTAACTCGTCTCGTTAAGGTTAAATAACTTTTTTCTAACACTAGATTCTAAAGTGTTTTTTGACATCGAGTAAAAAATATAACCATGAATCAAAAAGTCGATGCTTAAATATAATAAAATATAGTAAAGATCATATGCGTTAATAAAAAATAATAATTTTTTTTCCAAAAAATGTTACGTAAAAAGAGAGAAAAAAATAAGATAAGAAAAGAAATGGTGAAAAATAAATGAAGTGTAAAATGATAAAAAACCACAAAGTATAAAGAGAGGAAAAAATCTTGTTTTCTAAAAAAGTAAAATTACAATTTTGTCACCACTGCAATAAACCAAATGCAAAATTTACAATTATACAAATTCCGTTTAGTATATATATAATTTTGATTTTTTTAAAATGAAAACAATTAATAAAAAAATTTAGAGGAATGGCACAGTTTGAAAAATAATATGTGAAACAATATAGTTTCAACCCCTTCCTCTTCTTTTAATGTTATAATTTTTAATTATAAATTTTTTATATGTTGAGAATATAAGCTATATTATTCACGATAATTTCCGCACCTTTATGTAGTTCCGAGTCTACAAGAGTGAGAAGAAGAAGAAGAAGAAGAAGAAGAAGAAGAAACCATGTTCCTTAATTTGAAGATTATAGAAACTCAAGCCATGCAAAACCATTCAAGTACTGTATAGCTGGCCCTTCGGCACAGCTATCGCCTCCGAGAAAAACTATCCTTGTGAAGAAGCATCAAAATGATTCTAAAAGAAAGTGCCCTTGATTTCCTCGAGCTAGCCTCCTATCAATTAAGAACAATCTTTTCTTGCAGTGCTGGCAGAGCACAACTCAATTAAACTTGCAAATGTCCTTAGTTATATTTGTAGTGAATCAGCTCAACCAGAATCTAGAAATAAACCTTCAAAATCTAATGCCAATGATCACCCTACGGTATCCAGCAATGGGTTTTTTTTTTTTCTATTCTATAAAGCTTGAGAAAAGTTGACCAGGTGCTTTCGCCTTTCACTATGAACATGGCGGTGGTGAAAAGCTTATTAGGTCGTCTTTTCACTCTCGTAAAGATGGATGTTGCCTCATAAAGCTCCCTTTCTTTTTGAATTATTAATCAATTAATGGTATGTGCTGTTTAATTACTAGCTAGCTGCTTTTTCAGTAAAGAAGCAGCAGCAGCAACAATCACAGCAACCACTGATGTGAGAATTCCCTACCAAGAGATCTTGTCATGCCGGATACTAAATAATGGATACCCTTGCGCTTAACTAGCAAGCTTACTTCCATTAATTTCGCATATCAATAAACAATATGACTTGTGATTCACGAGAAATTCTAAAACATCTGAAAAGTAAAAAAGATGAGAAAGTTATTCATATACATGACGACCAACAACTCAAATTTTCAGGTATTCTCCATCCTTACATCACTTTTCATAAAGTAAATTAATGTGCCGAGGTTTATAAATATATTGGGTTGCTAAGTGAACAATGTGAAGATTGAACATTCAATTTTCTCTGGTCTATTCAATACAAAACTCTATTAAGAAGCGGACCACACTGACAAAAAAATCAATACTCTTTACCTGCATTGCTGATTTTTCCATACATTTTTTCTAAACCCGTAAACCCGTACATTACGAGTTTTTTTTTGGTTTACAAAAGAGTTGAAGGGCATATATATTGTATATGTTTGAAGGTCTTATTTTCATGAATACTGTAGACAATGCAGTACCAATGTTCTTCCTCACACTACTTCTGGACTTCTGGGCCATTCCTAATTATAGGTGAAGGGTCATGTTTGTTGCTTGCATATTTTTACCAACAACTATATAAAGCATTTATTATTTCTCTAGATATAAGTATTCTAAACATTATGATATAATGAATACTTTTATTGTTAAAATTAATTACTTTTTAAATACTAACTTATAATTGTCCATGTTATAAATACAACTCTAGTCATTGAAGCTTATTCCTATTGGACGTCCACATATTTAGGGTAGGAATATGTTAGACACTAACACTCAAAGACCATTATCAATTGGTTCTAGATAATAATAAATAAAATATTTTTTTAAAAAAAACATGTTATTTATATAAATTGAATGCAAAAAATATATGAACTTTGTGAGTTATTATGTTAGATAGTGTAGGGTTAGACATTTCACAAAAAATCCCAGTTATGTTCATAAGTTCTATCAGGATAAATTGGACATGTAACAACCACATCAGGTATAAGTTATAAATTTATTGTATTTTTCTTTTCAACGTCAATTGTTTGTTTTGACATGTTATCTTATATCTTTCATATGTTTTATTATGTTATATGGATGCCATATATATAGGATTTGATACTTTTAGCTTTGTCTATATGTCGATAGGTATCTAAGCTTTGGTTAGCACAGATCTCATTATACTGCTTCGATATTATAGAGATGCATTGCCTAGATTATGTAATGTGACAACCTAATCTATCTCAACACTTACCAAATTATGTTGATATTGGTGACGAGCTGTATAGTATCATTCATCAGGGTAAACATGAGATGAATTGGTTGGTGATTCATACATCTTACTTAGATCTTTAAGATGTCAGGAGGGATCATATATTTAAGGAATGCCATTCAAAGATTGATGTGGATACATATATGAGATGGTATCTGACCATTACACATCGTTTTATTACACCTACTTGATCACATTTCTAAGGCGCCCATATAATTTGATGCATTATATGTCTTGATATCTGAGGCAAAATTGATTGGTATGCAATATTCTTGTAGATAAAATATTTATTCAACATTTTTAATGTTACTATAGATTATGAGACGAGACATATCTTGGCCAACACTACGCTTAATTTGTATCATGGTGGACTTTAAAAGGTTAGAAAGGTTGAGTGTCTTGAAACGGTATTAACTGAAGATAAGATTACTTATCATGGGAGTGCTGGGGATGTTGGTACATCCATGAGCATCCTAGGCTCATCTACAAGTTAGGGTGATATTGGTGTTGACCCTTATATGAATATTGCAGACCAGTCCTCAAGTTTGATGTGTTGGGGTGGTTGTGCAGGTATGTGCACGAGCATCTTAGGTCCATTTACAAGCATCTTAAGTTTATCTATAAGTTGGGGTGATACTAGTCATCACACCTACACGGTTGCTACAAATCCAACCTAAGATTTGACGAGTTAGGTGGTTCTCCAAACCCTTCCATGAGCTGGAGTGATTATTAGATGTAATTATATTATATGTTTTGAGAATTAAAAATAGATGATTGCATGTAATTAGTTTAATTTTAATAAATTTTATGTTATGTTAATTATCTGTATAATTGTGTTAATTAAAACTGAATCATGACCGAAATTATGTTAGTTATGTGATTGTGTTTTAAGGCTTGAAAACTAGTAATGTGAATTGTGTTTTTTTTTTTTTTTATCATGAGTTAATAGCTAAAAAAAATTATTTTTATAAATAACAATTGCGACTCAATCAAATTTACTACATCCTTGGATATTTTTGGAGCTGTACTCTTTCATTAAAAAAAATTACTATGCTAAGTAAAACAAAAAAAAAACCCTCCTCACGCTACTCTGGATAGACCTCTCGTTCTACTTTTATTAACTTAAGTACAAGAGCATCCAATGTTCCAATAGAGGACTTGATTTCGTGTGTGTTTGGCAGTGTGGTAATGGATGTTTTTTAAATAATTTTTTGTGCCGAAATACATGTTAATAATATTTTTTTATTTTTTAAAAATTATTTTTAACATCAGTACATCAAAACGATTTAAAAAATACAAACCATACTTAATTTTAATAAAAAAAATTTAAAATTTAATTAAATACAGGTTGAACCGCAAAGCCAACTCATCATACCGTTGAAGCAGGGGTCCCACTCCAGTCACTCCTGGCCAAGTCACATAGTCCATCAACCATCGGTCATGTCACGTCACCCAAGTCGCCATGTAAATCTCTCAAGTCTAATTATATCACGGAAAGTCGAATTATGTCTGCAGTTTGTATGTCTTTATAAATTGATATTTTTAATAAATGAATTTTATAGAATTATCAAGCATTTCTCAAAGAAATATTATCTAGGCCTTTGGTGCACGAAATTAAATATAATAAAGTGATACTACCATTGTTAATTACCTTACCCCCAAAACTCGTGCACGCCAAGCTTTCTGCAAAAAGATTTTGCAGACATTTTGAGCGCCTAGGTCCACTGTTCACAGGACTTAATAATGGATACGATTTTTGTCAACTATTTATGCAATTAATAATACCACAAAAGTAATCACGAGTGGTGTATATTACTTGTAAAACTTTAGATTTGCTTTTTATATATTATTAGTTGGAGTTTTGCAAACCTCAAAATCATAAGGTTTACATGATCGTTAATTTCAGGATCCGTGAAATTAGTCGAGGTATATATAAATTAACCCGGACACTCACATTAATAATAATAAAAAAATAATAATACCACAAAAGTAATGATCCCCGACTTACCGTGCCATTATAAAAAGTTTTGTATGTTATAAATAATATCTTGTTTTTGGAGGTGCAGTAGGGGTGAGCAAAAACACCGAAAAACTGATTAAAATAAGAAAATAAAAAAAATAACTGAAAAACCGAATCGAAAAAAACCGATTAAAATTTTGAAAAAACTGGCCGGTCCGATTCGGTTTTATAAGCAAAAAACCGAAAAAAACAAAACGAACCGGACCGAATCTAAACAGAAAAAACCGAAAAAAACCGAGCAAAACCGGAAAAACAAAAAAAAACTAAGCCAAAACCGGAAAAAACTGAGCCAAAACCGAACCAAACCGGAAAAACCGAGTCAAATTGGTTTGAACCGATTTTTGTCCTAAAAAACCAAACCAAACCGAAACCGCTCGGTTTGAACCGGTTTCGATTTTTTTAAAAAAAAATTTCGGTTTGGTTAGTTTTTTTGATAAAAACCAAACCAAACCGAAAATGATCACCCCTAAAGTGTAGCCTTGTTATGTATTTAAAAAAAATATATATATATTTTTATTTTAAATTAAAATTTTTAAATGTTTTTAAGTTATTTTGATATATTAATATTAAAAATAAATTTAAAAAATAAAAAAATGTTTTTAAACATAACCACAATTTCAATCCCAAAACCGACATCATAAATCATGATTTTAATTTTTAGCAGCATCTATGATTGTTCACGAGAGAATAAAGTTTTATTCACCAAAACTTTCTCTGTTTATCGAAAACATATATAATTCGGAACTTAATTTAATCCCCAATCGTCAACTAATACAATCCTTGAGCATATCAGCAATGGGAAATATTGTTCTATAGGACCAACAATCTGTGCTAAGTGCTAAA